>Ga0123337_10000405_pt1 | contig 74503 bp, 47 predicted proteins | sample frozenSSSSmetaG_FD_89792 | JGI IMG/M metagenome (GOLD analysis project Ga0123337, IMG submission 89792) | Glacier valley bacterial and archeal communities from Borup Fiord, Nunavut, Canada, to study Microbial Dark Matter (Phase II) -... | ecosystem: Environmental > Aquatic > Freshwater > Ice >...
ACCATTTCTATGAACCAGTTGCTCACCGATGAGATTGACGGCAAGGTCTTCGGTGCCCGCAACGATTACTACCTGCGGGGCAGTCTTGGTCTGGTTATCAATCTGGGCCGTTTTGGCCGAAAAGCCAGACCTGTAACAAAAGCGGCTAAACCTGTTGTACAGGCCCGGCCAGCAACAGCCCGGCCAGCAGCAGCCCGGCCGGCAGCTACCAAACCGGTAGCCAGACCGGCAGCCACTCCGCCCCGTAAATAAACAGTATCTCCAAAAAAAGCATTTTTCCCTTCGGATTATCAGTAATGAAATACCTTCTATATCTAACCTTTCTCGTTGCCGGCCTTACCGGTCTCTGGAGCTGCAACGAAGACACTTATGTTGATCCTCTTCAGCTTACCAGTATTCGTGGCAGAGTGCTGTTCAGTGCCAATCAGCAACCCGCCCGCCGGGCCACCATCCGGCTCACGCCCGGTGGCCGTGTCATAACTACCGACTCGGCGGGCGCGTTCCGGTTCGACAGTGTGCTGGTGGGCAACTACACAGTACAGGCATCACTCGCCGGCTACGGTACCGAAGTGGCCACGGTAGCCGCCAGCGTGGATACCTCACCCCTGCTGACGATCCTGCTTACCGACGATAAAACGCAGAACCGCGCGCCCAGCCAGCCAACGCTCGTGGCTCCGGCCATCAACAGCACCACCCAGTCGAATACGGTGACGCTGAAATGGACCGCCACTGATCCCAACCGTGATACGCTTACTTACGATGTCTTCTTGTTCAGGGGCGGCAGCACCACACCTACGTCGTCGTTCACCAGCATCCGAACCGATTCGCTCGTGGTCAGCTTGGATTATAACACGCCATATTTGTGGCAGGTGATCGTAAAAGATGGCGTGAATACCGTAAATGGGCCTGTATGGTCGTTCAAGACAGGTGCCTTTCCTGACTACTCATACCTGTTTACCCGGCGTAACAATAATCAGTTTCAGATTTTCGGAGCTAATGCCACGGGTGGAGTCGCACAGTTTACCCGCGAAGGCAGTAACTGGCGTCCCATTGCCAGCCCCAACCGGCAGCTGATTGCCTATATTTCGAACGTCGAGACAGACCTGCAGCTGTACATAATGAACGCCGATGGCAGTAACAAAAATCGGGTTACGACCGTCCCCATCGGTGGTATATCTTCGGCTGATTTATCTTTTGCCTGGTCGCCAGATGGCACCCAACTGTTATATCCGAGCAACAACCGACTGTATGCCGTTCGCTTAGATGGTACGGGTTTGCGGATTGTGGCCCAGGCCCCCGTAGGCCGGGTCTTTGCTGGGTGTGACTGGACCCCGCAGGGCAACCGCGTAGTGGCCCGTACCACCAGTACCAGTGTATATGACAACGAAATTTCCGTTTATCCTGCTGACGGCGGTGCCGCTACGTCGGTGCTGATCCGAAAAGCCAACCGCGTAGGAAATCCGGTATTTTCGGTAGATGGCCAGCAGCTCGTGTTCACCGTTGATATCAGCGGTTTCCAGAACGAACAGGGCCGCCAGCTCGACGCCCGGATGTTCCGTTTTGATCTTACTTCCGGTGACCTAACCGACTTATCGCTTATTCAGACCAGCAACAGCCAGACACAGAACAAGCCCGCTGGAACGAACGACGTTGATCCGCGTTTCTCGCCCAACGGCGCGAAATTGATTTTCACCAATACTGATAATACAGGCAATGGTGTGCGGTCGGTATTTACGTCGGAACTTGACGGGCGTAACCGGCAGCAACTCTTTACTCCTGCCGAAATGCCGTACTGGCGATAGAAAGGAGTAAATGGGTAAAAGGTGTAGGGTGTAAAAGGGTATAGGATCAGGAGCGCGTTCGCTACACCTCAACCCCCTTTACACCCTACACCTTTTTCGTGCCTTGTTTCCTTTGCCTTATTTTTGCACCATGACCCAAATCCTGAAAGATGCGTTGCAAAAAGCGGCTTCGTTCTGTGCCTATCAGGAGCGGACGCAGCAGGAAGTGCGCGACCGACTCAGAGAATGGGGCGTGTGGGGAGATGATGCCGAAGAAATAATTGCCGAACTCATTACGCAGAATTACCTCAATGAGGAGCGGTTTGCCAAAAGCTTTGCGGGGGGTAAGTTCCGGGTCAAAGGCTGGGGGAAACGTAAAATACAGCAGCACCTCAAGCAACGCGGTATTTCGGGTTATAACCTCGAACAGGCCATGCGCGAAATTGCGCCAGACGACTATCGGCAAACCCTGACCGATCTGCTCGACAAAAAACGCCGGACTCTTCGCGATGATAACCCGCTTGTTGTTAAACAGAAACTGATTCGCTACGCCATGAGCCGGGGCTACGAAAGCGACCTTATTTTTACCATTCTCGGTGGCAATGACTAAGAAACTGTTTGTCGACACCGAACGGATGAGCAACCTGACCAGCGGTCTGGGGCAGGTGTGTCTGCATCTGGGGCTGGAGCTGGTTCGGAAACGGCCACCGGGTTGGGAAATCACCTTTCTGGTCCCACCCAAGCAGATCGGCGTGTTTGGGCCGTCGGTCAGTTACATCGTGGCAAGGTGGTGGCACCGGTGGTGGCGTCCGTGGCAGTTTGATGTTTGGCACTGCCTGCATCAGGGATCACAGATACTGCCGATGTGGGCTAAGGTGCGGTTAATTTATACGGTACTTGACCTGAATTTTCTTTCCTTGCCACAATACTCTAACCAGCGTAAAAAGGACAAGAAAAAACACTACCAACGCTGCATTGGCCGCGCAGCCGCTGTAACAACTATCTCAGCTTTCGTAGCCCAGGATGTACGGCAGCAATTGGTTATACCCAACGAAACACCCATAGAAGTAATCTACTGCGGTATCGACACCCCTGCTACCCGCCCGGAAACGTACAAATCTCCCCTTTTGGCTGAACCATCACTCCGGCCCGGCGGTCCATTTTTGTTGTTCGTCGGTTTTTTACAGCCGTACAAAAACGTACATACCATGTTGCCCTTGCTGGTAACGTTCCCGCAGTACCAACTGGTGCTGGCCGGGCCGGATAATCCAGCTTACCGTGAGCAGATACTGGCACAGGCGCAGCAGTTGGGTGTAACCGACCGGCTCATTTTGCCCGGCCCAGTCAATGAAGCCACTAAATGGTGGCTCTACGCCCATTGCGATGCGTTTTTGTTTCCGTCGCTGCACGAAGGTTTTGGCTTACCGGTGGCCGAGGCCATGTCGTTCGGCAAACCCGTTTTCTCGTCGGCCAGCAGCAGCTTGCCTGAAGTGGGCGGCACCGAAGCCATTTATTTTCCAGACTTTACCCCCGATACCGTCGTAAACACGTTCAGGCGGGGCATGGAAACGTACCGAAACGACCCGACTATGCCCGAACGACTTCGTCGGCAAAGCAACAAGTTTAGCTGGACCACGGCTGCCGAAGAATACTGGGCCTTGTACGGGCGGGTTTTGTAGTTAAGTTGTTTCTAATTTCGATAATTCGTCAGTTAGCGGGCGATGATGTGGCCCGGTGATGCGGCATTCGCACGGCTTCCAGAGCGTGGCAAAAAGAGTTGATCGGCGCATGGGTGGTCTGGTAGCCCAGTTGTTGCAGATACGCGGCAAAGTAGCCTACGTTGTTCTGCTCCGTATCCAGATCATGGACCTCTACGGCCATGCGGGTAATCCGTTGAATCAGTGCGGAATCGGTATTGTAAATAATGTCGTATTCGCTGCCTTCGCAGTCGAGTTTCAGTAAGTCGATGGTTTGAAGATTGTTCTGCCGGATAATATCGCCGAGCGTAATAGCGGGTACGGTCAGGCGGTGAGTGTTGTTATCGTTGAAGCCGAAAAACACCGAGGCCACGACCTGACTGGACTCTTCGGCTTCGGCAAAGAGATCGACCGTTTCGAGAGGTTTGCCCGTTACCGCCTGTTGATAGAGGGTCAGGCATTGCGCCAGCCGGGGGTTTCGATCCATCGTTTCGCGCAGCATCTGTACATTGGCAGGCATCGGCTCGTAGGCGTAAATAGTGCCCGTCTCAATCTTGGACAGGAGTTGAATTCCGAAAAATCCTGCGTTCGCCCCAATATCGATAATAATCGGTTGCGGGGGCAACTGTCGTACCAGCGTATCGATCTCATAGACATCAGTCATGAAAATCTCCTTGAATACCAGATACAGGCTGTTGGGCACCCGAAACGTGATGGGAAGCGGCCTGGTCGTGAACTGAAAATCCCGGTGCTGCCGGTCTTTTTTATGAAACAAATACTCGCCGGGATTAGCAATGTGTTGCCACAGGCGGGCGTATCGGCGAAGTCCGCTAACGGGCATCAGGCTGGGTTGAGTTTGTGAGTTTCTAACATAATCATTTCTGCCGTTGTTTAATAAAGAATGAAGCAATCTACAAGATTTATGTTGCCGTTGTTCCGGTCATCTACACGGCAGAAGCCTGTTTACCTGCCCCTCCTGCGCCTATTTTTATTCGCGGCTTTTGTTAGTCTTACGGCCTGTTCACGTAACCCCGTCACGGGTAAACGCGAGGTAATCCTGATGTCGAAAGATCAGGAGATTGCACTCGGCAAGGAATCACACCCGTCGGTAGTAGCGACAATGGGGATTTACGAAGACCCTAAGCTTCAAGCTTTTATCAATGAAAAAGGCAAGGCTATGGCCAGTATCTCGCACCGGCCCGACCTACCCTACCAGTTTTATATTGTCGATACGCCGGTGGTCAACGCGTTTGCCGTACCGGGTGGCTACGTCTATTTTACGCGGGGTATTATGGCCCATTTCAACAATGAAGCCGAATTTGCCGGGGTACTGGGCCATGAGATTGGACACATCACCGCCCGGCACTCGGCCCGTCAACAAACTACCCAACTCTTCGGCACTGCCGGGCTGATTCTGGGATCGGTACTGCTCGACAAAACCGGGCAACTCACCGAAGCCGCATCGCAGGGACTCCAACTGGCATTACTGGGTTATAGCCGCGCCCACGAGTCAGAGTCGGATGGACTTGGGGTAGAATATTCCAGCAAGATTGGGTATGACGCCAAGGAAATGGCCGAATTTTTTGGAACCCTCAAGCGTATTCAGGATGCATCGGGGCAGGCCATCCCGGAGTTCCAGTCCACCCACCCCGATCCCGGCAACCGGCAGGCCCGGGTCAGGCAACTGGCCACCGAATACCAGCAGCAGAACCCAAAAAATTACGAAGTAGACCGCGATGCGTACCTGCGCCGGATCGAGGGCATCATTGTGGGCGAAGACCCCAAACAAGGCTTTGTGGAGAACGATTACTTTTATCACCCCGAACTGAAATTTCAGTTTCCGGTGCCACGCGGCTGGCAGTACCAGAATGCCCCCTCGCAGTTTCAGATGGGACCAAAAGACGGCAAGTCGGCCATGATTCTGATGGGAGCCAAAGGCGACACGCCCGATGCTGCCGCGCAGGATTTCATTACGGCGCAACAGCTAACCGTATTGCAAAGCGAAAAAACCACGATCAACGGCAACCCGGCTGTTTTCGTGGTGTCCAAACAGCAGCCCCAGCAACAGCAGGGTCAGCAACAACAGCAGCAACAAAATCCGAATGAACAGCTGCAAATTGGATCCTGGTTTATTCAGTTTGGCAACGCCGTGTATGGTCTGCACGGACTGGCTCAGGCGGGTTCGTTCGGCAATGCCTTTGGTACATTCAAACAGGTGGCGGGTGGCTTCCGTACCCTCACCGATTCCGACAAACTGAACCGCCAGCCCGACCGTATCCGCATCAAAGCCGCCCCGCAGGACGGTACGTTCGGACAGATAATGGCCAACCTCGGTATGCCCGCCAGCCGTCTCGACCAACTCGGCACGCTCAACGGCCTGAAGTCCGGCGACCGCATCACGCGCGGAACCCTGCTAAAAACCCTCGGTCGGTAGTTTTACCAGCGTTTACATAAAAAGCCACCGTACAATGCTGTACGGCGGCTTTTTATGTAAACGCTGGTAATTGATAGTCTAAAAATCAGCGTCCAGCACGAAGCCTTTTGGCTCTTCGGCCAGAACAGCGGTTTGGGTATCGCCATCCTGCGGGTTCTGCGAAGCGGCTTTCATGGCCTTGAACTTCGACATTACTTCGCCCCGCTGATACTCGCCCACGCGCTTCTCGAAGAAGTTGGTCTTGCCCTGCAACGAGATCATGTCCATGAAATCGAACGGATTCGTGACGTTGTAGATTTTTTTCAGCCCCAGCGTTACCAGCAAATGATCGGCCACGAAGGCGATGTATTGCTTCATCAACTCGGCGTTCATGCCGATGAGCGACACCGGCAAGGCATCTGACACAAACTCCTGCTCAATCTCTACGGCGTTACGGATAATCTCGTACACCTCCGACTCGGGCATTTTATTCTGGATATGGTCGGTATAGAGCAAACACGCAAAGTCGCGGTGCAGGCCTTCATCGCGCGAGATCAGCTCGTTGGAGAAGGTCAGGCCGGGCATCAGACCGCGCTTTTTGAGCCAATAGATGGAGCAGAACGAGCCGGAGAAGAAAATACCCTCTACGGCAGCAAAGGCAATGAGCCGCTCGGCAAACGAGCCGTTTTCGATCCAGCGCAACGCCCATTCGGCCTTGCGCTGCACGCACGGAATGGTGTCAATGGCGTTGAGCAGCCGGTCTTTCTCGTTAGCGTCTTTGATGTAGGTATCAATCAGCAGCGAGTAGGTCTCGGAGTGGATGTTCTCCATCATGATCTGGAATCCGTAGAAGCACTTGGCTTCGGCATACTGCACTTCGGAGAGGAAGTTGACGGCCAGGTTCTCATTCACGATGCCGTCAGAAGCCGCGAAGAACGCCAGCACGTGCGAGATAAAGTGCCGTTCGCCATCGTTGAGGCCGTTCCAGTCTCTCATGTCCTGACCGAGGTCAATTTCTTCGGCGGTCCAGAACGAGGCTTCGTGGGTTTTGTAGTATTCCCAGATGTCCCAGTGCTTGATGGGAAACAGCACAAAGCGATTTTTGTCCTCCTCCAGAATCGGCTCCATTACGTCCTGTTGTAGCATATTCAGCGTTGTTGTTTGTGTATAGAAAACCGATCCGATGAGTGCCGGGCCGGGCGGTTGTTTTGTGAAACTTTTGTTTCACAAAATTAACCGTCTCAGCCACTTATGCAAGGCAGAAAAACGAATGCTTTCGGTCCGTTCAACTGCCCAACAGGCTAAACCAAACAGGGTCAACTGATTGAGGTAAAAGATATTGAGAAGGTTCTACAAATAGTGCGGTCGGAGTCGATTCTCACATCTCGTCTGGGTCGAAGCCCTTTTGCTTAAGCCACTTAATTCGGCTGGTGAGAAAGCTAGTGTTCCCGGCGTGAATCGACTTATGCCCATGCGCAATGTCCCGCATGATGACATGGTGCGGAATCGCCAAGTTTTTATGCTTTTTATCCCAAGCAACAGCCTTCTGAATTAATTCCAGCGTAATAGTGGATTGCCCATCCGGCTCGGCAGTAATGGTCTCGCCCGCTGGAAATGCATCGTCAGGCATGTTTTCGAGCAGTTGCGGACTGTGTTCCAGCACCTTTTCGAGTACGAATAAGCCGGAATTTATTTCGCTGACGGTAAGTCGTGCAAATGCCTTGTCCTGCCACTGTCTGATTTTCTGAGCAATATCGCCCGCAATCTGTCGCTGGTGAAAGGTAAGCTGATCGGCTACCCGGCCCCATTCCGCGATCTGATCCCAGACGATGGCTGGAACCGTACACAACCAGGCAGCATTACTCTCCTGCTGCACACTTGCGGCATCATCGTCGGTCATCGTTCTACGAACCGGCGGGTTTCTGGGATCAATCAAATCAGCCTGAATCAAATTGAAATCTACCGAAAAAGTTTTGGTACGCAGTTGTTTCCAGCATTCCTCTTTCTTGGCCCACTCGCCATACAACGCGCCGGTTGCCGATGATTTTATGGCTTGCTCAACCGCCACCATCAGCCCATACAGCAACGTTCGCATCCCGTCCGAAACGCGCTGTTGCCGCCATATTTTCAGCAGATCGAGCCGCCCGTTCAGTATTTTGCTCAGCCACGCCAGCGAGTAAGGCACCGTTACGTAGCGTAAATCGCCTATGGCTTTGGGTTGCCGACCGTACACCTCCTCGGCGGCACGAAACAGAATGGCTTTGGCGATGGCATCCTCAAAGAAAACGCTCGTTGGTTTTTGCTCTTTCGTTTTAAGCGACGTAATAAACACGCCGTAGTTTTTCTGACTTCCCCGTACCACGTGCCACGGCAATTCGCTCCAGACGTTCACGTATTTGGCCACGTCTTCTTTGGCAAGCAGTTGTTTGCGGGGATTCTGCAACTCAAATTTCTTCCTGTTAGCGGAGCTGAACTCCCGCGCCAGTGCATTCTTGTACTGCGCCCGGGCGCGTTCGTAAAACCAGTGCGTCTGCACATTCTGCCCCGGCTGGGCGGGCGTCCAGATAGTGCGCGAGAGTTTTTCCAGTTCGACGTGGAACGGGCTGTTGGCACTCAGGTCCGACTCCGATACCTTGTTCTGCGTATTGGCGTACCGCGAAATGTTGTTCACAATGGCCCCAACGTCGTTGCCGGACTGGATAACTGACAGTTTCATCTGCACAAAAATCTGGCTGACGTCGGCTTTGTCTTTGCGATGCGTGTAAAAAATGCTGGCCGTAGTTTGCCCGCCGTTTACAATCTGCAGCCCCGTCAGCGATTTGATGGCCCGCCCGTCGGCGGTTAGCTCGACCGACTCGGCGGTGGCGGCAATGCCGTTGTTGTAGGCCAGAAACATATACGGCTCTTTCAGGATTGTTTGCCGGATTCCCTTGTTCGTACCGACCGTGAACTGCAAAAACGACCGAACGTTCATCTCCAGCAACCGCGCTCCGTACTCTTCATAGATATTGGCCAGAACATCGCCCGGTACGGCGGCCAGATACGTTTCATATTGCTCGTTGCCGGTGGGAATGGACAGGCAGGGCAGGATTTTTCCGGTACGCTGCACAAAGTCAATAGTGATGGGTTCCGGTTCGCCCTGCTCGATACGGGCTAAGTAGCAAACGTCAATGATACGGTACGTCAGCAGCAATTCGGTTTTGTCGAGACGTTCCGGCTGAGGTGGCTCAACGGTGCATTCGCCATCGGTCAGCAGAATCAGATTGGCCCGCACGAGTTCGTTTCGGTTATGGCAGATTTCCTTCGCAAAATCGTAGGCGGGGGCTGACTCGTCCATGTCCTGCCAGTATCCCTTGAAAGCGTTGTTCAGGAACCGGCGGCTTTGGTTAAAGGCCGTATTGACTTCTTCGCGGCTGATACGTTGCGGCTCGTCGTACCCTTTGTAAATAGTGACAAACAAATCAAGATTTTCGGCCCCTTCGCTCAGCGCGTAGCCGTTGATTTTATGCATCTTCTGACCGGCGGCATTCTCTTTCACGTCGCGGCACTCGCGGGCGTTTTCGGTGTCGCCGTTAACGGGCAGGTAGTCATTCAGGGCGATACCCGTAAATATCTCTTCGGCAAAACCGCCCAGTTCGCCCGCTTCGGCGGTAGCAGCCACGCGCTGGCGCAGGTCGGTGTAAAATTGGAGCAGACGGATTCGCTCCCGTTCGGTTGACATGAATTACTAAGGTTTAGGGAGGGAAGGCTTTTAAAGTTGTGGGAACAAGCTGTCGGCATCAACGGTAAAGGGCAAACACGCGGCCAGCGTAACGGCGTATCGGACCGCACTGACACCGGCGGGCAGGTCGCCAACGCGCAGACGGGGAAACGTATCGCCCACCTGAAAGACCTGCTCCTGCCGTACGGTGTAGGTCGGCGCGTCGTACAAAGCGCGGTGCATGGGCTGGTACCCGACCTGATACAGTTTGAGTCGAAACTGATTTTGCAGACCCGGCCACGCCGTTAGCCGGTCAAGAATGGCATCGGCCAGTGCGTTGAGGGATTGCCCACCCGTGGGCCGCACGTCGAGCATCAGCAACCAAAGCCAGAGGTTGCTCAGGCCAGTATCATCAAGCTGCCGCTCATTGCTGATTTGAATGGTCTGCGGGTTTACGGCCGACGTTGTTTTTAGCTCTACGGCGCAATTGGGCAACTGAACATCGTGGCTGCTGCCGCCCGGTCCGGTCCAGGCCGTCAGGCAACGGGCGGGGTCGGCACCGGCGTCGAGCCAGCGATTTAAAAACCAGAGTTCGCCGTACAGTCCCTGCCTTTTTTCAGCAGACAAACCGTCTGGCGTCAGGGTCTCGAAGAACGCGGTCCATTGTTCCAGCCGGTTTAGCAACGCGTTCAGCACCGTTGCCGGGTCGGTTGCGTCAGCGATTTGGGCAATCAGATCTTCGCAGACAACGGCAAACAAATCGTGGTGGGCGGGATTGGCCAGCGTCAGCAGCACCAGTTGCCGACCGGGTCGGGCGGTGTCGGTTTCGATGGTCAGCGCGAGGTCATGCAACGTAAGCGTATCGGCCACAACAGGCGCGGGTAAACTGACGGCCAATAGCCGCTGCGTAGTCATATTCGCCCGGCGAATACCGGCAAATACGTCGGGCTGTAGCGTAGCCGAATACCGCCGAAAGAGCAGACCTGCCGACGTATCAGTTTCGAGATCAGCCCAGAGTGTATCAATCTTCGTCGGCATCGGGTTCGTTGTCTGAAGCGTCCTGAATTTCTAGATAGTCAATTAACTGCTCATGTACTGCGTAGGAAACCGCGTTGTCGTAGTCGCTGTGCGGAAAACTTATAGCGTACCCTACAATGGCCGGGCTATCGGGGGTTAGTCCGGCGGTTATCGGATCGAGCGTGTAAAGCAACAACAGACCGTTTTGCCTGCTTCGGATTTGATTACGCACGATTTCGCCGTTCGGGTATTTGGGCTTTCCTTCCTTCTCATCCTTTTCCCGTTTGATGGTAGTTAGCCGCATAGCTTTGTCGTACTGTTCTGGGGTCAGATCAATAAACTCGTCATTAGGGCTGATAATGTGCGACTTCTGTAAGTAGTAGATGCCATCACCCGAATTATTCGAGTCGGGCGTTCGCTGAATAGTGCCTACTTCCTGTTCCTGACCGCCAATTGAATACGTCGTTGTGGAGAGAGGAGTTTTTCGCGACATCAGGGCGACCGTCCAGTTAACGAGTTCGCCGTAAACGAGCTGCGCGTCAATGAATTTGGCTACCGTTTGCGCGTTGGCCCGGTACAATGTTTTGGCTACGCGGTATTCGCTTAGAAATGCCGTAACTGCCGATGCCGGTACGCTTTCCCAAACGTAGCTTTCACCTCTTTTGCGGCTTTCGCTCCCCAGACCGGCCACAAACCGGCGGGTAGCGTCTAAGTTTCCGCTGATGATGTCGGGTAGTGTCTGGAACAGGTACGTCTCTACCAACCGACCGGCAAACGATAGCCTCATTTCTACGGCCCGGCGCATTTTGTTGGCCGCCGTAACCTGTAAAACGCCGTCGTGCGTCTGTACGCCCAGCGCATATTCGTCGGGTGTGCTGCGCATACTCGCCATCCGGTCGAACTCAGACCTCAGATTTTCCGATGCTTTGGTGATGTGGCAAAACCATTCGTTCAGTTCGCGGCTGGTAAATAACCGGCATAAATCAGGGTAGCCGGGGCGGTAGCCAAACCAGCGGCCCATTTGCATCAGGGTATCATACATCTTGGACGGACGCAGGAAATAACTCACCGATAGCCCTTCGAGCGTTAAGCCCCGCGAGAGTTTGTCGCCCCCAACGGCAATGACCGACAGCCCATCTTTCTCTTCGTAATAATCCAGTACGTCACCCGACCGACCGTTTATTTCTTTCACCTTCACGCGGGCTGCTGCGGGAGACAGAAGCGGCAGCACCTCGGCCCACGTATGTACGCGCATACTAGGGTCGAGACGGCATAGGGGCGAGTTTATAATGCGCTGCGTAGTGGATGTAAAGGAAAGATAGCCCGGCGTATCCTGCTGAAATGTTTGCTTAAATAGGTTGATAACAATCGTGTCGTTCTGGTCGAGACCGCGTTTGTAATAGGTAAATACGCTATCGACCAAATCGGTAATCTGTTCCTGCCGCGCATTGAACCGCGTTACGTGAATCAGCATGGAATTGTGCTTGCTGCCTTGGCCGCGCAGTCGGCGAATGGCGCACACAATTAGAAAGCAGCGGATAGCCTGTTTCATCGAGTCGGGAATGGCGTCGGGCAGGGGGGCATCGCGCTCTTTTTCAGGCATAAACGCTGATGCATCCTCAATCCGGTGTACAATGGGCAGGGTATCGTCCAGTTCTTCATCGTCGGTCAGTACGTCGAATCCGAATACCTGTTCGGGTCCGATGTAGTTGCTCGGTGCCGGAAGGTTGATAATGAAGTCGCGCGGGAAGAGCTGGTCTGCCTTGATCGGCACAAAAATATTGGCGAAGGGCGTAGCAGTATAGCCTACGTAGGCACTCTTGTAAAACAGCCGTAGCACGTCGCGAATCTGACTGTTGATGCGGGTGCCTTTGTCGGGGTCTTTGTTGGTATTGATAGACGCATGGTCGGCTTCATCATCTATCAGTAGCAGCGACTTGGCCGCAATGTAGCGGTTACCGTCGGCGTCAGTCTGCCCTTTGGCGCGGAGCCACGTCAGCAGGGATTTAAGGACGGACGGATTCTTTTTGACAACCAGCAGGATCGGTTCGCGGGTATCGAAATTGGTAATGCCCGATGTAGCGAAGGCTTTGGGCGTGAAATCACCCAGATCGTGGCTCGACGTGATCGAATGAACCACCAGCCCCTTCCGTATCTGGCTGACGCCGAATTCGTGATTTGCTTTGAAATAGTCCCGCTCCGACTGAGTATCGAACCCCAGAAAACCCTCGTCCAGCCGCAGTTGCGTTTGCGCCCGCAGGTTGTTATGAATCCCGGCCAGCACAATGACGAGCTTGAACCCGGCATCGACCGCTTTGCAGACCAGCCCCGTGTAGTTCGATGTTTTGCCCGACTGCACCTGCCCGACCACCAGCCCACGTTTATCAATTTTAACGTCGCCCACGGTAGGATCGAAAAGCTGATCGAGGATGTCGTCGGTCAGGTGGTCGAGTCGGCGGAGGGTATCAGGGGCGTATCCGTTGTAGTCTTCCAGATACGTCTGGTACCGTTTCCAGAACGACCACTCTACCGCTTCCCGACGAGCGGTGAGCCAGGGTTTGCGCGAGGCTTTGCCCTCCAGCGTAATCCAGCCATCGGCCCGGATGTTGTACAGCGTCTCTATTTCCTTGATGAGCAGTTCCCGGTCGAGGTGGCTGTACATGGGCAACGACAATACAATGTCCACATTTTGGTCAATAACCTCACGGGTCAGCGAGGTGTTGGCGGGCAACAGCGTCCGCAACGTGCGTAGTGCTTCGTACATAAAAATCAGTCGGTTAGGGCGTTGACGTATTCGGGAAAGAGCGAAAAAGGGTGGATGCTCAGAATCAGGGCGCGGGCCTGTTCGGCGGTCTTGCCGTTGCTGCGCTGCGCCTGAAACATGGCCGCTGCGGCTTGTTTGATGGGTTCGTGGCTGGCCTGCTCAAAGGGTTGCGCCTGCTCATCAGGGTTTTCATTTTCCCGAATCATAATGGCCCGAATGGGCAGGGTTTCTTCCACGAATTTCAGCAACGTATTCAGCGACGAACCGGCGTCGGGATATCGGTCCAGAAAAGCGGTGACGAGCGGGTGCTGCCGGTTCAGTTCGTAGTGGCGTTTGTCGTGGCGTTTACGTTCGAGCCAGAGTTCCTGCTGCACCAGCGGAATGCCGGGGTTATTAGTGCGCCCTACGTTACGATAGACGCCCACGGCCCGGTCACGCACGGCTTTGGCAAACGTGCGCATCAGGCCCATGCTGCCGTAAGGCGGGTGGGCCGTCGATTTTTTGACGTCAATGCGCCAGTCAGTGTCAGACGTATTGGGAATATCGACCTGAATGCGGGCCAGTTTGAGGTGTTCTTCTTTTTTGAACATACCCAGCCACTCGCCCGCCAGCAATAGCCGTTCGCTGCGGTAGATGTAAAAGCCCTGCAAGTCGTTCCAGCCCCGACCCCGGTTGCCGCCCCCAGCATTAATGAATGCGTCGGTACTCAGGCGGGTGTGGTGGGGCAGTACGTAGCCCTTTACTGCTACGGCCCCATTGGCAAATACTTCCTCGCCACAGGACTGCCCGCCGTCGGCCCCTTTCAGGAACGGGTCCCACGGGGTTACGGGATTGTTATTGAAAAACAGGTTGAATTTACCCTGCTCCAGAAAGCGATGAAACACCATAGCAAGGTGTTGCTTTACGGCATCGGCCACGGCCAGAAACCGGGCGTGGGCGGCTTCGTCGGTGGCGGGGGCATCGGAAACAACCCGGTCAAGCTGCTCCCAGAGGACGATGGTGCCGCTTTTTTGCTGTTGCAGCAGTACGGGCAAACCATGTGGCGGGTCGGGCTTTACCAGAAGCCACTTGCCGGTGCTGGCTACGTAGTCCAAATCCCACGTCCAGTAGCTGACGGCCCCGCCATCTGGTTTGGACAGAACTGTGAGGGCGCGGCACTGCGAGAACGATGCGGTTTTCAGCCCCAGCCCAAACCGACCGAGGTCAGTAGGGTCGCGGGTTTCGGCGGGGTTGCGCGAACCGGGCCGCAGGGCCGCTACCAGTTCGGGTTCGGTCATGCCCCGGCCATTGTCGGTAACACTAACGTACGAGTTAGCCCCGGCCCAAAAAAACTGAACGGCAATGGTGGTAGCTCCGGCAGAAATAGAATTGTCGATGATGTCTGCAACGGCGGTCTCAATGGTGTAGCCGATGTCACGCAGGGTTTCAATCAGTGCCGACGGGTTCGGTTCGGCGGGGTCCGGCTACTCAGAAGTGCGGGTCGCGGTACTCGTCCCGGAAGCCGATTTTCAGCAGATGACCGCCGAGGTAATAGTTTCCATCTTTCCGTAGATACGCTTTTTGGGGGGCGGGTGGCTGGCTATCACGGCTAACAACGATGCAGGTTTTCTTTACGTCAATAACCGTAAACGCCTGCCGGTCTGACCAAAGGATAAGCGTCGCGCCATCGCCAACCTTCGGTACGGATGGCGCAACAGTCGCCAAGAGTTGGTTGGAAAAATTACCGTGCGTCATTTGTTGAAAATTGAATCCAAATGAAATTCCAAAAATTCTTTACGTGGGAAGAATCGACTTGGTTGTCTAATCTCCATTCCTTCGATCTTACCGAAGTGTTCTTGAAAATATGGTTCCTTCTTACGTTTCTTCAACTTATCAGCTAACAGAATTTTATAGCCGGTACTTACGCCAATGAAACCCTGGTCAAAAGCAACATCATAGAGTGCTGACAGGCACAAACCGTTTTCAGGATTTACGCGGGCGGTTTCATCTTTCGCCCAGGGAACAATATGACTGGCCCGTAACATACCGGGGATATTTATCCCACTGATTGCGCACTTTGAATCGAAATTACTGAGTACTGCACTTCGGAAGAAGTTCTGTCCAACTCTCACTTTAACGGTGCGTTCGATGTTTCTACCGCTCCGGCTTTGCCATTCATACTCTTCGATTACTACTTTATCTTCGAGCGGAATTTGTTGCCTTTCGGCCAGAATTCGCTCGCTTTCGTAGGCCAGCCCGGCCCAGTCATTCACAAATTCATTCCAGATGATTTCATCAAGTTTGCTGGCGTGTGACAGTCCTTTGATACCACGAGCCTGTTGCACGGGATCGAAACTCGCCAGATTCTGCATTTTCCTCCCAACCGACCCTTTCGATCTCCCCACAATGTCGGCCAGCTCACGCACTTTCGGATTCCCTCCGTGTATCGTACCATACGGGATTTTAAAATAGAGATTGACTGCCAAAATAGTCTGCTCCCGTGTCCACAAATCGGTTCTTGCCATGCACGAAAATAACGGTTTTGTATTTCGGCAGCACAAGGTCAGGCGTGCCGGGCAGGGATTTGTCGTGCAACTTGTAGCGGAACCCGTGCGCGTGGAGGAATTTGCGGACGGTGAGTTCGGGCTTGGTGTCTTTGCTACGCACCCGGCTCATGTTGTAGGGCACGGTCCGGCGTTCCGGTTGCGCGGGGGTATGTACGTCGGCCATTTGCGTTGCGGTTTGGCCGGTAAACTGCCTGAGCAGCGGTTTTGTGTTGGCGCGGGCTTACCAGATGACCGTCACGATGTCGTGGTACCGCTGGAATTTCTCATCTGCCGAGATAACCGGCATCTGTTCGGCCAGTGCCGTAGCCAGAATCAGCCTGTCGAAGGGGTCGCGATGATCGTCGTAAAATGGGATTTAAGCATAGCTGTTGATATGTGGCTCGGCCAATTGAACGATGCGAATTCCATCCCGTTTTGTCTGCTCAATTACTTCATTGACTGAAACTTTAGAGCCGGGAAGTTTACCGATTTTCAGCTTGATGGCTATTTCATAAAGGCTGATCTGCGTCACAAAAACCCGGTTAGCTGAGTCAGAAAGCACATTTCGGGCCGTTTTCGACAGTACCGGGCTGTCTTCCTGAATCCAGATCAGTACCTGTGTATCGATAAGTAAATCCATATTCACATATATTCGCTGAGATCGTCAAGTGGCTCATTGAAATCATCTGGGGTACTGATTAACCCCTTCAAGGAACCAAACCGGATGCCGCTTTGTGAAGGTTGCTCTTTTTCTTCTTCCTCGTTCTTCAAGAAAGTCACGACTACTTCTACCTCGGAAGTGGCAGGGGGAGTCTCGTGCCAAATTAGCTGGCCATGTCTGTAAGTAGCTCTGATGGCGGTTAGCATACGAATCAGCTTTTTGTGAAGTTACAAATTTACTACCGAAACCCGCGGGCGTGGAGGAGTTTGCGGACAGTGAGTTCGGGTTCGGTGTCTTTGCTGCGCACCCGGCTCATGTTGTAGCTGCGCTGCGCGGGCGTGTGTACGTCGGCCATGAAGTGAGAAACGTTGAGGTGAGAAAAGGCAATCGTTACCAGATGACTTCGATAAGATCGCGGTACAAACTGAATTTTTCGTCGGCGGAGATGATGGGCATTTTCTCGGCCAGAGCCGTTGCCAGCAGCAGCCGGTCGAAGGGGTCGCGGTGATCGGCGTAAAAGGGGATGCTCCGATAGGCTGTAATGTGAGAAAGCAGAACGGGTAACGTAGTGAGACCGTCTGTCTCTACCTTTTGAGTGAGTTCATCAATGGTAACCGCAAGTTCAGGCAGTCGATTTACTGCCTACTTGATGGTAATCTCCATGAAACTCAAATGGCTCACAAAGACCTCATTATCGGGGTCTTCAATCATACGTTTAAGTCGGGCAGGTAGTTGTGGAGCATCCAACTGAAACCAGATGAGTATCTGCGTATCGAGCAGCAGTTCCATATCACATATAGTCTTTCAGGTCGTCGAGTGGCTCATTGAAATCGTCAGGTATTGACCCGCGACCAGCCAGCGAACCGGCTTTACGGGGTTTTCGGACGGACGGCTTTTGCTTCTCATGAAACGTAACAATAACCTCGGCATCAGCATTGGCGGGCGGGGTCTCATGCCAGATTATCTGGCCCTGTCGGTAGGTGGCTCTGACGGTGGTAAGCATAGCAGTAGAGGTTTTAATGAAGCTGACTAATGGTGGGAGCAATCTGGTCATTCAGGGGTGCATTGAAATCATCTGCCATCCAGACTTCTCCAGCCATGCTACCTCCCTTCCGGGCTGGTTTCTCGCCGGGTTCGTTGAGGTTCAGCCATTCTTCACCTTCGACGTCCTGCTGTACTCTGGCCAAAAGGCCCTCCAGTAGCAGACTGACATCTGCCGGAACAGTGCGCAGATCAATCGTCAGGATAGTCGGCTGTCCGCTGGCATCGGTAATTAATGATACACCCTGCATACGTTTGTGACGTTGGTTTGACATCCCAATTCTGTAAAGATAACGAATTCGTTTGGCTCTCAGATTTTCACTTAAACGTCAGGTTCTGCACCCGCACGGCGTTGAGGATGGCTAAAAGGGCCACGCCTACGTCGGCAAAGACCGCTTCCCACATGGTGGCCAGCCCGCCCGCGCCGAGTATCAGCACAATGGCTTTGACGCCCATGGCCAGCCCGATGTTCTGCCACACAATTCGGCGGGTGGCGCGGCCAATGTCGATGGCAGTGGCAATCTTGCCCGGCTCGTCGTTCTGGATAATCACGTCGGCGGTTTCGATGGTGGCGTCGGACCCCAGCCCGCCCATGGCTATACCCACATCGGCGAGGGCCACTACGGGCGCGTCGTTCACGCCGTCGCCCACAAAGGCCAGCTTTTGTTTGTCGGTCAAGGCTGCTTTGAGTCGCTCAACGTGCGCTACTTTGTCTTCGGGGAGTAAGTCGCTGTGCCACTCGTCCACGCCCACCTGCTTCGCCACGATGGCTACCACCGCCGATTTATCGCCCGACAGCATGACGGTTCGGATGCCTTCGTCTTTCAGGCGTTTTACGGCGTCGGCAGCACCGGGTTTCAGCTCGTCGGCAATGATAAAATAGCCCGCAACCTTTCCATCGAGAGCCACCATCACGATGGTATAGGGCAGTTCGGCCAGCGCGTCATCAATTGGCACGTTGAATTTGCGGAGTAATTTGGCGTTCCCAACCAGCATATCCCGACCCGCTACGTTTCCGCGCAATCCATGACCGGGTATTTCTTCTACGTCGGCTACGGCAATGGGTTCGTACCCTTTTCCCGCGTATTCCAGAATGGCGGTGGCTACGGGGTGCGTGGACTTACTTTCCAGTGCTGCCGTAAGCCGGGCCAGTTCGGGCGCGTCGATGCCGGTGGTTTGTACGTCCTGCACGGCAAATACGCCTTTGGTCAGGGTGCCGGTTTTGTCCATGACCACCGTTTTTAGCTGCGTGAGCAAATCCAGAAACACCGACCCTTTGACCAGAATACCCTGCTTCGACCCGGCCCCGATACCCGCGAAATAGCCCAGCGGAATGGAAATTACCAGCGCACACGGACAGCCGATAACCAGAAACACCAGCCCCCGGTACAGCCAGTCGGCAAAGCGATAATCGGCCACGAAGAAGACCGGCACCACCGTAATCAGCAGGGCCAGGGCGCAGATAACGGGCGTGTAAATCCGGGCAAAGCGGGCAATGAATTCCTGCGTCTGCGCCTTGCGGCCCGTGGCCTGCTGCACCAGTTTGAGAATGCGCGACAGTTTAGAATCCTGATAGAGCGTAGTCACCATCATCTCTACCAGCAACTGCCGGTTAATCATACCCGCCAGCACAGCCTCGCCCTCCGCAATGGTACGCGGCACCGACTCACCCGTCAAAGCCGCCGTATCGAACGAGCCGCTGTTGGAGCGCAGCGTACCATCGAGACCCACTTTTTCGCCGGGCCGGAGCTGAATAATTTCACCAACGGCCACCGTCGCGGCTTTCACCGTCTGGGTTTGGCCGTTGCGCAGGGCAGTCACTTCGTCGGGCCGCACGTCCAACAGGGCTTTGATGCTTCGGCGCGCGCGCAGTACGGCGGCTTCCTGAAACAACTCACCAATGGTGTAAAACAGCATGACGGTTACGCCTTCGGGGTATTCGCCAAGGGCAAAGGCACCAAGCGTGGCTACGCCCATCAGGAAAAATTCGGTAAACACATTGCGGTGCATGATGCTGCTCCAGGCCCGGCGCAGCACCGGCCAGCCCACGGGCCAATAGGCCACTACGTACCAGCCCAGCCGAACGTACCCGCTGAACCAGTTGCCGCCCCAGGCGTCGAGCGCGATGCCGCCCAGCAACAGAACCAGACTGATAGTGGCCGGGCCGTAGGTTTGCCAGAAACGAGTTTTGTGTGCTTCTGCGGCAGCAACGGGCGTAGTGCCATCTTCGAGCAGGTCCACATCGTCGTCGTGGTCGTGGTTATGGTCGTGCGAATTTGCCATGCGTTTATGGGGTTGTAGGTTGGGCACTCCTGCCCGACCAGTCGCGAAGCGACTAACACAGTAGCTACAGAGTTCTAACTACCGTGTTAGCCGCTTCGCGCCTGGTCGCACAAGAGCCGAAACGTCGGACCGGTACGACCTACAGCAAATTTACGTCGGGGCTTCGTGCAACGGGTAGTCATAAAGAAATCCCGCAGCAATGGCCATTCTTATAGCCATTGCTGCGGGATTTTAACGTAAGTAGCTCAGTGAAAGTAATTTAGAATAGGAGTCAGAAAGGTAATTTTGTCATGCTTCCTTCGGCGGCATGACAAAAAAACACTACGCAGCCCTGTTTACATTTACGCCACCGCCGTATCGCCCGCCTGTTCGCGGAGCTTTTCGGTGGGACGGAATCGGTCGCCGTATTGCTCGGTGAGCCGGTCGAGAGTTTGGACGAAGGTATCCACGCCCACGAAATCTACGAACGAGAGGGCTCCGCCGGTGTAGGCCGGGAAGCCCCATGCCAGAATGGAACCGAGGTCACCGTCGAGTTTAGTGCGGACTACACCCTCCTCAAAACAACGCACGGCTTCAATGGCCTGCCGATACAGCAGCCGCGTCTTTACCTCGTCCGGCGTCGGCTGATTGTCCGAGACAGGAAACAAATTGGATAGACCGGACCAGAGCGTTTTCTGCCCGCCATCTTCGGGATACTCGTAGAAACCGGCTTTGGCTTTTTTACCGATGCGGCCCAGTTCGTTCATTTTCTGTACGAGTTCATACGTCGGTTCGTCATCGGAGAGCATTCCGGCTTCGATAGATGCGTTCATGACCTTCAGGCTCAGATCGAGGGCCACTTCGTCATGTACGGCCAGCGGACCAACGGGCATCCCGGCCATTTTTCCGGCGTTTTCGATGAGTATCGGGTTCACCCCGTCAATGAGCAGTTCCATACCTTCGGCGGTGTAGGTGCCAAAGCAGCGCGAGGTGTAAAAGCCCCGGCTGTCGTTGACCACAATCGGCGTTTTGCGAATCTTCCGCACGTAATCCATCGCTACGGCCAGCGCGTAATCGGAGGTTTGCTTGCCCATGATAATTTCCACGAGCATCATCTTATCGACGGGCGAAAAGAAGTGAATCCCGATAAAGTTATCCGGCTTCTGCGACGCTTCGGCCAGGCCGGAAATGGGCAGCGTGGACGTGTTAGACGCAAAGACCCCGGTGTCGGTCAGCATCGGCTCTGCTTCTTTCGTGACGGTCGCTTTAAGGTCGGGCTTCTCAAAAACGGCTTCGATGATGAGGTCACAGCCCTGCATATCGGCGTAGTCGGCAGTGGGTTTGATACGGGCCAGCATCCCGTCAACGGCGTCGGCTTTTACCTTACCCCGCTCCACACCCTTCTTGAGCAGATTGCGCGAGTAGTCTTTACCCCGCTCGGCAGCTTCGACCGTTACGTCTTTGAGCACCACCTCGATACCCGCCTGTGCCGATACGTAAGCGATGCCCGCGCCCATCATGCCCGCACCCAGAATACCGAGTTTCTGCATGTCGGTTTTGGGCTGATCTTTGGGACGGGATGCCCCTTTGTTGGCCTGATTCATACCCAGAAACATGGTCTGAATCAGGCTTTTGGCTACGTTCGACGTAGCAACCTGCACAAAATACCGCGCTTCGATCCCCACACCCTGATCGATATTCACCTGCAAGCCTTCATAGACGCACGACATAATGGCCAGCGGGGCGGGGTAATTTCCTTTGGTTTTGTCCATTAGCATGGCTGTACCAGCCGCAAACACCTGCGCCCCCGTCGGGCTTTGCACGTTACCACCCGGCACCCTGAAATTCTCTTTACCAACGATTTTACCCGTCTTCCGGTCAATTTCATCCCACGGACGCAGCGGTTGCGGATTAGCCGCAATCCAGGCGCGGGCCTGCTCCAGCATCGCGTCGGGCGTATCGGCAACAGCATCGACCATACCGAGCGACAGGGCTTCTTTCACCCCTACTTTTTTGCCTTCGAGCATCAGCGTCAGGGCGGGTTGTATGCCGATCATGCGCGGCAGCCGCTGCGTACCACCCCCACCCGGCAGTAACCCAATTGTCACCTCGACCAGTCCGATAAGCGTTTTGGGATTGTTGAGGGCGATGCGGTGATGACAGGCGAGGCAGATTTCGTAGCCACCACCGAGGGCCGTGCCGTTAATGGCCGCCACGGTAGGTTTGCCGCCCGTCTCGATAGTGCGGAATATCCGGTTCAGCTCTGCCGACACCTTCAGCATCTCAGCCGGGTCTTTGTCATTGTTACGCAGAATCATTTTCAGGTCAGCCCCGGCCACAAATTCAGGCTTTTCGGAGGTGATGATGATTCCCTTTACAGATTCGTCGGCCTGGGCTTTTTTGAGCGCAGCTTCAAATTCAGGAATAGAATCGTCGTTCAGCACGTTCATTGGAGCCGAGGTCATGGCCCACGAAATGACGGCGATATTGTTATCTATTGTGTAGTTAATCATCTGGAAATTCTTTTGTAGATTTATAAAAAACCTGATTATGGAAGCGATTCGAGTAATTCAGAAACCACAGAATGGTCGGGTAGTTATCGACGTACCCGAAGCCGACCCCAATGAAGAACTGATTATTGACGTCCGATCAGCGCGAAGTCAGCCGCCGTTCAATCTTAGCCTGGCCGAAACCGCGAAGGTATTTTTCGATAAACTACCCAAACCTAATCCTAACTTCAATTGGGATTCCATGAACGTCTATGAGCAATAAGCTGTTTTTGGACAGTTCGATTTTAGTCGAATGGTCTAAAAAGACGAAACCGAGCTTGTTCAATAATCTGGCTGGACAGACAAACTATACGTTGTGCATCAGTCAGATTGTTCTAAGCGAGTTTGTCTATTATTGGCTAGCCATTGGTGGTGGTAAAGCACCCGTTACACTAAAGCAAGACGGTGCAATACCAGCCGTTTTGCAGGCTCACAACCCGCTCGACTTATTGGCGCAAATGACGTGGCTTGACGCCGGGCCGGACATCATCCCCTTACATTTACGTCTGATGCAACAATATAACCTGTTGCCCAACGACGCTCTGATTCTGGCTACCTGTATTCTTAACAACGTAACACAAGTCGCCAGCTTCGATGCCGATTTTGCTCCTGCCTGTGCGGGTGAAGGCATCCGGCTTATTCGGTCAGTAGATGACCTTTGACCATCATACCAGCTCAAAAATGGTTGCTATTCCCATGCCGCCACCGATGCAGAGCGTGGACAGACCAAACTGCTTGCCGGTACGTTCCATCTCATCAATCAGCGTGGCCGAAATAATGGCCCCCGTTGCGCCCAGCGGATGGCCGAGAGCAATGGCCCCGCCGTTGACATTGAGCTGACTGTGGTCCACGCCGAACTCGTCCATGAACAGCATCGGCACGGCGGCAAAGGCTTCGTTCACCTCGAACAAATCGATATCCGAAACACTCATGCCCGCCCGTTTCAGCACCTTGCGCGTGGCCGGAACGGGTCCCGTCAGCATGATGGTTGGCTCCGAACCTACAATGGCGAAGGCCTTGATGCGGGCGCGGGGTTTCAGGCCGGTCTGCTCGCCAAAAGCCTTGCTACCCACCAGTACCGCAGCCGCCCCGTCCACAATCTGCGACGAGTTTCCGGCGTGGTGTACGTGGTTTATTTTGTCGAACTCGGCATACTTCAGCAACGCCAGCGCGTCGAGTCCCATCTGCCCCATGCTGGCAAACGCGGGTTTCAGCTTACCCAGACTCTCGGCGGTGGTGCCGGGCCGGACGCCCTCATCGCGGTCGAGTACGGTGATACCGAGGTCGTTTTTCAACGGTACCAGCGTTTTATGAAAGCGATTGTCGGCCTGCGCGGCTTCGGCCCGGCGGTACGACTCAGCAGCAAACGCGTCGGCGTCCTGCCGCGAGTAGCCGTATTTGGTGGCAATCAAATCGGCAGAAATACCCTGTGGCACGATGTTATGGCGGGCCACAATCTGCGGATTCATAAAAATAGCTCCGCCATCGCTGCCCATCGGCACCCGCGACATACTCTCCACACCCCCGGCCACAATGGCATCAACCTGACCCGACATGACGTAGGCTCCGGCCATGTTGATGGCTTCGAGACCCGACGAGCAGAAGCGATTAAGCTGCACCCCGGCCACGGTTTCGGCGTACCCGGCTTCGAGAGCAGCGGTTCGGGCAATGTCGGCCCCCTGTTCGCCCACGGGCGTAACGCAACCCATAATCACGTCATCGACCAGCGACGTATCGAGCCGGTTACGGTCTTTGAGTTCGCGCAAGACATTGGTGAGGAGGGTAATCGGCTGCACGTCGTGCAGGGAACCGTCACTTTTACCCCGGCCACGCGGAGTTCTGACGGCGTCGTAAATGAAGGCTTCGGCCATAGTTTGTTAGGGAATTGGTATGCGTGCATACGATTTTCTATGTAGCAAAAGTACGGTACGGGTTGCCGAAAGACAATATTTTTGTAGTATGCCGGTAGAAACTTGTCTTTTAAACACAACAGACATCTCCATACAAGCCTGCAAACCAGTGGATTTATGAACGCTCCCCCCTCTGCCCTCCCCCCCGACCCCTATACGCTTACGGCTGACCGAATCCAGTCGGCTCCCACCACATTCCGGGGGCAATTGAGTCACCTCGGGCCCGGCTTCATCCTGTCGGCGGCTGTGGTTGGGTCAGGCGAGTTGATTGCTACGACCACGCTGGGGGCCAAAGCCGGGTTTGTTACATTCTGGGTCATTCTGGTCAGTTGCTTCGTGAAGGTAGCCTTGCAGGTAGAGTTCGGCAAAAACGCCATCTACAGCGGCCTGCCCACCATGCAGTCGCTCAACCGGCTGCCGGGTCCGAGATTTGGGCGCGGCCACCTGGCCATCTGGTTTTGGCTAAGTCTGCAAACGCTGAAGGTATTGCAGGTGGGCGGCATTGTGGGGGGCGTTGCGCTGGTACTAAACATGGCGTTTCCGGTTCTTTCGGTTCCGGTCTGGGCCATCCTGTCGGCGGTATCGGCGGGGTTGCTCATTTACGGCGGTCGCTACGGCTGGGTCGAGCAGGGGTCGCTGCTGATGATTATACTGTTCACGACGCTAATTTTATACTCGCTGTTCATGCTCCAGCAAACCCCCTACGCCATTGACGGGCCTGATTTGCTTAGCGGGCTGACCTTCTCACTACCCCCGGCCACAGTGGGCGTGGCCATTGCTGCGTTCGGCATCACCGGCGTCGGGGGCGACGAAATCATGTACTACACCTACTGGTGCATCGAGAAAGGCTACGCGGGTTACGTAGGACCCTACGAATCGTCTGCTGCCTGGACCCAGCGGGCGCGGGGCTGGATTCGGGTTATGACCATGGACGCGCTCTGTTCGATGATAATCTATACCGTTGTTACGGCGGCTTTTTATCTGCTGGGCGCGTCGCTGCTCCACGAGGGCGGCACCATTCCCGAAGGCTACGCCATGGTCGAAACGCTGTCGCGGCTGTTTACCGTTACGCTGGGGCCGGGGGCAAAAGTGGCGTTTCTGGTGGGTGCGTTTTTTGTGCTGTACTCTACACTGTTTACCGCAACGGCAAGCTGGTCGCGGATTTTTGCCGATGCGTTCGGGGAGCTGGGCTGGGTGAACTTCAGGAACGTCGTCAGCCGGAAAGTAGTGCTGGCCCGTCTTTCGTGGGCGTTTCCGGCGGTGTGGTGCGCGTTGTTTCTGTTCATCAAACTACCCGTACTAATGATCCTGCTGGGTGGAGCGGCTACGTCGGTGCTGCTACTGGTGGTGGTCTGGGCGGCCTTGCAGTTCCGGTATCGGCAATTGCCCGTTAGTCTGAAGCCGTCGGCGGGCTATGACCTGTGGCTCTGGGCAAGTGTCGTGTCCATTCTAAGCATCAGCGTCTATGGTATCTGGCAGGTGTTGACGTAGGTTTCTTTACCGCAAAGGTGGTACGCCAACGCGATGCAACGGTTTCGCAACGGGCGCGAAGAGACCGTAGCGGTATTTGTATGTTGCTATGGGGCAATGTGCATTCTCGGAAAGATGCTTACTTTAGCGTAACACACCATTACCACACCTGATTGTTTATGGCCCTGCCTCCTGCGCTCAAAAAAAGTATGCCCGCCCTCGGTAAAATTGGTATCTGGCTGGGTATATCAACGCTAACGAGTCACCTGACCAACAACCCTGAACTGGCAACCGCTCTGGCAACTGCCGGGGTTGGCGTGGCCAACCTGGACGCGGCTTGCGGAGTCATCAGCAGTATTGCGTCCGGCAAACTGGGCGACTATTACAAAGATTTTCGGAGTCACACCAACTTCGGTATTAATCACAATTTGCAGGAAGCCTTGCGCGAGGGACTATCCAACGCGCTGCATGAGCTGGAAACCACATTTCTCAAACAGAAACAACTGCCTGCCCATGAGCAGCAACAAATTGGTTTCTTTTTCCAATCGCTGGCGCATCATCTGAATAACGAAATCAATGCCGACGCGCAGGTTGACGGCTACGTACTGGACCGGGCCGGGTTCTTTCGGGAGTTGCTGAGAAAAGTACACGCCCTGCCGACCAATGACGACGACACCAACGGGGCTGATGCGGGTGTGCTGATCCCCGACCTGTCGGACGCAACGGCGGAACGGCTCGTTACGTTTCTGGTTGACCGCATCGAGCCGGTGGCGCAGCGGTTTATCAACGAGGAATTTAAAACCAACGACAAAGCCAAAACCGCTTACTTTATTCACCTGCTCGAATACGGTGCCCAAACCAATCACGCCAACCACAACCTGCTGCTACAGGTTAGAGAGAGTCTGGATGATATTGGCCAGCACCAGCAGGAACATACCGATTTGCTGCGGCAAATTGCCCAGGCGCAGCAACGGATTTACGACCGGCTCCGCACATTGTCGCTCAATTTTCAGGCGCACGTCAGCGAGTTCGATGCGTTTAGAGCGCGGATCAATAACCGGCTTGAACCCAGCCTGCGCCTGAACACCAATTACACGAACCTGAATGCCTCGTTTAGCTACCAATATGGTCTGCGCTACACGAGCTTTATCAGCCGCGACACCGAAATTGACCAGTTGTGGGATTTTTTGAACGGCCAGCCAACCCGCCGACTGCTGTGGTGGCTGGTAACCGGGCCGGGGGGCATGGGCAAAAGCCGACTGGCTCTGGAGTTTTGCCTGGAAGCCCGCTGCGTGAATCGGTACGTGGGTTTTGTGGAAACCGATCACCTGACAACCTTCGACTGGAGCCAATGGCGACCTGCCGCGCCTACGCTGCTGGTGGTCGATTACGTAGCGGCCTACGCCGGGGCAACACAAAAGATGATTGGGCAATTGAGTCGTAACGCACAGAATGGGCTGTTGGCCCAGCCCGTGCGGGTGCTGTTGCTGGAACGCGAAACCCGCGACGACTGGTGGAACTCGTTTCTGGCCGACCGCGATATAGCCGAGAGTAGTTACGTACCGGGCAGGCCAGAGCAGGTACTCAAACTCCCCGCATTTACCGATGCCGACCGCTGGCAAATCATAACCGAAATTCACCGCAAGCAACAAAAGCCCGTCACACTGAGTCAGGCTGAAACCCTCCGCAGTTTGGCCGACATTGACCCCGACGGGCGACCCCTTTTTGCGTTTCTTACGGGCATGGCCATGGCCGAGGGCGAAGGCATCCTCCGTTGGGATGTACACGCCCTGCTCAACAACCTCCTGCACCGGGAAGAAACCCAGATTTGGGCAACCCACCCCAACTGGTCTGACGAACGGTGCCGCGAAGGCCATAAAAACCTGCTGTTGCTAACTACGCTGACGCGCGGCCTGAGCGTGTCGCAGTTGAGGCAATTGCTGAGTAGCGACTCCCCCTACCTGCCCCACAAAAAGCCCGATGCCGATTTATACGAACGGCTTTCGGATATACGGAAACGGGAACTCCCGAACGGTACCGAAGAGAACGTCTATGAAGGACTACAACCCGACCTGATAGGCGAGTATTACGTCCTGAAACGCATTGAACAACTGCTACAAAACAAGTTTGAGGGCGAAGAAACTGTTCAGGCCCTGTTGCAGTGGGCCTGGAACCTTACCCCCGAAGAAACCTGGTGGAGTGCTTGGAGAACACTTTCCGATTTTGGTCATTTCCCCAACCCCACCGTTCGGCAGTATATCGAAACCAGCCGCCCCCTCGCCAGCGCACCCGAAACGGCCTGGTTGGATTGGGCAAAGCTGCGGGTTAACCTGACAAATAACTACGGCACACAGGGGAATATGGTCATGGTACAGACCCACTACGAAGACCTCCAATTACTGACCAAGGCTTATCCTGAAAATCAGGAAATTGTGCTTACACAGGCACAAGGAGCCTATAACCTGACGAATTACTACGGCAGACAGGGGGATATGGTCATGGCACAGACCCGCTACGAAGGCCTCCAATTACTGGCCAGCAACCACCCCCACAATGAAGAAATTGTGCTTCAACAGGCAAACGGAGCCTATAACCTGACGACTATCTACGCCACACAGGGGGATATGGTCATGGCACAGACCCACTACGAAGATCTCCAATCATTGGCCAAGGCTTATCCTGAAAATCAGGAAATTGTGCTTCAACAGGCAAAAGGAGCCTATAACCTGACGACTGGCTACGGCAGACAGGGGGATATGGTCATGGCACAGACCCGCTGCGAAGACCTTCAATCACTGGCCAAAGCCTATCCTGAAAATCAGGAAATTGTGCTTCAACAGGCAAAAGGAGCCATGAACCTGACGAATTACTACGGCAGACAGGGGGATATGGTCATGGCACAGACCCACTACGAAGACCTCCAATCACTGGCCAAGGCCTATCCTGAAAACCAGGAAATTGTGCTTCGACAGGCGATGGGAGCCACGAACCTGACGAATGACTACGGCAGCCAGGGGAATATGGTCATGGCACAGACCCACTACGAAGACCTCCAATCACTGGCCAAGGCCTATCCTGAAAATCAGGAAATTGTGCTTCAACAGGCGATGGGGGCAGGGGCGCAGCTTTATTTCACGTCAGACGAAGACACGTCTGACGAAGAGAAGATAAAACACAAACCGTATTTTCTGACGTTGCTGGAGGAACTGGAAAACCTGATAGTAGCGTATGGACAGGCTGAATCGTGGCAGGAACTATTGCCTTTTTTAGTGGAGGTTCGGGATGCTAACCAGTGGCTTAAATCGTGAGGGCTGGGTAACCTGGCCTCTTCCTTAATCCACAATCTTGACCCGAATTTTGTGCGGGGCCGGGTAAGAGCCACCGAAGTACAGGCCGGTTTCTATTGAGTAGCCAAAACGGACAGAAACTCCTCAAGACCTATTACGTTCAGCCGGGGAAAAGGCAGCCTGTCAAACACGCTGAAGTCGCCATCTTCGCTCACCATATAGTCAGCGTTGATGGACAGCGCTAAGTCTGCAAACTTGTTGCGGTCCGGCGTTCCGGGCGTCCGGGTCGTTCTCAATCAATTGCCAGCGGTATGCGGGTTCGGCAAAGACGACATTGGGGGCTATTGCTAATTGGTGAAGCACCAATTGAGCCGTAGCTGACGAGTACGTTTTGGAAATAATTTCATCGTACTCAAGCAGGATTTCGGTGCTTACGTACCAGGCGAATTTGCCAGCTCTGAAATCAAAATAGAGTTGATAAAATGGACTTTTAGGCGGTATAGAAGCCCGCAGGCAGTTTGTATCTATAACGGCCCGAATCATTCTGTTGCAAACGTATCGTCAGTCAGCATCTTCCTGTAATCGGCTTCGGTGTACCCTTTCTGGGCTGTTACATGATTGAGTTCTGCCCGAAGTTTCTGGTCGAAATAATCCATCAATAGCTGCCGTACCTCCAGCGAGAGTGCATCGTCTATTTTCTGGTCAAACAATCGCAAAATGCTGATTTGCAAGTCGTTCAACTTCGTTACTTCTCTATTTTTTTGCTGAGTGGTTGTCATATTGACGTGCGGCTAATTATAATAAAGTTAACAGATTAACCTCTGAAACGTAAAAGACACGTAGTACTCCTACCCCCTCAATCCACAATCCTGACCCGGATTTTATGCGGAGCCGGGAAGCTGCCGCCGAAGTACAGGCCGGTTTTGTAGGCGAAGGTTTTGTTGTGCGTGAACGGAATGGGCTGTCCGCCCAACACCTGATACAGCTTGCGGTCGTAGTCGATTTTGATGACCAGCCGCGTGGGTACGTTGATGCCCGTTTCGGCCACTTTGAAGTCGGTACGTTTGCCATCGACATACACGTACGCGCCGAGTTCGATGCGGCCCCGCTTCGGATTCCACCGCCAGCCCACGCGCACACCGTCCACCTGATGTGGAGGGACTCCCGTGGTGATGTCCTGATTTTTGGAGCCGACAAAGCCAATGCCAATCACCTTGTTCCAGTCGTCCTGATCTGCCACGCCAATGTCGTAAATACACGTGCTATCGAACGTAACGGTGGCCGATACCTCGTCGGGGCCGATGACAATGCCGACGTTACGCTTGGGCAACGGCTCGTGTTCACCCTTGTCGATGACGACCCAATCGGGATTGGACACCAGAAAATCGGGAACGCAACCACCGAGTAGCACCAACAAAAACGACAGCGTGGCAAGTAAGGAAAGGCGGGACAGGGAATTGTGCATAGCAACAGAATAGCTTTTCTACGCGAATAACGGCATAAACCGGGTGGGGTATTGCCGTTGCCTGCGTAAAGTTCGTTACTGGTTCATGGTTGGAAAAAGAAATCCGTAACTTTCCTGTCCTATTTCAGCAAAACCGTTTTACAACATGCAATCGGCCATCACCTCCACACAGCCGCTCGTTCGGGAACGGGCACAACGCCAGGCACTCGACTGGCGGCTCGGCATCCCGACGTATATCTACGCCGTAGTTTTCTCATCGTTCTGCGTTGTCATGGGTCTCTTGTGGGACATCATGTGGCACATGAGCATCGGGCGCGACGGGCTGTTTGCGCCCCCGCACCTCGTTATTTACGTTGGCGCGGTGGTATCGGGGCTATTTTCGGCCTACCAGATTCTGAGCATGACGCTGAACCGCAACCATCCGGGCCGGGCCAACGCGGTGCCGTTCTGGGGTGTTTTTTACGGACCGCTGGGCGCCATGTTCTGCGTTTGGGGGGCATTAGCCATGCTTACGTCCGCCCCCTTCGACGACTGGTGGCACAACACCTACGGCCTCGACGTGCAGATTCTGACTCCTCCGCACACCATTCTGGCCATCGGCATTATGACCGTGCAGTTTGGGGCTATCGTGGGCGTACTATCCCTGCAAAACCGCTACCGGAACCAACTTGTGCAACCCGGTACTGACGAGAGCCGCCAAAAAACCCGGCTCACATGGTTGTTTGCCATTGCTGCCGGGCTGTTGCTGACCATACTGTGTTCACTGGCGGCCGAGTCGATGGGACGGTACAAAACGCATAATTCGTCATACTACACGGCTGCTGCCATCATTTTGCCGTTTTACCTGCTGGCGGTGGGTCGGGCATCGTTACTGCGCTGGCCCGTCACGACCATTGCCGCGCTGTATATGCTGTTCATGGCCGTACCAAGCTGGCTGTTGCAGCAGTTTCCGGCCACGCCCCGGCTCGGTCCGGTAATGAACCCGATTACCACGTATCAGGGCTTTATTTTTCCGATGCTGCTGGTCATTCCGGCCCTTGTGGTTGACTGGCTCATGCATCGGTTTGATACGCCCGATATGGGCAAAAAGCTAAACGACTGGCTGCTGGCGGGTTTGCTGGCCGTGCCGTTTCTGCTCGTGTTGCTGGCCGTTCAGTGGCCGTTCGGCGAGTTTTTGCAGTCCTCGCCCCTCGCCCGCAACTGGTTCTTCTTCTCCCACTCCTGGACCTACGACAGCCCCCCCGACTGGCAGTACCGCTACGCCTTCGCCCCCTGGAACCTACAGACGGCAGGCGCGTTCGCCCTTGGTTTCGGCAAAGCACTCCTGATTGCTGTGGTATCGGCTCGCATCGGCCTGCTCTGGGGCAACTGGATGAAACGGGTAGCGCGGTAGATTTACAGTTTTCGGTTTCATAGTTTTCAGTTCCGTTCCATGAAAAAGCGGTCAGTCCTTTTTTATTTACTCCGATTCGGCGTACCGATTCTCATATTCGCGAATTCACTCATTGCCTCTGCCCACGTGGGCAGTTCGGGGGTGATTTTGCAGAAACAGGCGGGAAAATACCAGCTTCTGGTCAGCATTCAGCCGCCCGACGTCGTGCCGGGCACAGCGAAGGTGACCGTGTTCGTGCAGCAGGGCCGCGCTACGACGGTGGGTGCCCGACCCGTTTATTTTGCACCTGGCAGCAAGGGCGCACCCACGTATGACGAACTGACAACCTCCGGTACGGGTCGCTTTACGGGCGATTTGTGGCTGATGGATGCCGGCTCGTCCAGCATCGAACTGAGCATTGACGGACCCGACGGCAAACAGCAGTTGGTCGTGCCGGTAGTATCGGTGGCTACGGCAACGCGGACCATGCCCGCCAGTACGGGTATCGCACTGGCCGCAATGGGTCTGTTGCTGGTGGTGATGATGATTACCATTATCGGCGCCAGCAATGCCGATGGGGTTACCCAGCCCGGTACACCAAAACCAGCTAAATTAGGTCGGCGCCGATTGCTGGGCATGGTGGCCGGGGGCGTAGTGATGGTACTGCTACTGACGGGCTGGCGAATGTGGTGGAACCTCTCGACGGAGCAATACCAGACCCAGCAACTTTACCGCCCGCTGCGTATCAATGCCTCGGTAAGCCCTGAAAAAGCCAAGAACGCAGGGCCGTTGCTCACCATTCGGATTGATACCAGTGGCTTCAACGGCGAGTCGGGGGGTAGTGGCCGTCGGCGCAACGCACCGCAAACGCGACGACGCATGAGTTTCGTCATTCCCGACCATGGTAAGCTGATGCACACGTTCATCGTCAGGTTGCCCGGTCTCGACGGCTTCGCGCACCTGCACCCCGTCCGGCGCGACACGCTGACCTACCAGGCCACGCTGCCTCCATTGCCGGGCGGCAAATACCTGCTCTATTCCGACATTGTGTTCCGCAACGGCTTTGCCGAAACCCTGACGGATACGGTGGTGATTGCCGATGCCAATACGGGTAGCACGGCTTACAAACCGTTCGATACCGACGACAGCTGGCTTGTTACAACGCCGGTGGGCAAGACCGGAAAGACCTCCGCTAACGTAACGCCAACGCTGGCCAACGACGTCGTTTTATGCGGCAAGCCGGGTGCCAGCGTAAAACTCGCCGACGGGGCCACGATGCTCTGGATGGACCAGCCGGGTAGCGTGCAAACCGCCGGAAAGCTATACACGCTCAAGTTTGCCGTGGCCGATGCCGGGGGGAATGCCGCCCCGCTGGAACCGTATCTGGGCATGGGTGGTCACGCGGTTATCCTGCGCAATGACGGCTCGGTCTATATTCACCTGCACCCCATCGGTACGTATTCAATGGCTGCCGAAGGCTCCTTCGCAAATCGCCTGGCCGACACATCCCGTACTTTTCGCTACCCCGATGCCCGGCTCTTCAGCGACAGCATCGACCGCTACGTTACCCGGCTCCGCACCCTGCCTGATGCGCAGAAAAACGAGTTACTCTATGCCGGTATGCCCGAAATGAATCACGTGATGCCGGTCAATAACATGGTTGAGTTTCCATATTCATTCCCCCGTGCCGGACGGTACCGCATCTGGGTGCAGGTCAAACGTAACGGCAAGGTTTTGACCGGCGTGTTTGACACAACGGTAGGCGATGCGGTGCTTTGACGGTAGTTGTGAGGGAATAGCGTCTTTTGTCATTCCGATTCTTGTCATTCTGAGGAACGAAGAATCTCTTTGTGGAGAGAATTTGCTTGTACTAGAGATTCCTCGTTCCTCGGAATAACAAACACCGCCCTGACAAAACGATAAAAATGAAACTCTCCCGTCGCCAAACCCTCACCGCCCTGACCGCCACCGCTGGTGCGTCCGTTCTTCCTAAAGTCACCCAGGCTACGTCTGCTGCCAAAGCCGCCGAACCGTTCATAATCTGCCTGAACCTGAGCACCATCCGGGGCCATAAACTCGGCCTGATTGGCGAACTCGAAACGGCGTCGAAAGCCGGATTCCGTTCGGTCGAAATCTGGATGGACACTTATCAGGAATACCTCAAAACGCACACCACCGCCGACCTTCGCAAACGGCTGTCGGACCTCGGCCTGACCGTTCAGAATTGCATTGGCTTTGCACCCTGGATTGTCGATGACGATGCGGCCCGGCAAAAAGGTGTTGAGCAGTTGAAACGGGAAATGGGTCTGCTGGCCGAAATTGGCTGCAAACGTACTGCGGCCCCGGCCATCGGGATGCAAACGCCCGACGCGCCCCTTGTTGATTTGTATCGCGCAGCCGAACGCTACCGGGCCATTCTTGACCTTAGCGACCAAACCGGCGTCATACCGCAGCTTGAACTCTGGGGATTCTCCAAAAACCTGAATAAGCTGAGCGAGGTTATGTTCGTGGCCATCGAAAGCAAGCACCCCTCGGCGCGGGTATTGCTGGATATTTACCATATCTACAAAGGCGGCACCGCACAGGCCAGTCTGCCACTCGTGGGTAAACCGGCCATCGAGGTTTTCCACGTCAACGACTACCCCGCCACTCTGGACCGTGCCACCATCACCGACGCCGACCGCGTCTATCCCGGCGACGGCGTGGCGCCCATCCGCGAAACACTCATGCTCATCAAAGACCCGGCAAAGCCCATTGTGCTATCTCTGGAGGTGTTCAACAAAGGCTATTACGCCCAGCCCGCCGATGTTGTAGCCCGCAACTCATTCGCAAAAATGCAGGCTATGGTGAAGGGGGTTTAGACGTTCAGGCACAAAGAGGCCGGAGGGTGTACCGAGATAACAAAGATGGCCCGTTGCTACGGTTTCACTCTGTTGTCCCGGTCCCGGTACACCCTCCGGCCTCTTTGTCTTTAAAAACGCTATAAGTTCGCTTTCTTCATCTCTTTCACCGCATAATCGACTGAGCGGGCGGTCATGGCCATGTACGTCAGCGAGGGATTTTGGGTCGATGTGCTGGTCATGCTGGCCCCATCGGTAACGAACACATTTTTGACGGCGTGGAACTGGTTCCACTTATTGAGCAGCGACGTTTTAGGGTCTTTCCCCATCCGAACGCCCCCCATTTCGTGAATGTCGAGGCCAGGGTTACGGTTATCGTCGCGGGTGCGGATGTTGGTGAAGCCAGCCGCGGTAAACATCTCGGTCATCTGCTCCAGATAATCTTTTACCATTTTCTCGTCGTTGTCGTCATAGCCTACGCTGATTTTAAGCTGCGGAATGCCATACGGGTCTTTCTGGGCCGAGTCGAGCGCGACGAAGTTGGTTTCTTTCGGGATTGTTTCGCCCATCATGTGCGAGCCAACGTGCCAGCCGCCCAGGTTTTGTGTGAGCAGATTGGTCTTCAAATCGGCCCCGATTCCGTCCTGGCTGTTGCGCGAGATACGCCCCGCCGAGAACCCGGCGGCATAGCCCCGCATAAACCGGGACGCCGGACCGCTCGTTTCCTGACTGTGCAAATTGCGGAAACGCGGAATGTACGGGCTATTGGGCCGCCGACCATCGGTCGTCGAATCCAGCAGTCCATCGTACTGACCCGAAACGCCCGCGCGGTAATTGTGGAACGCCACGTACTTGCCCATCAGGCCGCTATCGTTGCCAAGGCCATTCGGGAATCGGTTCGAGGTCGAGTTCAGCAGCACTAAATTCGTGTTCAAAGCGGCCGCGTTGACGAAGATAATACGGGCGTAAAACTCCATCATCTGCTTCGATTCGGAGTCAACCACCCGGACGCCAACGGCTTTATTGCGCTTCTCGTCGTAGATAATCGAGTGAACTATCGAGTGTGGACGCAGGGTCATTTTGCCGGTTTTGGCCGCCCAGGGTATGGTAGAGGAGTTGCTGCTGAAATACCCGCCAAACGGACAGCCCCGCTCGCAGATGGTCCGGTGCTGACACTGCGCCCGCCCCTGCTGAAAGTGAATGGGCTTGGGTTCGGTGATGTGCGCAGCCCGGCCCATGATAACGGGGCGGGCGTTCTGGTATTTCTTTGCCATCTGCTCACTGAAGTGTTTCTCCACGCAGTTCCACTCATGGGGAGGCAGAAACTCGCCGTCGGGCAGTTGGGCCAGCCCGTCTTTGTTGCCCGAAATACCGGCAAACTTCTCCACGTAGCTGTACCAGGGGGCCAGGTCAGCGTAGCGAATGGGCCAGTCCACCGCAAACCCATCGCGGGCGGGACCGTCGAAATCGAAATCGCTCCACCGCTGCGTTTGCCGGGCCCACATCAGCGATTTACCACCCACCTGATAGCCCCGAATCCAGTCGAACGGCTTTTCCTGCACGTAGGGATGCTCGGCGTCTTTAACGAAGAATTGCTCGGTGCCTTCGTAGAAAGCGTAACAGCGGCTGATGATCGGGTTGGCGTCTTTGACCTCACGGGTAAGCTGCCCCCGGTGTTCAAATTCCCAGGGTTGCTTATTGGTGGTGGGGTAATCGGTCACGTGCCGCACATCGCGACCGCGTTCCAGCACGAGCGTCCGCAGCCCTTTAGCCGTCAGTTCCTTGGCAGCCCAGCCCCCGCTGATGCCCGACCCAATCACAATGGCGTCGTACGTATTCTGAGCCTGTGCGTCAATATTTAGATAAGCCATTTCGGTGTAGTCTTTATTTGGGTTGAGTGAGAGATGGTGCGGTAGCCGGTACGGGTACGCAGCCGTAATAGTGGCCGGGTATCATCTGATAGTGCGTCAGGTTGGTCATCACGTATTCGGAATTCATGTATCCGCGAATGGTCAGGCCCTTTACCAGCCGGTAGAAACCCTTCTGAGTGGGATCTTCGGCCTGGTTCATCCGGTTCAGCACCTCAATGCGCTGCGCAGTGTCGCAGTCGGCAAACGGACGGCTGTAGGTCTGCTGGGCCAGCGCGTCGGTGGCGGTTAGGCCCTTCGTCAGCGTCTGCTGCGCGTCGGGTTCGTAGCAGTCGTTCACCATTTTTTGCAGAAACTGATGCACACCCAACGCTTTGGCCCCTGGCGAGTCTTTACCGTCGACGGTGGTTGTAGGGATGATGGTATCGACAACAATGGCCAGTAACTCATCCTGCTGACGGGACAAAATCCGGTAGGTTGCCGGCACGGTGGTGGCGTTCCAGCCGTTGGCCCATGCGGGCAAACTAATGAAACCACCCATGGCGATGGCCATGTTCTGAAGGGCTTTGCGTCTTTCCACGGAATACGACTAAAAAGCGAAGAGATATAAACGAAGGGATAAGATTACCGAATTAACCCCCAAAATCCAGTTCTGAGTTCCGCTATACCGGGTCAGTCTCAGCGTGAACAGGCGTCGGCTGGTGGCGCACTATGCGGTATTGGCGAGACCTTCTTTTCTGCTAAATAGTCCCGGCCCCGCCAGTCTGCGGCCAACACAACCGACCAGCCGCGTGTTGTACAACAGGGCGAACAATTGCTCCTAACCGATAGCACACAACCAGCACCATGTATAATCCGGTCTCAACCTACCGCTTTCAGCTCAACAGCGAATTCACCCTCAGCCACGTCGATGCACTCCTGCCCTATTTGCAGCAGTTGGGTATTGGCACCATTTACGGCTCACCAATTTTTGTTTCCACCCCCCAGAGTGGGCACGGCTATGACGCCGTTGACCCCACCCGCATCAATCCCGAAATCGGTACCGAAGCGCAGTTACGCACCCTGACCGATAAGCTCCACGACGCCAATATGGGCTGGTTTCAGGACATCGTGCCGAACCACATGGCCTATCACCCGAATAACCACTGGCTGATGGACATGCTCGAAAAAGGGCCGCGTTCGCGCTTCGCCCACTTCTTTGAGAACTCGCTGAGCAGTTCATTTTTTCGCGACCGCATCGAAGCCCCGTTCCTGCCCGATGCCCTCGATAAGTCCATCGCCAACGGGGCGTTACGGCTGAACTACGACTACGACCGGCTGGTGTTACAGGTGCAGGGCAACACGCTGCCGCTGAAGCCCGAAAGCTACGTCGCGGTGCTACAGGCCGGCGCAGGTCAACCCAACGAAGCCGTACAGGAACTGGTAACCCAACTCGATCAGATGCACCACGTTGAGGAACCGGAAGCATTAGCCGAAGCCTGGGCCGAGTTTCAGATACAATTCGGCGCGTTGATGAAGAACGAAGCAACGGGTGCGTTTATCCGGTCGGCCATTGGTGCTGTCAACAAATCGCCGGAGGCACTAACCGCGTTGGCAACCAGTCAGCATTACCAGTTCAGGACCGAGCCGGAAACACGCCGGGAGATGAATTACCGCCGTTTTTTTACAGTCAACGGCCTCATCTGCCTGAACATGCGCGAGCAGGACGTTTTCGATGCCTACCACGCCTACACTAAAGAACTGGTGGATACGGGCGTGTTTCAGGGCCTGCGCGTTGACCACGTCGATGGCCTGTACGACCCCAAAACGTATCTGGACCGACTCCGCAACCTGACCGGGCCGGAGACGTACCTGATCGTGGAAAAGATCTTGCAGGCCGATGAAAAACTGCCCGAAGACTGGCCCATTGAAGGCGCGTCGGGCTACGAATTTCTGGCCATGCTCAGCAACGTCATGACCGACGCCCGCAGCGAACCCGCCTTCCGCGACTTTTACGCCAGACTGGTAGGTAATGACGTATCGGTGCACGGACAGGTGCGCGACCGGAAAGCGTATTTTCTGAGCAAGTACATGGGCGGTGAACTCGACAATCTGTACGAGTATTTTCTGGCCCAGAACCTCGCCACCGAAACCGAACTGAACAGCCTGCGCATAGGCCAGTTGAAACAAACTATCGCCGAATTCCTGGTGCGCTGCCCGGTCTATCGATACTACGGCAACGCCCTGCCCCTGCCCGACCGCGACGCCAACGCCCTGCGCGATATCCTGGCCGAGACCACCGCCATTCGCCCCGAACTGACCGACGCGGCCAACCTGATGCTGGACGTCCTGCTGACCCGCCCCCAAACCGCCGACGCTGACTACAATGCCCGTGCGCTGAAATTTTACCAGCGGCTCATGCAGTTTACGAGTCCGCTGATGGCCAAAGGCGTAGAAGACACGCTGCTATATACGTACAATGCGTTCATCGGCCACAACGAAGTCGGCGATGCGCCCGAACGGCACGGCATGTTGCCAGACGAGTTCCACGCGACCATGCAGGACCGGCAGCAGCACTGGCCCCTGGCGATGAACACCACCTCGACCCACGACACCAAACGGGGCGAAGACGTCAGGGCAAGGCTCAACGTCCTGCCCGACCTCGCCGACGAGTGGCTTTCTGAGGTACGGCAATGGCTCGATATTGTAGCAGCTGAAAATCCGAGCGAAGGAAAATACATGGGCATACCCGATGCAAACGATGCATATTTCATGCTCCAGAATATGATTGGCGCGTATCCAATGCCTGGAGCGGGTGATGATGATTTCGAAAACCGATTCGGTCTGTACATGGAGAAGGCGTTGCAGGAAGCCAAGCGGCACACCACGGGCTGGACGGTCGAAGAAACGTATCACGAAGGCATCCGGCGGTTTATCTCGCGGATGTTCGACAAAGAAGGGCCGTTCTGGGCGCGGTTTGCGCCGTTCCACCGGCGGGTGGCTGATTTTGGCGTGACCAACTCGCTCGTGCAAACCGTGCTGAAATGCACCTGCCCCGGTGTGCCCGACGTGTATCGCGGTGCCGAAGGCTGGGACCTGAGCCTGGTAGACCCCGACAACCGCCTGCCCGTCGATTTCGACCGTCGTCAGCGTGACCTTACGGCCCTGTCCGGGCAGAAATCCATCGATTGGGCGGAGTTGTGGCAACACCGCTTCGACAGCCGCGTTAAACTCGCCGTGTTGCAAACGCTATTGCACCTCCGGCGTGACAACCCCGCCATCTTCGCCGACGGCGAATACATTCCGCTGGCCATCGAAGGAGCGTACAGCCGACACGTGTTGGCATTTATGCGCCGAAACGGTACCGATTGCTGCATCGCAGTTGTACCGCTGTACGTAGCACAGTTGGCCACCGCTCAGCAAAAAACGGACGTGCTGACTATTGACTGGCAAGACACCCGGATTACGCTACCCGACAACGCCCCGACTAACTGGACAAACCCGTTCACCGGCGAAACAGTAACCGATACATTGGTTCAGTCGCTGTTTGGCGCGGTGCCTGTGGCGGTATTATTGAGCAGGACCAGTTAATTTTTCATCCCACATCTACCCAACTGTGCGCCAATCTGCGTTATTTCGCAGAGAATCAACATGTAAAGCACTGAATGGTAGGTATTATCATGGGCAGCATCTCGGACCGGGGCATCATGCAACAGGCCGCCGACGTCCTGACCGAACTGGGCGTGGCCTGGGAAATGGACATCGTATCGGCCCACCGGACGCCCGAAAAAATGGTCGAGTATGCTAAAACAGCCCGCAGCCGGGGGTTGCGCGTTATTGTGGCGGGCGCGGGCGGGGCGGCTCACCTGCCCGGCATGGTAGCCTCGCTCACGATCCTGCCCGTGATTGGCGTTCCGGTAAAATCCAGCAACTCAATTGACGGATGGGACTCGGTGCTGTCTATACTACAAATGCCGGGCGGTGTTCCGGTGGCAACAATGGCCCTGGATGGGGCCAGAAACGCCGGGATTCTGGCCGCACAGATTGTGGGTACGTTCGATGAAACGGTAGCCCAGAACTTAGTAGAGTTCAAAGAACAATTAAAGGAAAAAGTGGCTCAGATGAGTCAGCAGCTATCGACCCATGCAAACTGAAACTAAAAACCCCCGCCCAGGCGGTACATCTAACCTGCCCACCATTACACTCCTTGTGCTGGTTGGTCTCGTTGCCGCCCTGCTGTACGTTGGTTATGACTACTTCGTGGACAATACCAACGGCACCGACCAACTGACCAATGTAGCTTTGGATACGACCTCGCAGCAACCAGTGGCGCAGAACGATCCCGATATGCTGATAGCTCCCGACGAAACCGACAATTCTGCGCTCCCAACCCCCGTTGATTTGACTCAGGCCACGCCCCCCGCCGACGCGCCCGAAGCCAACGCCCTGGCCGAAGACGTAGCCGCAGCCAACCGCGAAACGACCGACGGCAAGCCCGACCCGAATGAAAAGCCGGTGGCCGAGGCCAAACCCGTAGCCGAGAAACCAAAAGCTGAAAAGCCGATTGACAAACCAAAGCCCGAACCCGTAGCGGAAAAACCCTCTGTAAAGCCCGCAACCGTGAATTCGGTCGCCGTGAATTCGGGTGGCGTGGCCAATACGCATACGGTCAAGGCCGGGGAGACGTTTTACGGCGTAGCCAACAAGTACAACATGAGCATCAACACGCTGAAAAAACTGAATCCCAACGTGTCAGAAAAGGACATTAAGGCGGGCGTTACCAAGCTGAACGTGAAAGTCAGAGCTGTACACACCGTTGGAGCGGGCGACGTACTGCGGGTGGTAGCCGAAAAGTACGGCGTCAGCAAAGAAGCCCTGATGCGGGCCAACGGCAAAACCAAAGACATAGCCACGCGGGGCGAGAAACTCGTCATTCCATACGCAGAGAAGCAGTAAGCACGGTCCTGACCGGGTCCACTCTGATGCTCTATGATTCAACTGCGCCGAAATGACCCTACACAAAAAAAGCCGCGCCCATTAAATTTGGACGCGGCTTTTCTCTTTAGATACGTGGGAAAATCGCTCAGTCACTTCGTCACCGTAAATGAACCGGGTTCCTTACCGTCTTCGGCAAACTGCTTTACGGTCATAGGAGGTAAACAGAGTTTTTGTTTGTTTTTCTCCGTGTACCTCCTGCGTCTCCGCGTGCCTCTGCCTCTAACTTTTAGTGCTGATTTCCCTTACCATTAGCCGGATAGCCACCAATATCAGCACTTGGCGGGGTAATCCCGGTTGAGCCAAAGTTGGCACTGATGGGTACCGCCTGAAGGGGCGTAAAGCTGGTCGTCGATACAGCCGTACACCCACGAATCTTCGAGTACCACGATACCATCGGAGTTTTTGGACGTCAGCGTGTAGGCATTGGCTCCGTTGGCTAAGAACGATACCGGCGAGGTGCCGAGTTTACCCCCGCCAAAATCGAGGTTCGTCCACTTGAGGACGATAATTTTAAACGTCGTTTCGCCTTTCAGGTAATCCCACCTGAGATTGCCAGTGGGCAGACTGATTTTCTTGAGAAACTGATAAGTCGGTGACTGAGCCGAAGCAGTACAGAATGTGGCCCCGCAAAGGCGAGTGTGAGCAGAAAACTGCTGGCAAATAAAGCCATTTATCGTACGATTTGGGTGATTGAGCCGGCACTTTTGCGCGTTCAATTTTCCTGCAAACGTAGTGGCTTTTTGCACCGCCAATATTTAGCAATTAATTTTTAACAAACTGATAATAAGCAATTTATGGACGAGTTACAGTATCCTGCATTATCTAAAAAAAGAATATTCGTTCCCGGTTTAAGGCAGAAATATTGCTATTTGTTACCGGAAAATGAATCTTCTGTTATTTAGTTGCTAAAGTTCGCGCCGGAGCCATCGAGTTTGCGCTGACTACGGATAAACGTAGTACTCCGTTTGCGGACTACGTGTAAGAAATTCAGCAGATCGAGCCGAAGCGTACCCGTCTGGCCAGTTGTCAATTGCCCGCCAGTAACAGCACGGTCGGTCGCGATAACCCGGTTCAGGGAGGCCAGAAAGAGAAGATGGCCCTGGTGATACCAATCCCGAAACCGCTGGCTTACCTCTGTATCGTGGGTAGGCAGATAATCCAGCAGCCGATCCAGCTCGAAGGAACTGGCAGCGAGACCAACACCCGCCCGCTCACCGTCCAGCGCGTTGCCCATCTGCTCATAGTGGTTTGGCTGGGGAATCATCAATACCGGTTTGCCGAGGTACAACGCTTCGCACACCGATTCAAAACCGGCGGTAGTGACCACCGCCCGGCAGTGCTGCATGGCTTCCAGAAAACGCGGACCATCAATTTTATAGCAGGTCAGCGTAGCATCGACCGGCTGTTCGGCAGTTTGTACGCCCGCATGGAAGTACCGCAACGGAATATCGGGCCGCTTTTGATGGGCTTTCATTACCTCCGTTTTTAAGCCGGGCTGCGTAGTGTAGGCCAGCACATAAGCATTCGTAGTGGGCTGTAAGGCCGTTACCTCCTGCCGCAACAGGGGCGGTACCACCCGGAGCCGACGCGCCGGTACGTCGGGCTGTTTGTCGAAGGAAAGGCCCAGTAGTTCAGTAGCACCCCAGGCGTTCAGCCGAATCAGCCATTTAAACGTTATTCGTTCAAACCATTTACCAGTCGGAAACGGAAAATCGGGGTGCAGTCCAAGACACTGGTGGGCCACGCATACCATCGGCACCGCAGGGCGGTAGAGCGCGTAGGTTAAACCACCCAGCAGTTCAAAGAAATTTACGACCACGTCTGGCTGCTCAGTTTGAATGGCATCCCGGAGTTGGCGAAAACTCCGGCGGTACCGACCCAGCGTTTTCAGCGCACGGCGGCCCGTTTCCAGTGCATCCAGTGCGTTCGTTTTAGGGCAGTACACCAAACCCGGCCCCTCTATCGGTATGATCGGAGCCGTAAACTGCTCCGCAAAAAAAGAAGCTACTGGTCGGCCATCCGCTACGCTTACCCACGCACCAATGACCTCATGGCCAGTTGACTGGAGTAACTGAGCCAGGGCGATAGCCTGCGTCAGATGGCCCCGGCCTTCGCCCTGTACAATGAATAAGACACGCATGTAGTTGAGAAATTAAGCATGGTAAGGTGCAGCAGACACCGTGTCGGCTGAAATTGATTCCAGATCCGTTGAATAGTACAGCAGACTCCACTGCCCCTGATGATCTTCGACCAGGGCACTCAGCGACTCAACCCAGTCGCCCGAGTTCAGGTAGGTAATGCCGTCGACCTGCCGGATGGCGGGCTGATGAATATGCCCGCAGATGATGCCATCGCAACCCCGGGCGCGGGCCAGCTCGGCCAGCTTGGTTTCAAAGTCAGATACGTAGCTAACGGCCAGCTTGATACGTTGCTTGATCTGCTGCGAAAGCGAATAGTAAGGAAGCCCCCGCCAAACCCGGTATTGGTTGTAGAACTTATTGAGCCAGAGCAGAAACGTATAGCCTACGTCGCCCATATGCGCCAGCCACTTCATCTGGGACGTAACCGAGTCGAACACATCACCATGGGTAACGTAGAACTTTTTGTCGCCCGTTTTCAGGATATAGTCCTGCTGAATAACAAAGTTTTTGCCCAGTCGCAGCGGCATTATTTCGTCCAGGAAGTCGTCGTGATTGCCACGCAGATAAATGACTTTGGTGTTGTAATGAACAATCTGCTTCAGTACCGCCCTGAAGAAAGCCGTGTGCTTCCGTTTCCAGGTACCATACTTTCTCAGTTGCCAGCCATCAACAATATCGCCGTTCAGAATGAGTCTCTCGCAGGAGTACGACTTCAGAAAACCGGTCACTTCTTTGGCTTTCGAGCCAGAGGTACCGAGGTGAATATCGGAGAGAACAATGGTTCGGAAATAGGGTTTGACTTGCATGGACGAATATAGACCATCACTATTACCCCAGTTTTACGGTGCCATTAGCATATTGATATGTTTATAGGTGGCTGATTAACCGTAGATTAACGGATGATCGACGGCTGAAACCGATGGACGGATTACCGGCTGATCTGCTGCTGATTGCGCTGACCAGCCCACTTACAGCACACCCTCGCGGGGCGGGAAACTCGTGATTCCCCGTTCGGAGAAGTGGTAATCAATGGTCCTGTTTTTGGCATTAGCTACACTGTGCGCGTTTCATTCATCGCTCCAGAGCAGTTAGCCGACGCAGCCGGGCCATATCGAGCATGGGGCGCAATGACGAAGCACCGGCAGAGGAGAGGGGTCATGATTCATTGCCGGATAACCTCGCCAGCGATTGCCGCACAATACCCAGATTCCGGGAATACTCAGGCGTATCGGCAAACGACTCGGCCAACATAGCCCAGATGCGTTCAGCCTGTTTCAGATATTGCCGGGCTTCTTCCAGATGCTCCATTTCCCCATGAACCATCGCTACTTTATAGTACGAGATAGCCAGCCCGTTCGCTAACGCTACTGATTCAGGATTGGCGCGCTGCAACTCCTCAAACAGACTCGTTTCCTGCTCAAAGTAGCGCAGGGCTTCGGGTAACTTGCCCATCGACTGATAAATATCCCCAAGCTTAGAGTAGGATATGGCCAGCCCGTTCTTCAAACTCTCCGATTCGGGATTGGCACGCTGCAACTCCTCGCTGAGTTTACTACACTGCTCAAAGTAGCGCAGGGCTTCGGGCAACTTGCCCATCGACTGATAAATATCCCCAAGCTTAGAGTAGGATATGGCCAGGCTTTGTTCGTCGTTTCGGGCTTCGCTCAGTGTTCCGTATTGACGCGCACAATGCAAAGCAGAGGTCAAAAAGCCAACAGCCTTAAAGTAGTCACTCAGGTTGTCGTACAAAAAGCCCCGCCCCCAGGTATTGACCGGTAAGGCATTGGCCACCGCCAGCCCTACATCAGCAAATGGCTTAGCGTACTCAAAACGAAGGTTTTTGGTAAACTGCCCGTCGGTTTCGAGCCAGTAATTCAGGCGGTTTATCAGACGCTCACTATCGGCTTCGGCGGTGGTTTTGTTTTTGGCCAGTGTCAGTTGCTGTACCACCGGGCTAAGCCGGAAGGTCTGGTTTTCGGTGCTGAGCCAGCCGCGCTGGGCCAGTGGTTCTAAGTATTCTTCGCTCAGGTTGGCGGCATCCATGCCAAACAACTGCCCCAGAAAGTAGGCTTCGTGGCTCACGGCAGGCAGCAGGGCCATGTTTACAAGCCAATAGCGGTCGGTATCGCTGAGTTGGGTCAGGTTGTAGAGGGCTTCAATGATCTGGTCGGTAGTGGCATCCTGGTTGGGCTGGCTTTTGTGTACGGCCAGGAGATAGCCGGTTTTTACTTTAAAGCTCTTGTCGCCCAACAGCAGGCCTTTGTCGGTAAGTCGGGTCAGAAAATGGCTCAGCGTTTCGCGGTGGTACTTGTTGGCTTTGGTCAGGTTTTTGGCAAAAATCTCGATGGCCAGGGTGTTGTAGCCCACCGCCACCAGAAACTGGTCGAGCAAAGCGTCAAATTCGGTTCCGCTTTCGTACGGATACAAGTCCGTAAACAATTTTTTGGCCACCGGGGGCGGCAAATGCCGGATGGGAAACTCGTTTTCCAGCACCGCCGAGCAGCGGCTGGTTATCAGCACGTGCCAGTACAGCCCGCCAAAGTGTTGCTGAAAGGCTCGTATCTGGTCGGGATCATTCGCGTTATCGAGTACCAGCAGGCAGTCGCCGGTGCGGGTTTTGTTGTTGAGGGCGGTGCGGATGGCGTCAATCTGCTGTTTCTCGTCGGCATACTGACTGAGGTCGAGACCGAGGGCCGGAGCCAGGCCCTTTATTTCTTCCACGATGCCCTTGTCGCAGAATAGCCAGGCCATGTGCTGGTACTGATACAGATGCTGATCCCAATAGCGGGCCGCTACGGTAGTTTTGCCCATACCGCCCTCGGCGTTGATGAGCATGAGCCGCCCGCCCGTCTGGAGCCGTTGCCGTATCTGAATCAAATCGTCTTCGCGCCCCACAAACGTATCGGGTACAACGGCCTTACCGGCATCGAAGAGACATTCGGCCTCAACGCCGTACTGGAGGTAGCCGCTGGCAAAGAGTTTGTCGAGTTCGGTGCGGAAACCGGTCGTGAGTTCGGCGGGGAGGGTGTAGTTACCCGTAAAATGCCCCACCTCATGCAGCAGTTTAGTATCGAACGCAGCTAAACTTTGCTGGTCGGCTTCGGACGGTGTGTGTGGGGGCGGGGCTGTTTTTTTGTAGGTAAACAGGAGCGGTTTGCCGGTAGCGCGGAACCGGCTCAGGGCTATATCAAACTCCTTGTTGGTCCACATACCCACCTTGGTCCAGGCCAGCAGTACAAACAGGTCGCAGTCGGCCAGGTTCTGGTTATACTGATCCTGCTTGTGCGTCTCGAACACGGCTTCGCTTTCGCGCTCCCAGACGTAGAGGTCAAAATGAACGTGTTTATCCAGGCGGACAAATTCGTCGTTAAGCCGGGCCAGAAAAATCTCAAACGCTGGGCGGTCAGTAACCAGTTCGGCAGAGGAAGCCAGGAAGATACGGTAAGTTTTCACGGGGGGTGTGGTTGTCAGACCAAAACTATACATTTTCGCCATTGCCCGGCCACCGGAGCCGTATTTTTTGGGGAGGATTCGGGCGAGGGAAAGGCTGGCTGTGGTGGCCCGTTTTTTTAGCTTATCGTCGCCCGATATAAACGCGGTGAATCCAGCATCCTAATTCAGGTTACGCATCGGCCAGCCCCTGAAAAAAGTACGGTAAAAACCCCCTCATCCGTACGTTGGCCTCCCAGACGAATCCCGGCACATCCACCGCAAAATACTGCACAGCGTCAATCGGCATCCAGGCCGCGGTAGGGTTGGTTCGCATGAAGGCAAGCCAGCAACCAGCACCACTACGCCACCGGCCAGCACGACCACTGCACTCGCTGCCTTTACGCCCAAAGACGAGATCATCGGCAGTAACTTCTTTCAGGTCGAGTTTTCGACCGATTTCCGCTCGATGGTCTGGTGCGAACAAATTGTGGGTAGTGGCGGGCGAGCCAATCTCTACTACGGTGATGTTGACCTGGTTACGGGCTTGCCTGACCTGACCAAAAAGCAATTGATGGATGTCATAAAAGGGGGTAAGGACATAGCTACAGTCTTGTACGGCTGGATATACCATATCGAAACCTTTCAGACCCTATACTGGTGAGTAGCAGATTTTCTATCTCGTTGACTTCAATGGCTGCCTGTTTGAAGACTTCGTAGTTGAACGAATTGAGAGAAAATTTCTAATTTCCTTCTCCTTTAGCCCTGACTCGGTTCAGCGAGCAGTCTTAAATAAAGCAATGATAGCATACCAAAAGTAACATTTTCTACTTTTTCGTTGCTCAGTGTGAAACTACGCAACGGTTAGTTCTATTTACGATAACTATATGGAGAAAGGATCGTCATTGACTTACATGAGTGATTGATATTCTTGCATTTATGATTCAGGTCGTATATTTTTACAGACAATAAAGAACGTTAGTTTAACACCTGTTTATTCATACTAACTATGGTAAATTGTATAATAGTTGATGATGAGATGCCCGCCATTGATGTCCTAACCAAGTTCATCAAAGACACCCCTTACTTATCGCTGGTAGGTAGTACAACCGACGTTACGGAAGCCATCGACATGGTTCGTCAGAAACCAGTTGATCTGTTCTTCCTCGACATCGATATGCCGAAACTGAACGGTCTTCAGTTTATCGATCTTTATTGCGAAGATAAAAAAGTGATATTGACCACTGCTTACAGTCAATATGCTCTGGAGGGTTACGAACGTAACGTTGTCGATTATTTATTGAAACCCATTCCGTTCGTTAGGTTTTTAAAAGCTGCCGAGAAGGTACTCAACCAATTAAACCATGAACGACAACAGACCGGCAATTCTTCATCGGCTGATTTTATTCTGGTAAAAACCGAACACAAAGGTAAGCTACGAAAGATAGATTTTGGTGATATCGTTTACATTGAAGGTCAGAAGAATTATGTCACTATCCATACCAATAAGCGGGACTCCGTTACAACTTATATTGGAATGAGTGAACTGGAAGAGCGGATACCCGCCAATCGGTTCGTGCGGGTACACCGTTCCTATATTGTTGCGCTTGACTACATTGTTGCGCTTGATGGAAACGAGATCTTCATGCGCGATGCCCCCCGGATACCCATTACTGCCGTCTTTAAGGACACGTTGTTGTACAAATTCAACAATAATCTGTTGCAGAAATAATACCTCCCAACCGTCTTACTAATTTATCTGATGACGCCAATAGCAGCGTGTGGCTTTTACATGCTCAGACGGGCCGCTTTACCCGTCGCTACCCTCGAGATCCTGCACAGTCAGGAGCGCCATGAAAAACTGGATACCCAACTCCGGCGCATCTTTGCCGACTCTGACCGACAGGAGTCCATTTATATTGCCTCTCCCGAATTTTACCAGCGCTTCAAAGGATGGCTGGAGGGCCGACAGACTGACGATGCCGATAAAATTGCCCAGACGCTCTACAAGTATCTTGCCCGGATGTGTACGCGCTGTACACCATATGGCCTGTTTGCGGGCTGTTTTACGGGTACCCTTGCTGGCAAAACCGAGGTACGTTTCGAGCCCACCAACAAATACCTGAAGTTTGCCCGGCTCGACATGGAGCTTATGACCGAACTGGTCGAGGCTGTACTCACCTCTGAGACTATAGCGCCAATACTCAGGTACAGGCCCAATAAAATGCTCTATGAAGTCGATCATAGATACCGCTACACCGAACGGGTGAATGACGACAATCAGCAAAGTTTTCGAATCAGTTCCGTCGATACATCCGACTTCATCGACACTGTACTAAACGTGGCCGAAGGCGGGGCCACTCAGCTTGACTTGGCTGGCTGTTTAGTGACTAGCGAAGTTGAACTGGATGAAGCACTGCTGTTCATCAATGAGTTGATCGAGGTGCAGATACTTGTTCCTGAGTTGTCGCCAACCCTGACCGGCAACGATTTCAGGGTGCAGTTCATTCAGCGAATGGAACAGGACTACCCGGCACATCCGCAAGTTCCGGTGCTGCTGCGGCAGGTAGGGGAACTGCTGGCTCGGCAGGATACGCAGGTGGAGAAATACGAGCAGATGGCCGCTCTGATCCGTACTATTGCCCCCACCCGAAGCCAAAACACGGTGCAGGTCGATCTGTTCTACAACACCACAGTCAATACACTTGGGCAGGAACCCATTAACCGGATTACAAAGCAATTAGAAAAACTAATGGTGCTGGCAAAGCAGCAGGTGAGCAATGACTTTCGGGCGTTTGGGCAACGGTTTTCTGAGCGTTACGAACAGCAGGAAGTTCCCCTGCACATAGCGTTAGATAATGAATTGGGGATCGGCTATAATTCTGGTCAGCAGAACATTGGGTTTCAGCCCCTGCTTGAAGACATCATCTGGCCGGAAGAGGACACCCGCCAGTCGGTATCCTGGGGAGCGTTACAAACCTTTATGTCCCAAAAATACGTGGAGGCCATCAAAACGCATCAGCCGGTTATCAACCTGACCGATGCCGACCTTAACGCACTTCGTCAGGAAATACCGGCCATTCCGCTGCCTGCAAGTTTTTATGCGTTTGGTAATCTGCTGGCGGCTTCGGAACAGGCCATAGACGCCAACGAGTTTCTGTTTAACCTCATCGGCTGCGCCGGGCCGTCGTCCGCAACACTGCTGGGACGCTTCTGTCCCGGCGACCCCGACCTGGCTGACTGGGTTACCAAAGCCCTGGCCGAAGAAGAGCTTCAGTATCCCAATGCGGTACTGGCCGAGATTGTGCACCTACCCGAAACCCGCGTTGGCAATGTACTCCGGCGCCCCGTGCTGCGGCACTACGAAATTCCATACCTGACCGACGGCGGGGTCGATGAGGCCCATCAGCTTCCTATCAGCGACCTGCGTGTGTCGGTACGCCAGGGGGGGCGCGTTGTACTGCGGTCGGTAAAACTCAACAAAGAGGTTATTCCCCGGCTGACAACAGCCCACAATTTCAGCACTGGGTTACCCATTTACCGATTCCTGTGCGATTTACAGTACCAGGACGCCGGTATGCGTGTGGGCTGGGACTGGGGCTTGCTGGCCAATCAAACCTACCTGCCCAGAGTGCAGTACGGCAATATAATTGTCAGCCGTGCCACCTGGACCCTGGTACAGCCCACCTCGCGGACACCCGAAGCTGAACTGATCCGATTACTGGAAGACCTGAAAAACCGGTATCATCTGCCCCAGTACGTCGTTATCGTGCAGGGTGACAACGAACTCCTGATCGACACCGAGAGCCGAATCAGCCGGGAGTTACTGCTGGCCGAATACAGCAAGCGCGACCGCCTGATACTGAAAGAATACCTGTTTACGGCCGATAATCGGTTTCTGACCGACGAGTCAGGTAGCTATGCCAACGAGCTGGTACTGCCCCTAAAAACAACCGTTGCCAAATCGAACACCGTGACGATGCCACCCGATCTGCAGGGACAGGTACAACGCAAATTCCCGCTGGGCAGCGAGTGGTTGTTCGTCAAGATTTACGCGGGTGAGAAGATCACGGAAACCATCCTGTCGCTGTTTATTAAGCCACTTGTGCAGCAACTCAAAGACGAGAAGCTGATTGACAAGTGGTTTTTTATCCGGTACGCCGATCCCGAACCGCACCTCAGGCTCCGGTTTCATGGTACTCCCAACCAGCATTTTTTCCTCCGCATCATCGATTACATCAATACCATCAGTCAGGACTACGTGCAAAACCACGTAATCACCCGCATCCAATACGACACCTACAATCGGGAGGTAGAACGTTACGGCGAGAAAACCATTGCCGATAGCGAAAATCTGTTTTACTACGATAGCGAAGCTGTTCTGGACATGATTGAGCGGCTAAGCATTGACGATGCCACCGAGCAATATCGCTGGCTGGTGGCCCTGCGGGGGGTCGACGATCTGCTGACTGATGCTGGGTATGATGCCGCCGAAAAACTCGCCTTGCTGGATCAGTTACAACAGTCGTTTCTGACCGAATTTGGTGACAGCCCGGAACTGAAACGGCAGCTCAATCAGAAATACCGCGACCAAACGACCCTGATCGAATCAGCAATGAAGTTGTCAACAACCAATACCCTACCCAACTTTTTTCTGGAGACTCTGTACGGTCGTTCGCAGCAACAGGGCCCCCTGCTGGCCAAGCTGACGGCGATACACGGCAAGGCTATGCTGACCACCCTTTTGCCGAGCTATATCCACATGCACCTGAACCGGCTTTTCTTTGCCAATCAGCGTTCCCATGAGTTGGTTATCTATCATTTCCTGCGCAGATACTACGCGTCGACACTGGCCCGGAGCAAACCTAAAAAGTAACCCTTCAGAGCGATACAGATCACTATTTTATTCATAATCAGCAGACTCAACGGCCGGTACTACCTTTTTTGGGGTAGCACCGGCCGTTGCTTTTTACCTCTTGTTTGGGTGAATCGGCAAATTCGTATAGAGCAACTCTGACTTCGTATCAACCGTTTTCCGGGGCAATTATTTCCAAACAACTTTGATGCAGTAATAAGCAGCACAAGGATAGTGGGGCTAAAAAAGGGAGTGTTTCAGGCAAGTGCAGTAGCCTGTCGCTTTTACGAACAGCTTCTCCCTGCCAGTGTCCTGTCCGAATTGCGAAAGCCCGGTCAATGCCCATATGGGAGTCATTGGGGCAGAGCCTTACACTACCATATCAACAATAGTATAAACCTCTAAATCACCCAAACCAATGGAAACGAATCGGAAATGCTGGATAGTTGGGTACACGTTACCCCAATGTGAGCGTACGCTACAGGTGAAATTGCAGCGGAGTGGTGTCGAGTGTTTCCTGCCGATGCGGCAGGAAACCCGGAACTGGACCGACCGGCAGAAGACGGTTGATGTACCCGTATTTCCGAACTACATTTTCATTCGGACTACGATGGCCAAACGCTTCGAGTTGCTCAGCAATCGGGAACTGGTCAAGTACGTAACGTTTGGCGATGCACCAGCTACAGTGCGGGACGATGAAATGGCCCTGCTGCAACTGGTGCAGCATAACAAAACCGACACGGCCATTGTGCCGCAGCACCATCGGCTCCAGCCCGGCACCCGGGTAACGATCAATACCGGCAAATTTGCCGGGGCCAAAGGCGTGCTGATTCGGGAGGACGACCATAACAAAGTAGTGATCGAGCTGGCGGCCGTACGCCACCTCATTAAGCTACACGTAGATGCCTGCCAGGTTTCGCCCGATGACCGTGGGTAAGCTGTGTGTTTTGTTTTCTTCGTCCGGTTCTTTTCCGCTATGTCCAGAATCATTATTGTCTCCAACCGCTTGCCGGTTACAGCCCAGCGAACCAATCAGGGTTTCGTATTCACGCAATCGACGGGTGGCCTGGCTACAGGTCTGGCCAGTATCCACGCGATGCAGGAAACGATATGGCTTGGCTGGCCGGGGGTATTGACGGAGCAACCGGACGAAAAAACAGCCATTACCGACGCCCTGCTTCCGCACCGGATGTACCCGGTATTTATGAACGAAGAGGCCTATGTGCAGTATTACGAAGGCTTTTGCAATAGTGTTCTCTGGCCTTTGTTTCATTATTTTCCGCACCCAGCGGGTTGTAACCATAGCCAGTGGCAACACTATCAGACTGTCAATGAGCGATTTGCCGATGCCGTTTGTCAACGCCTGCAACCCGGCGATCAGGTCTGGATTCAGGATTATCAATTGCTGCTGTTACCCCGGTTGCTACGGCAGCGTTTTCCGGAACTGACCATTGGCTTTTTTCTGCATATTCCCTTTCCCCCACCCGATGTGTTTCGGGCACTAACGGGGCACCGTGCGCTGCTGGAGGGGCTACTCGGGGCCGATCTACTGGCCTTTCAGACGACCGAATACACCGATAACTTTTTAGCGACGGTGCGTCGGATCCTGAAACTCGATACCGAAGCCGGTCATGTGTTTCTGCCCTCGCGGGTGGTCGACGTAACGGCTATTCCGATGGGTATCGACTACGAAAAGTTTGCGGCATATGCCCACTCGCCAGCCATCATCGACCAGGCGGCTCAGCTCAGGCGGCAACTTTATTCAGCCCGGGTTATTCTGTCGGCTGACCGGCTTGACTACACGAAGGGCATTCTGCAACGACTGACGGCCTTTGACCTGCTACTTACTGACCAGCCTTCCCTCATCGGTACCGTTACGCTGGTATTGCTGGTTAGCCCGTCGCGGGCCGAGCTTAGTCCCTACCGCTTGCTGAAAGAACAAATTGACGAAGCTGTCGACCGGATCAATCAGTTGTATCACCGGCCCGGCTGGACCCCGGTTCGGTATCGGTATTTGACGGTAGACCTGGCCCAGATGGCCGTACTTTATAGCCTGGCCGATGTGGCTCTGGTAACGCCTTTTCGGGATGGTATGAACCTGATTGCCAAGGAGTACGTGGCAGCCCGGCGCAACGGTACCGGCGTGCTGATCCTGAGCGAGATGGCCGGGGCAGCCCACGAGTTGACCGACGCGCTGATTATCAACCCGTACGATGTCCGGGGCATGGCCAACGCTATGGCGCAGGGTCTGCGTATGCCCCTGTCCGAACAGCAGCTACGCATGAGCCGGATGCAGCAGATCATCAGCAACCACGATATAAACCGGTGGGCCACCTGTTTCAATCAGCAACTCCAGCAGGTGGCCAGCCAGCGAAAAACGGTAAAAAAACGCAGTCTGGTGGCTACGGGCTGGTCGCTGGCGCGGCCACGGCCCGTAGGCGAACTCCATTGACAAGTACAACCATTCTTTCCCGGTGGTAGCCATACCACCGTCCATACCTGAATCGCTCACGTCGGTATTGACATTGGCGACCAGCAAACTTATGTCTAAAATGGAACTCAAGAATTACGCCAACGAGGATTGGTGCGACTCCCTGCGTCGACTTCGGGAAAATTCGCAGGGCAGTGGCCTGAGCCTGAAGATGCAACTCGACGGGCTGCTTCGTGCCCGGCACGTTACCTACTGGGACTACATCAGGCAGGATACGCTGCTGAGTTTGCAGGCCCCCCGCACCATTGTACCCGATGAAATGATATTCATTGTCTACCACCAGATTTCGGAACTGTATTTCCGGCTGATTTTGTGGGAGATGGAGCAACTCATCGACGAGGGGGCCACGGTAACCGCCGACCTCTTCGTCAATAAAATCGAACGCATTAACCGCTATTACGAACAGTTGGTATCGTCGTTTTCTATTATGGTCGACGGTATGGACCATCATCAATTTATGCAGTTCCGCTCGGCGCTGGCCCCCGCCAGTGGGTTTCAATCGTTGCAATACCGCCTGATTGACCTGCATGCTACCGCTTTGCCGCATCTGGTGGCCACGGCCCACCGTTCGCAACTTACGGGGTACGAACCACTTGACAAACTCTACCGGCGCATCTACTGGAAAGAAGGGGCCATTGACACTAAAACGGGTCGCAAAGATCTGAGTCTGAGCGAATTTGAAGAAAAATATGACGGCCTTTTGCTGGGCAAAGCGGCCCGGCTGGAACAGAGAAGCCTGTGGAGTATCTACCGGAGGCTTGCTTCGACCTACGCAGTAACCGATCAGTGCCGTACGGTATTGCGGGAATTTGACATACTGGCCAATGTAAAGTGGCCTCTGGTACACCTCAAAGCAGCCATGAAACACCTGCACCAGGCCAGCCAGCCGGTGGAGTCGACGGGGGGAACCAACTGGCGCAAGTACCTGCCACCCCGCTACCAGCAAATCAGCTATTTCCCCGATCTGTGGACCGTTGAGGAGCGCGATAACTGGGGCCGCACTTACACGTACGAATTAATGAGCAAACTCGTCGAAGCCTGACCAATAACAACTAAAAACCATGAAAAATCTCGTGCAACTCTCCCTTCTTACCCTTGCTTTCTGGCTGGTCGTTACCCCAAATACGATGGCGCAGAATCAGCTTCCCGTCCTGCAAAATGTAAAAGCCGTGGTCGATACGGTGCAGCGTCAGGTAACGATCACCTACGACCTGACCGACGACGACGAAACTGTGGTGATCAGTGTACAACTTGCCAACGCCGACGGATACCGCATAAACCTGACTGATAGTCAGGGCGACATCGGCTACCAGACCAGCGGTAAGGGTAAACAGATTATTGGTCGCTACACCGACGCAGCCTGGTTGCGCAAAAAAGGAGCGATTCGCCTGATTGCCAACGACCGGCAAAAAGCCTTGGTCAGCGACCTCCTGGCGGCTGTAGATACCAATCGCATCAAACAGAATACCCAACTCGTATATGGCATGCGCGACCACGAAACCAAAGCGGGTATTCAGCATCTGGCCGAAGTACGCAAGACCGTAGCCGACCAGTTCAGGCGCGGCCAGTTCGTTACCACCCGCGCCCCGTTTGCCTGGCAAAAGCATCCCGGCGAGAACGTAGTTGGTACAAAAGAAGGCCTGGGCGAACAGCCGAAGACCTACGTGATTGGTGCCCATATGGATGCCGCCAAAGGCAGCCCCGGTGGTGACGATAACGCAACGGGCGTGGCCGGCCTGCTCGAAGTGATGCATGCCCTGTCGGCTTACGAGTTTAAGCACCGCATCGTAGTAGTGGGTTTCGACCTCGAAGAAATCGGGTTTATGGGCAGTCAGTTTTTCGTGAAGGATGCCCTCAGGCGCAAGGAGACCATTGGCGGTATGATTAATTATGACATGATCGGCATGTATTCCGAGCGGCCTAAAACGCAGTTTATACCGCCCGGCTTCGACGGACTTTTTCCCGAAGTTGCCGCAATGGTAGCGAAAGATGCCTACCGGGGTAACTTCCTGATCTGCACCGCCAACACCTCATCAGAAGAACTGGGCCGGACATTCCGGGAAAGTGCCAGGCAACACGTACCCTCGCTTAAAGTGGCCTCGCTGGTTGCCCTCGAAAACGGCGAGATGACCCCTACGCTGGCTGCCAGTGACCACGCTTCGTTCTGGAAAGCCGGTATCCAGGCCCTCCACATCGGCGACGGGGGCGAAACCCGCAACCCAAAGCTCAATACCCCCGCCGATAACCTCGACGGGCTAAGCTACCGATTTGCCGGTCAGACGGTACAAGCTACGCTGGCAACCCTTGCCCAACTGGCACAAATGCAGCATTGTGCCGTAGCCACGACTGAGGTATCATTCAGTACGCCAACTAATTAATCATCAACGTATTAGACATCGTCCGTCATGAGTCATTTTCCTGCAGATCAATGTACAACCTGCCAGTGTGGGGGGCGTTGCCAGCGCAGCCGCCTGAACCCCGCCAAGCCCATTCTGATTGCTGGCGCGGGCCTGGTTGGGTCGCTATTGGCCCTAATGCTATCCCGTCGGGGGTTTCCCGTCACCATCATCGAGAAGCGGCCCGACCTCCGCAGAGCCTACGAAAAAGATCACCGGTCCATCAATCTGGCCTTGAGCCACCGGGGCTGGAAAGCCCTCACCGCCGTTGGCCTGGCCGAAGATATCCGGCGCATTGCACTACCCATGCACGGGCGTATGATTCACTCCGTGGCCGGGCAGCAGAGTCTGCAATCCTATGGTAAAGAGGGGGAAGCTATCTTCTCGGTGTCTCGCAATAAACTCAATGAGTTATTGCTCAACAAGGCCGATGAGCAGCCGAACGTCCTGATTCAGTTTGAACATAGACTGTTGGATTTCAATTTCGACGGGCCGGATTGCCGGATTGCTAACCCCAATGGACACGAATACACGGTACGTCCTGAAGTGATATTCGGGGCAGATGGGGCATTTTCGTTCACCCGGCGCAGGATGCAGGAAAAGCTGATGATGACCTGTGACCAGACCGCCATTACTCCCCGGTATAAAGAATTGACGATTCCCGCCGGGCCGGAGGGCGAGTGGCTGCTGGACCCCACGGCCCTGCACATCTGGCCACGCGGCAGCTTTATGATGATTGCCCTACCCAATCAGGATCGCACCTTTACCTGCACCCTGTTCATGGCCGCCGAAGGCGAAATCTCGTTCGAGGCCATTCAAAATACCAGCGACCTGCACCAGTTTTTCGGGCGTTATTTTCCGAATGCAGTGCCATTGATACCGGCACTGGAGACCGACTTTTTCCGAAACCCGACCTCGAAAATCATGACCATGCAGTGCTTTCCCTGGCACTACGAAGACAAGGTCTCCCTTATTGGCGATGCGGCCCATTCCATTGTACCGTTTTACGGACAGGGCATGAATTCAGGCTTTGAAGACTGTATGGCCCTGCTCGACCTGATCGGTACTACAGCCCGGCCCAACTGGGCGGAGATTCTACCCGCCTTTCAGCGGAGCCGTAAGGAAAACACCGACGCCATTGCCGAACTGTCGCTGCGCAACTTTACCGAGATGCGCGACAAGGTAGCCGATCCAGCCTTTGTACTCCGCAAACAGATCGAAGCCCATATTCACCGGCATCATCCCGACCAGTGGACACCCCTTTATAGCCTCGTATCGTTCAGCCATACCCCCTACGCCGAGGCCCTGCGCATCGGCCAGCAACAGGATGTTATCATGAATCGAATTATGGGCATCGAAGAAATTGGCACCAGTTGGCAACATCTTGACTATGCGCATATCTTACGGAGCCATGTCTCACCTGACCTAATTTCTGCTCCCCAGCCCGTCGGGCAATTTGCGTAACGGCCCCACTCACTGTTGATTTAAATTCATCATGGTATCTATTAAAAAGACTGTCCCTACTGGTGGTGTCGACACCCTTAATGCGGCCCTAAGCGCCCTGCAGACCCATACCGACCGCGGGATTTTCGTGATCCGTAGTTCAAAAGAAGAGGAATTCCTGCCGTACGCCGATCTGTACACCAGTGCCTGCTATACGCTGACCAATCTGCGAAACCACGGCGTTCGGTCCGGCGATGAACTGATGATTCAGGTCGATGACAGCAAGGAGTTTCTGGTCTTGTTCTGGGCCTGTCTGCTGGGCGGCATCATTGCCGTGCCCCTGTCGACGGGCGTGCAGGAGCAGCAAAAGTCAAAGGTGCTGAACGTAACCGCTACCCTGCTTAATCCTTACTGGGTCGGCTCCGACGAAAGCCTCGAACGCATTCAGAAAATCCCCCAGGCCGACGATGTATCCGCTCGGAAACTTGCTGCGTATATACATGAGCGTTCAATTCGATTGGCCGACGTTTTCAACCAGAACGCCCTGACCGAACCCGTGGCAGTCGCTGCCGACCAAACGGCGTACATCCAGTTCTCGTCCGGCTCAACGGGTACGCCCAAGGGAGTGGTACTCACTCACGGCAACCTGATTGCCAATACCAATAGCATTATCGAACGGACCAGCATTGGCTCCGACGATTCGATGCTGAGCTGGATGCCTCTTACCCACGACATGGGGCTAATCTGCTTTCACCTGAGCGGACTGGTGGCGGGAGTAAATCAGCACATCATGCCTACGGCTCTGTTTATTCGAACCCCCTTATTGTGGCTCGAAAAAGCCAGCGAACACCGGGTCAATTACCTGTATTCGCCCAACTTCGGCCTTCAGTACGTGCTGTCGGCGTTCGAGGGTTGTACCCCAAACTGGAATTTATCGGCTATCAAATGCATTTACAACGGCGCAGAACCTATTTCAGCTGCGCTTTGCCAGCGTTTCATGGAGACGATGCAGCCCTATGGCATGGGCATGGACGTTATGTTTCCGGGCTACGGCCTGGCCGAAGCGTCTGTGGCCGTTACGCTGCCCAACCCCGGCGAGCTGGTAGTTAGCCACGTGGTTAGCCGTCGGAGCCTGCAAATTGGCAACCCGGTATCACTACTGCCCGATGCCAGCGATGCCGATGCCCTCACGCTGGTCGAGGTGGGCTTTCCCATTCCCCGGACGGAGGTACGCATTGCCGACGATGCCGATATGGTGTTGCCCGACAGCTCCGTGGGTCACATTCAGATTCGGGGCGAAAACGTAACCGGTGGTTACTACAACAATCCGGAGGCTACCCAAAAAGCTTTCACGACCGATGGCTGGCTTCGTACTGGAGACCTCGGTTATTCCCAACAAGGGCGGCTTACGGTAACGGGGCGGCTGAAGGAGTTAATCATCGTGAACGGGCAAAATTACTACCCGCATGACCTCGAGCGCGTGGCCCAGAAGGTACCCGGCATCGAGCTGGGTAAGGTAGTGGCCACCAGCTACTGGAACGCCCAGCTCAACAAAGAAGACGTGTTGCTGTTTGTGCTGTTTAAAAAGCAGCCCGAACAGTTTGTGCCACTGGCGAAAGCCTTGCGCACAATATTATTGCAGGAAGTCGGCATTGGTGTTGATAAGGTGTTGCCCTGCCGCCGGATTGCCAAAACAACGAGCGGCAAGATCCAGCGGTTTCAGTTTATCGACGGTTACCAGCAGGGTGAGTTCGATGCCGCCTGGCAGGTGATCGAAGCCAAACTGGAGGCCGACACCCGCGCCGAACTGGCCCACCTGAGTTTTGCCGATCAGGTGCGGACCTGCTGGCAGGACATTATGGGTAACCCCTTTTCCGAAACCGGCAGTGTCTACGAACTGGGCATCACCAGTTTACAGATCACCCGGTTTATTGCCCGGCTCAACCAGGCCGCTGGTACGCAGTTTACCGTGCGCGACGTGTTCCAGTGCGACACCCTCGGCGATCTGATTCAGCTTTACACGAATCGCCGGAACAACCCGTCGGTGACCATTCTGCCCGCTGCTCCTGCCCCAGATTATCCGGTTACGGATGCCCAGCGCCGGTTATGGTTCACCGACCAGTTTGCGGCCGGTACCAGTGCCTACAACATCGCCATCGGCTACACGTTTGACGGCGTGGTGGACGAAACAGCCCTGAATACGGCGTTTCAGCAGGTTATTGCCCGCCATGAAATCCTCCGCACTGCGTTCAACGACGTAGCGGGGGTTGTTCGTCAGCGTGTGCTGACGCCCGATACCATAGCCTTTAACCTGATTACGCTCGATGCCGCCGACCTGACTGAAAAGCAGGTCGATGTTTATATTCAGACCGAAGCCAACTACCGCTTCGACTTACGGTGCGGTGGCCTGTTTCGGGCTATCCTCATTCGCCAGCCGCAGCAGGTATACACCCTGCTGCTGGTAATCCACCACAGTATTGCCGACGGCTGGTCGGTGGGATTGCTGATGCAGGAAATCACATCGTTATACCGCCGGGTCCTGGCCAACGAATCGCCGGAACAACCCGCCCCCGCCATTCAATATAAAGACTGTGCCGTCTGGCTGGCCAATCAGCCGTACCCGACAGAGTCGCTGGACTTCTGGAAGCACCAGCTTGAACCGGCCCACCCCGTTCTCGACTTTCCAACCTATGGTACCCGCACGCCCATTCGCAGTAAGAAAGGCGGCACGGTTACGCATCTATTCGATACCGCCAGCCTATTAGCCGTGCATGAACTGGCCCGCCAACACCAGGCAACGGCCTTCATGGTATTGCTGGCGATGGTGAAAGCCACGCTGTATCGCTACACGGGTCAGACCGATATGGTGGTGGGTACGGACATAGCCAACCGTCAGCTCGATCAGCTTGCCGACCAACCCGGTTACTTCCTCAACACCCTGTGCGTACGGACAGCTTTTACCGCCAACACGACCCTCGGCGACCTGATTACCGACGTGAAGCAGCGGCTACTGGCGGGGCTGGCGCATCAGGATGTATCCTTTGAGACCCTACTCGATCAGCTCGACGTACCCAAAGACCGCAGTCGCTCCCCTTTGTTCGACGTGCTGGTTGTTTTCCAGAACTTTGAACCGGTTCCGTTTGCCCCCAATGCCGACATCCGCCCAACGGGGTATCTGAACCCGACCATCGATGAGACCATCGTTGACCTGCACCTCGAACTAACCGAACGGTTGGGTGAACTGAGCCTTCAGCTTCGCTACAACCGCGATTTATACCAACCCGGCCAGATGCAGCAGTTATGCCGCCATCTGGAAGAAACCATTGTGCAGTGTGGGCAAAATGCTGGTCAGTCGCTCTGGCAGTATGCGCTGACCACCGGCGATGCAACCACCCGGACAACCCTTCCAGTAGCCAACACCAGAAATCTGACGCTGCTTCCGGCCATGAGCGAGTCGATGGAAACATACCGACATCTGGTAGCCGTTCGGGATGAAACGACCACCTGGACCTACGGGCAGGTATGGGATAAAGCCAATGCTATTGCCCACGAACTCCTGCAACATGGCCTGAAGCCCGAAGAAGGCGTGGGTATTCTCATGCCGCGCAGTACTGGAGCCATTGCGGCCCTGTTAGGCGTGATGAAAGCCGGTGGCGTTTACGTACCGCTGGATGCAGACTACCCGGCCGACCGGCTCCGCTACATAGCGGCCGACGCCGGTTTACGCGTAATTGTTGTGCCGGAAATTGGCTTAGGTACTTCGCACGGTCTGGCCGATTACCCCGAACTGGTCGTCACCGGCGACTGGTTATCTACCCCGTGCGAAGAAGTAAACGTTACCCGGCAGGGCCACGATCTGGCTTACATACTGTACACCTCCGGTACGACCGGGATGCCCAAAGGCGTCGAAATTACCCATGCGTCCCTCGCCGATTACGTTCAGACGTTCACCGACTATTTCCAGATAGAAGCCAATGATATTGTCGTGCAGCAATCATCGCTGAGTTTCGACACGTCGGTCGAAGAAATTTTTCCCGTGCTGCTGCGCGGAGGCTCCATCAGCGTCGTACGCGGAGGGGGGAAAGATATTGCGGGTCTGATCTGGGCCATCGACACTGGGGCTACGGTGCTGAGCACTACCCCTATGGTCATGAACGAACTAAACCAGGAAGCCCCCAAACTGGCCGGTCACCTGCGCCTGCTCATCAGCGGGGGCGACGTGCTGCGCTATGAACAGGTGAGCGAACTGGTGCATCGGTGCCGGGTCGTTAACACCTACGGCCCCACGGAATCGACAGTCTGCGTTTGTTACGAAGAAGTGAAAACGGGCGAGCCGACCATCCTGATCGGGCATCCGATTTCGGGCCGAACCATCACCATTATGGGGGCCGACGGCCAGCAACAGCCAGTTGGTGTCTTCGGCGAACTCTGGATCGGCGGCACAGGACTCGCCCGGGGCTACCGAAACAATCCAGAACTGACCCAACAGCAATTTGTAAACGGACCCCAGGGCCGGTTCTACCGCAGTGGTGACTGGGCGAGGTTACGGCCCGACGGACGACTGGAGTTTGCCGGTCGGCGCGACAACCAGCTAAAAATACGGGGCTACCGCGTCGAGCTGGACGAGGTTGAGCAGGTCATGGGCCGGTGCCTCGGCGTCGATAGCGTAGCCGTACTGGTGCGTGAGGATAACGGCGTAAAGCGACTAATTGCTTTTTATGCTGGCGACCGCACCGAAACTAACCTGCGGGTGGCCATTGCCGACACCCTGCCGCATTACATGGTTCCTGCTTTGCTGATGCGGCTGGATACCCTGCCCCGCACCGTAAACGGTAAAGTAGACAAAGCGGCTTTGCAACAGATTGCGATTACCCCGGCTCCTGCCTGTGATGTACGGGAGCAAACTACGCTGGAGAGAACCATTGCTGACGTCTGGACCGATATTCTGGGCAGGCCCTCGATTCAGCTACCCGATAACTTTTTTGAACTCGGCGGCCATTCCATCAAGGGCGTCCGGGCGATGCAGCGGCTGGCGCAACGCCTGAACCTGACCATCGACCTATCCGACCTGTTTCAATACCCAACCCTCGAAGCGTTTGCGGCCTGCCTGGCCCGGAAAAGCCGGGAGACTCATGCGGCTATCCGGCCGGTACCCGCGCAGGAAAGTTACCCCGTATCCTCGGCGCAGCGCAGCATGTGGCTACTCCAGCAGATGAATCCCGAGAGTCCGGCCTATTCCATTGCGTTTGCCGTTGACCTGACCGGTACCCTGAAACCACTGGCTTTCGAGGGAGCATGGCAGCAGGTTGTTGACCGGCACGAGAGTCTGCGTACCATTATCCGGGACGAGACCGACGGCATCCGGCAGGTGATACTTGACCCGGAGCAGGCCGGGTTTACCGTGCAATGGACAACCCTGACCAACCCTACGGAAGCCAACATCCAGGACCATCTACAGGCATTGGCAGCCATCCCCTTCGACCTGTCGACGGCTCCGCTGCTGCGGATCAACGTGTTGCGGGTGGCTGATAACCGGCAGATTTTGTCGGTGGTGATGCACCATATCATCGGCGACGACTGGTCGGCGGGTGTCCTGCTACGTGAAGTGTTTAAGCAGTACAGTCAGCTAATCGACGGACAATCGACGGTTGTTGACTCTCTGGCAATTCAGTACACTGATTACTCGGCCTGGCAACAGCAGCAACTCGCTACCGACCGGATGCAGACCCACCGCCAGTTCTGGCAGGCGCAACTGGCCGACGAATTGCCGGTGCTGCAACTTCCCACCGATGGCGACCGGCCAGCCACGAAAGGCTACGCCGGCGACAGTGCCAGCCTCACTGTCGGGGCTGACCTGATAACGGCCATTCAGCAACTGGCTCAGGCCAACGGGCTGAGTGAATACATGGTCTGGATGGGCGCACTGAACCTGCTGTTGATGCACTATACCGGCCAGCGCGATCTGATTGTAGGATGCCCGGTGGCCGGACGGGAGCATATCGACCTCGAAAACCAGATCGGCTGCTATGTCAACACCTTACCATTACGGATACAACCCCAGGAAACCTGGTCGGTTCGTGAGTTCCTGACGTACGTTCGTCAGACCACACTGGCCGCTTTCGAGCATCAGACCTATCCGTTTGCCGATCTGGTGCAGGAACTGGCCCTCAACCGGGACCTGAGCCGGTCCCCTTTATTCGATGTGTTGCTGACGCTGCAAAACGCTACCGATACGACCGAACAGCCTGCGGTGCGAAACCTGACCATAGCACCCTATCCCACAACCGTCCAGTCGTGCAAATTTGACTGGGATATCGACATCAGGCCACTGAACAACGAACGGCGCATCACAGTCGCTTTCGATAAAGACCTGTATAGCTGCGCCCGCATGGAGCGGATGCTCGGTCATCTGGTAACCATCGTTCAAACGATTTGCCGGGATACTAACCAACCCATTGCCGCGCTGGACTACCTCTCTATTGCTGAAAAACAGCAGGTACTGAGCTGGTCAGAGGATAATCTGCATCCCTGGACCGGCCAGCAGACCATTGTCGATATCGTACAAAATGCAGTCGACACGTATACCGACCGGATGGCCATCGAAGACAATACCAATCGCTGGACCTATCGGGAACTCTGGGACTGGTCGAACCGACTGGCTAACCAACTGGCCGGGTTATCCATTCAGCCCGAAGACCGCGTTGGTATCTGTTTACCCCGCAGTGTCTGGACGGCAGCCGCCATGCTGGGCATCCTGAAAGCGGGTGGCGCGTATGTGCCGATGGACATGAGCTACCCGACAGATCGGCTGAATTACATGGTCGAAGACGCGGGTATCCGTATCGTGCTGGTGCCCGAAGCCGGAACCCTGGCCCGCCTGGGTATTTCGTCGGTGCAGGAAGTGGTCGTCAAGCCGCAACTGCTGGGCAAATTTCCCTCGTCAGAACCGGTGGTTAGCCCAACGTCCGGGCAACTGGCCTATGTACTCTATACCTCCGGTTCGACTGGCATGCCCAAAGGCGTTGAGATCGAACACCGCAATACGGTGGCTTTTCTGATGTGGTGCCGCGCCGAGTTTGCCCGCGCCGACTTCGATTTGGCCCTGGCCGTAACATCGCTGAATTTCGACCTGTCGGTCTTTGAATTCCTCTACCCGCTGGTGGTGGGAAAAACGATTCGGGTACTTGACTCAGGATTATCACTTCCCGACTACCTGCCAAAGGCCAGATCAGCCAAACTGCTGGTCAATACGGTACCGTCGGTGGTCGAAATGCTGCTGCGGACCAATGTAGACCTGGGAAACATATCGGTGCTGAACATGGCCGGCGAACCCATCGGGAGCTACGTTCGCCAGCGGCTGAATTATGAGCACATGCAGGTTCGGAACCTATACGGTCCTACCGAAGACACCACCTATAGTACCTGTTTCCGGCTCACCGGCCCGGATGCCGCTGGCAAAATTGGCCAACCAAAACAATACAGCCAGGCCTACGTGCTGGGGACGGGCAATCAACTCCAGCCCATTGGCGTGGCGGGCGAAATCTGCCTGTCAGGAGCGGGTATGGCTCGTGGTTACCACAACCGGCCCGAACTGACGGCATCGCGGTTCATTCCGCATCCGCTCCGCCCCGGCGACCGCCTGTATCGTACCGGCGACTGGGGGTACTGGGGTGAAGACGGTCAATTGGTATGTACCGGCCGGATCGACAACCAGGTAAAACTGCGGGGCTACCGCGTCGAACTCAGCGAGATCGAGAAGAAGATCGAAGCCTGCGGGGCCGAACTGGCCATTGCGGTCATTATGGGCGAAGGCATGGAACAGCGGCTGGTGGCTTTTTATCAGGCTACTGACCTATCCATCGACGACCTGACGACCCAGCTACGGGCCTTTCTGCCCGCCTGGATGGTGCCGCAGCAACTCATTTCCATTACGGCATTTCCCCAGAATCTAAACGGAAAAATCGACCGGCGGCAGTTGCTGACTATGATCCCGGCGATGGAAGCTACACCGGAAGACGCCGGTACATGGTCGCCCGCCGAACTACGCATGAAACCCCTCTGGGAAGCCGAACTCGGCGTGACCGACATCAACCGAACCGATAATTTTTTCCAGTTAGGCGGGCATTCGCTCAAAGCCACCCAACTCCTGGCCCGTATCCGTCGGGAGTGGCAGCAAAATGTACCCCTGAAAGCCATTTTCCTGTATCCGACCATTGCCCGGCTAAGTCAGGAGATAGAACAATTCGAGCCATCGGCCAACCTGATTTTGCCCGCCAAACGAACCGCCGATGGACGTTATCCGCTGTCGTCGGCTCAGGAGCGGGTCTGGCTGGCGCATCAGGTGGAGGGCACGGGCCGTTCGTACCACATGCCGTTTTCGGCCACGCTGACCGGTGTCCTGAACGCTCCCGCTTTTCAACAGGCCTGGGCCACGCTGATTGCCCGGCACGCTATCCTGCGCACCGTGTTCATCGCGGGTGATCCTGACGTGTACCAGCAGGTACTTGACCCGGCGCAAACCGGGTTTATCTGCCAGATACATGACCGGCAGTTAGCCAGGAATCCAGCCCTGACCGTTGCTGACGAACTTCAGTTAATGGTCGACAAACCGTTCGATCTGGAAACTGGTCCCCTGCTGCGCGTCAGCGTCTGGCAAACCGGAGTCACTACGTATCAACTTGGTGTGGTCTTCCATCACCTCATCTGCGATGGTTGGTCGCTGGGCGTCATCATCCGCGAATTCTTCGACAGCTACAATGCCTGTTGTCAGGGCCTGACGCCCGACGGTACTCCGCTCACAATCCAGTACAGTGACTACACCACCTGGGAGCAGCAGTACCAGCAAACCGTTGGGTGGCGCGATAGCCGACAGTACTGGTTGCAGCAACTGAGCGGCAGTCTGCCCGTGTTGGCCCTGCCTGCTACCGGCCCCCGCCGACTGGCTCGCCGGACCAAAGCCGGTGACGTACAACGTACCCTAAGCCCTACCCTGACTAAACAACTGGAGGCCCTGGCACGACAACAGAATGCCAGCCTGTACAGCCTGCTGCTGGCGGGCCTGAACACCCTACTCTACCGCTATACCAACCAGACCGACCTGATTGTAGGGTGCGCTGCGGCTGGCCGTGAGCAGGCCCAATGGCACGAGCAGGTGGGCCTGTACGTCAACACGCTGGCCCTGCGCAGTCAGTTCAGCGGCACCGACCGGTTCGATACCTTCCTGGCCAATGTGCAGCAAACGGTAACCAACGGCTACGTTCATCAGGCGTTTGGCTTCGATGCGCTGGTGGAGTTGCTGGGATTACCCCGCGATGCCAGCCGCTCTCCGCTGTTCGACGTCATGTTCACGCTACAGGATACCGCCTGGGATGTCACAACCCAGCGGCACCAGCTTACCGGTCTGCAACTGACAAACACCACCGAACCCGCTACCAGCCCGAAATACGACCTCGACATTACGGTGTCGGCTGCTCATCCTGACCGCACGGTTCGGGTACGCTTCGATCAGGGTCTGTTTACGGCCGGCCAGATCGAACAGCTACTGATGCACTATGAGATCATCCTGACAGCGGTAGTGGCGAATCCCAATAGCCTGCTCAACCAGATCGATTATATGACCGCGTCCGAACAACAGCAGATGCTGGCCTGGGGAAATCCGTGGGCGGAAGCCCCCTCGACCGAAACCATCATCTCGCTCTTTGCCCGGCAGGTGGCCAAATCGCCGGCTGCTACCGCCATTCAGGACGAAGCCAGTACCTGGACCTATGCCGAACTGGATGCCTGGTCGGACCGCGTAGCCGGGTATCTCGAACGGGGGTTTGCCGTGGAAACCGGCGAAAAAATCGGTTTACTCACGAGTCGGTCCGCCTGGGCTATTGTTGGTATGCTGGGTATTCTGAAAGCAGGTGGCGCGTATATACCCATCGACAGCACCCACCCGCACACCCGCATTTCGTATATGCTGGAAGACTCGGCGGTACGGCTGGTGCTGACCGACAACGCCCTCTGCACTACCGCAATGGACGTGTTTATGGGTGAAGTAATTGATGTGCAGACGGTACCAGCTCTGGTTGCTGTTCCTTCCCTGCCCAACCGCCCTACCCCCGGTCAGTTAGCCTACGTCATGTACACCTCCGGCTCGACGGGACAGCCCAAGGGCGTTCTGATCGAACATCAGGGCGTGGTCCGTCTGGTTCACCAGCCCGATTACATCACCTTCAAGCCGACCGACCGGCTCCTGATGACCGGGGCCATGTCGTTCGATGCCACCACGTTTGAAATCTGGGGGATGCTCCTCAATGGTGGCCAGCTTTGTCTCGCTGCCCATGACACGCTCCTCGACCCCGTTCTCCTGAAACAGGCGCTGCAACGCTGGCGCATTTCGATAATGTGGATGACAGCCGCCTGGTTTGATCAGGTAGTGGATGCAGACCCCCTGCTCTTTGCCGGGCTGGAATGGCTGCTGGTGGGTGGAGATACCCTGTCTCCTCCCCATATCGCCCTGGTAAAAAAGAATTTCCCGGCCATCAAACTCATCAACGGCTACGGCCCAACCGAAAACACCACATTCTCCCTTTGCCACCAAATCGACACAGTCGGCACGGGGTCGATCCACATCGGTAAGCCCATTACGCAGTCGAGTGTTTACATCCTCGATCCTCAGCTTCGGCTCGTACCCATTGGGGTTGAAGGCGAAATTTATCTCGGTGGGGCTGGACTGGCGACGGGCTACCAGAATCAGCCGAAGCTCACCGCCGAGAAGTTTATCGCCAGTCCGTTTGCCACGGGGCAGCGGCTGTACAAAACGGGAGACCTCGGCAAGTGGTTGCCCGACGGCACGGTCGCCTGCCTGGGCCGATCCGACAATCAGGTTAAAATTCGCGGCTACCGCATCGAAACGGGTGAAATCGAACATGCCCTGATGGGGTACCCCAGCGTTCGGCAGGCGGTGGTACTGGTTGAGTCTGCCTCGGCTGATAAGCGGCTGGTTGCTTACTACGTCAGCGAATCCCAACTGGACGACAACGACCTACGCCCGGCCCTGCAACGGGTATTACCGGCACACGCCATTCCCGACCGGTTTATCTGGCTGGACCGGATGCCGCTTACGCCGAATGGCAAAACCGACCGCGATGCCCTGCGGCAGATAAACACCGAACAGACCTCATTGGCCCCGCTCGAATTGGCACCTGCTACGGCCCTCGAACAAACGCTGATGGGCATCTGGCAGGAGGTACTGTCGCGTCAGCAGATCACTCCCGACGACAATTTCTTTGACATAGGAGGACACTCGCTGCGGGCTACCAAACTGGTTACGCAACTCCGCAAACAACTGGGTATCAGCGTACCCGTTTCTAAAATCTTTCAGCACCCAACGGTACGCAGCCTGTCCCGTGAAATCAGTCCGATCATGCCGCCGATGGCCCTGCCGGATCAGGCCAACCAGCTCATGGAGGAAATCATACTATGAAAGCAACCGAACTTCTCCACCAGCTTCGCACCCTGCACATCGAGGTGGCTGTAGTCGATGATAACCTCAAGATCAATGGCCGGAAAGAAGCCCTGACGGCCGATCTATTGCAGGAAATTCGCCAGAATAAGGCAGCACTCATCGCGTGTCTGACCAGCGAACGCATCCGGTTCAGTACGATTCCGAAAGCCCCGCCAAAAGACCGCTATGGGGTGTCGTCGGCCCAGAAACGGATCTGGCTGACCCACCAGATCAGCGGCTCCGGCCAGGCGTATCACATGCCCTTCGCGTGTCGGATCAGCGGTCTGCTGAATGAAATGGCCTTTGGGCAGGCCTGGTACGATTTAGCTCTGCGACATGAAAGCCTGAGGACCGTTTTTCGGGCGCTGGATGGGATTCCGTATCAGGTGATTAACCCGGAGCCTGGTACGGTGTATAAGCAGGAAGACATCCGGCATCTGGCCGAACCGGAAACGTACATCAATGCCCAAATGCCCACGGTTATCGACGCCGAATTCAGTCTGGAAGATGGCCCGCTATGGCGCGTGAACACGTGGCGCGTGGCCGATCAGGATTATGTGGTATCGCTGGTGATGCATCATATCATTGCCGATGGCTGGTCGATGGAAGTCCTGATGCGGGATTTGTTTGGCCGGTATAACGCGCTGTTGGAGACCACACCGGCCCCTATTGATCCGTTGCCCATTCAGTACTGTGATTTTGTGGAATGGGAAACGGCCGTGCGGGAAACAGCCTACTGGGCCGATGCCCGTGCGTACTGGCTCAACCAGATGGCGGGTGACATCGCCCCGGTCGATCTGCGGCCTGACTTCAGCCGACCCGCTACCCGGACGTCAGAAGGCGCTACCATCCGGCGCGTCCTGGGCAAAACGGATATCGATACCCTGCGTGCCTTTGCCCGGCAGCAGGACGTAAGCCTGTATGTGGTATTGCTAACTACCCTGAATGCCCTGCTGTATCGCTATGCCAACACGCCCGATGTGATCATCGGCTGCCCGTCGGCTGGCCGGACACACTGGCAACTGGACGACCAAATAGGCCTGTACGTCAATACGTTACCTATCCGAAATCGCATAAACCGGCAGGACTCCTTCGCCGATTTACTGCAACGGGTCAAGGAAACTGTTGTGGAAGGCTACGAGCAACAGGCCTATGGGTTGGATGACCTCGTCGACGAGCTGAAACTATCCCGCCGTTCGGGCCGGGGTTCGCTGTTCGACGTAGCCTTTACCATGCAGAACGAAGAACTGATCGAGCAACTCAATAGCTGCCTGTCCTCCCAGACAGCCCTGACCGTTCGGGACTATCCGTTTGCCTACCACCCCTGCAAATTTGACTGGCTGGTGGACGTGCAGGAAGCCCGCGAGACCCTGACTATCGACTTCACCTACGACCCCGGCCTGTTTGAGGCCGGGCGCATGGAACGACTCATGGGTCATTTCGGCCATCTGCTCGACCACGGTCGCCGGCAACCCAACAAGCCCATGAGCCGACTACCCATTTTTTCTGGTACCGTTCCGCCCGACCTGATTTTTGTACTGCCCCGGCCAGTAACGGCATTGGACAGCCTGGCAGAAACCATCGATAAAACCGACGCATCAGCAGTCGATCCGTTTCGGGTTGGCAGGGTTTCGGGGGAGCGTATGGACTTCGAAAAACGACTGCTGGCGATCTGGCAAAAGATCCTGATGCGGCAGACAGTCCGGTTTACCGACGACTTTTTTCAGGTGGGGGGCAACTCCCTCAAAATGGTCGTGCTATTCAGTGAACTACAGAAGGAATTTCCACAGAACGGTCTAGTATTGGCCGATCTGTTCAAATTCAATACCATCCAGAGTCTGAGTAATCATTTATTCCCTGTCTCCCAACCCCTCGAAGTAATGGCTTTCGATGTCTGATCGACCAGCCCGAAAAATCATACAACACCATGGAAACAAACCAGCATAAAGTGGCCATCATCGGCATGAGTGGCTATTTCCCGGAGGCAACAGACCTGCACCGTTTTGGTCAAAATCTGAGCACCGGGCGCGACAGTGTCCGGGCGGTAACCACCAGTCGCCTGACCGACTCGCGGTTGCCTACGGGAGAAAATAAATACCAGCTAACGGGCGCGCTGGAGGAGGTTGCTCAGTTCGACCATGCCTTCTTTGGGCTGTCGAAACAGGATGCTAACTGCATGGACCCTATGCACCGGATCGGGCTGGAACTGGCCTGTCAGGCCATTGAACGGGCTGGGTACGGTCTGGCGACCATGAGTGGCTCCAATACGGGCGTTTTTCTGGGAGCCAAACCCCAGGCTGACTATTACACCTTAGTCAATGATAGTAACAATCCGGCGGTGCAGACGGGTAACCTGCCCGCGTTGTTTGCCGGTCGGATTGCCTTTTCTCTGAACCTATCCGGCCCCGCCTACATGATCGACACGGCCTGCTCGTCTGCGCTGGCGGCTGTGCACGAAGCCTGCCAGAAACTGATTTATGGCGAAATCGACTACGCCCTGGCCGGGGCCGTCAGCGTGATGACGGGCTTTTCTGAACGGCAACAGAACGATGCCCTAGGCATTATGTCGCCGGACGGAAAGGCCCGGACGTTCGATGCCGGGGCCAACGGCACCAGTATCGGCGAAGGTGGAGGTATGGTACTGCTGAAACGCTATGACCAGGCGGTGGCCGATCAGGACCCGATTCTGGCCGTCATTCTGGGGAGTGCCGCCAACCAGGACGGTGCCCGCTCCAATGGGCTAACGGCCCCCAGCCCGGCTGCCCAGACCGAAGTCATCACCAAAGCCTGGAAACGGGCGGCTGTCGATCCGGCCACCATCACCTACATCGAAGCCCACGGTACCGGCACCAAACTGGGTGATCCCATCGAGATGAAAGGGATCATAGACGCCTTCAAAACCGCAACCGACAAACAGAATTTCTGCGCTGTCAGTAGCGTAAAAACCAATATTGGCCACCTCGACAATGCCGCTGGTATCGCCGGTTTGCTGAAAGCGGTGCTGTCGTTGCAGGCGAAAGAACTGTTTCCTTCACTGCACTTCACCCAGCTTAACCCCTTTATCGACCTGACCGATTCGGCTGTTTATGTCAATGCCGCGCTGACCGACTGGTGTCCCGAAGCCGACGTGCCGCGCCGGTGTGGCGTGAGCTCGTTTGGGCTGAGTGGCACCAACGTCCACATCGTGCTGGAAGAAGGTAACACACCAGTGGCCGATGCGCCGTCGGACAAGCTACCCGTCCGGTTGAAGCTATCGGCCAAATCGCCGGAGGCACTCGGGGCATACGCGCAGCGCACTCGGGAAAGTCTGCTGGCCAACGACTGCGACTGGCAAAACGTGATCTATACCCTCAACACGGGGCGGAGTGATTATGCCTACCGGGCCGCCATTACGGCTACGGACAAAAATGACCTGCTCAACCAACTGGCCGACCTGGGTGGACTGGCTATAAAACCGGTTGATAATACCCCGGCAGTGGTTGTGCTGTTGCTGGCCGATGACGCCGTATCGACGGCTAATGTGGCCCAATGGCTCACCAGCGAGCCACTGTTTCAGACTATTTATGAGTCGGTACGGGCTGAAGTCACACCGGGTATGATGAAACCATTCGTTGAAAAAATACTTCAACAGGTGGCAATAGTCCGTTTTCTGGAAAAAATAGGCGTCAACGCTACCGTTATGATTGCTAACGGAATCGGAAAACTGGTACGTGAAATCGTTAGCGGCAAACAGACCATTCCGCAGGTGGTGGCGCAATTAGATATGAATGGACTGCCGGTAGGGGAGGATGCCGACCCAGAAAAACTTCAACAGGCCATCCAGACGCTATCGGCCAAATATCCGAATCTGGTATTTATCGAACCGGGCTACGGTAGTCGTTTAGCATCGTGTCTGCGCAGCGTAGCTAAATCGGCTACCGTCATTTCGCTGGCCGATTCGGCCACGGCCAGTCCGCTACGGGTGACGGCCCTTTATAACGCGGGCCTGCCAATTGCCTGGAAAACTCTTTACGAATCCCAGGGATATAGCCGCACGGATGCCCCAACTTATCCATTCGAGCGGGTCAGGTGCTGGCCTTTCGAGGCCGTTGCCGTAGCAGACTCAGTAACCGATACCCCGAAAAGTCTGCCAACTGAACCGACTGCACAGCCCCCGGCAGCACCCGTACAACAGCCAATTTTAGACGATATGCCGGTAATGGATCGGATACGTGCCGTTTTCCGCGATATTCTAAAAGCAACCGCTGTGGATGCCGACGATGACTTTTTTGAAATCGGCGGACACTCCATCAACGGGGCGCAGGTTGCCAACCGACTGGCCGACCTCTTCGATCTTGACATTTCGCTCGACACTATTTTTGAGTATGGAACCGTCCGCCAACTGGCCGGTTATATCGAGCCGCTGCTTGCCCCAACGGGTACCCCGAAAGATACGCCCGGCGGCATCGTGGTTATTCCGACCCAGGCCGATTATCCACTCTCTCAGATGCAGCAGCGCATCTGGTTCCTCAGCCAGTTCAGCGATGCCCACCTGGCTTACAACATGGTGCTGGCCGCCCAGATCGAAGGCGTGTTGAATCCCGTTTGGGTTGAGCAGGCACTCAACGCGGTCTACAACCGCCACGACTCCCTCCGCACCACCTTCCACAGCCATCCCG
>Ga0123337_10000406_pt1 | contig 74424 bp, 83 predicted proteins | sample frozenSSSSmetaG_FD_89792 | JGI IMG/M metagenome (GOLD analysis project Ga0123337, IMG submission 89792) | Glacier valley bacterial and archeal communities from Borup Fiord, Nunavut, Canada, to study Microbial Dark Matter (Phase II) -... | ecosystem: Environmental > Aquatic > Freshwater > Ice >...
GCCGCCCACCGTCCCCCCCCCCCAACCGTCGAGTCCCCCCGCCTCCCCGCCCCCCCCCCCCTCCCGCCCTCCATAATCCCACCCCCCGGCCCACCCGCCCCCCTTATCCCCCCCCTCAGCGGCGTCCTCCACCCCCGCCGATGCTGCTCCAGCGTCAGCCCCGCCATGCCCCCCAACCCCTCAACATCCTGCCCCACCTCCCTATACACCGCATCGCCATTGGCGTCCCGCAGCCGCGGCGGCGGGCCGACGGCCGGGGGCGGCGCGCGGGGCGAGGCCGAGGCGAAGGGGGCGGGCCGGGGCGGGATCGGCGACGGCGACGGCGATGGGCGACGCGGAGTTGGAGGCGTCGAGGCGCCGGAGTCGTAGTAGCGGACTGCGAGCGGGGCGGGCGAGGACGAGGCGCCGCGGCGATGGGGGTTCGGCGTCTTGTATCTGTTTCTGCGTGGGGGCGCGCGGGGCGGGATGGGCGCGGGCGCGGGCGCGGCGGAGAGGGGGGTTGCGGCGCTGGGGGCGGGGGCGAGGGTGGCGACGGGAGTGGGCTGCGATGGCGAGGTGCGCGAGGTGGAGCTGGGTGTGTCCGGGGCTGCGTTGTGGGTTGTTTGGACGGGAGGGGGGGGTTGGTTGGACGAGGTGGACGCGTGGGAGTCTGGAGAATGCGTGGGGTCGTCGGTTTGAGAGGGGGGTCCGGAGACGAGGTCTTCTGCTGTGTGTCCGGCCATCTGGACGGGATTGGGACTGATGATTATGCAGAAGTCTGTCTTGTGTTGGAAAGCGGAAGGGTATTTTGAAGTGCGCGGTTGAGGAGGGAGGTTTAGATATGAGGGGGTGGAAAGGGTGAATTTTGAGGATGGGAACAATGGGCTTGTGCAGGCTCATTGTTCTTGACAATGGGCGGGTGCGGAGGAAGAGGAGGGACGTTGCGAGAAGATCTTCTCAGGAATTGTTTATTGTACCGGATCTACGCTTTGTTTCCTTTGTCGAGGCTGGAAGAGGACCAGAGAGAGATTTTGCTGTTATTCGGTCACTCAGGGGCTGAGCTCGAAGAAAACAGCGAAGAACAACAGGGAGGGTCATTGTCGAAAAGACCTCTAATCGAGAGACTTCTTCAAACGCTGCCTTGGTTATGGAGCTGCGGGGACTTCTATCTTCGAACCCAATTGCTGAATCACTTCTTGTGCAGAGCTCATATTGCCGTTACTTGTGAGTCCCATCCTTTTGGTATAGAAGTTGGATTGAGCCACCGATACCTCTGACACAGCAGGCAGAAAGTCCACTACTAGTCACGCATCTTCATATTCATCCATGGCTTTTGGCGAAATTATTCCTGATACGCTTTCTGGGTCTCCGTCCTGTCAAGATTTCTTCGCGCTTGACATCAGGTCGCAGATACTTTCCCTCCCTTTTGATTCCCTCCCCAGTCACTTGAAACTGCTGTTTATGTTGGATGAAACCTCTGTCTTCGGTCTTGTTATCTTGATATCCCAACATCATAACTGCATCTGCCTGTAGCCCATCCGTTTTGCTAGCGATTAGACTAAACGAAGGCAGTATGGCTTTCACCCATCCTCGTGTGGCTCATTCCAGATCGTCAAAAGTGTGTGACGAGCTATATCATCAATTTGATACATTCTGCGAAACGGCACAGCACAGCACGGCAAGGCTAAAGGATCTGATGACCGCGGGCTAGTAGCAGTGCAACAGCAGGAACAGATGTGAGGGGGAGTATAAAAGAAAGGGGGAGAGCTTGTTCGTGACGATGCGGGGGAAATCAACAAGATCCAGAACTCTGGTTATATGGTGGATTTCTTCCCGTTGGAGGTTTGGGCAGTGAAGGAATTCTTATTTGTAGAGCCACATATTTAGGGCAGACCATGCCTTTGGAAACCTGGGTCTTTATTGTCATTGTTTTGTTTCCTGTTGTGGTTTGATTCTTGTGGTAGTTTTCTTGTTGGTTTCAGGATTTTTATTAGCAGAGCAATCGTTCTTAATCATGTCTGCACTGTTGACGTGGAGGAAGGTGGGGTTTTAAAAGGGGGGGGTGGTTATTTAGGGTACTTGAAGACAAAGAGAGGGGAAACAAAACATATTGTTAATTAAGCAAACAGTTAGTCTTATAACATATACATATGGATAGTAAAAATGTTCTTTGGGGTAGGGAATATTTATACTTCTTCCCATCTGTTGCTTTTGCAAGTATGAAAGTGTCACATTTATATCTGTCCTTTTTTGACATGCGAACTTGAATTTCATGAAGTATATTTCTCCTTGAGATACTTCACCATCTCTCTTAGCCCTCCTCCTCTTTTGATGTCTATTCATTGTATAATTTCCCTCTGTTTCTATCTTCATTTTCTTACATTTTTTATTCATTCCAAGTAATATTATAACGGCATTAACTAGGCTTCAACGCAGCTAACTTATAGACTCTGTCCTTTTAACTATGGACATCTTCTGTAGAATATTTAAATTGGATTTAAGTTTCCCACTTCACTGCTCCCTACTACTCTCATCCTTGATTTAAGAGCTGTACCACTTCATTCATTTCGTCACCGTTCTAACTTCCACTTCTCATTAACACCACCCAAAACTAATGGCGGCACAGCTGCAACAGAAAAATTAGAATGCAAGGAAGCCAGGAAGGCATGAAATCAACTATGATATTGCTAAAGGACAATAAATATAATCTTGCCACAGTAACTAATGAAGGAACAAGTGTTCAGCTGTAGCTTAAAGAAAATAAAGATATAATCACTATATTTCTTCTTCTAATATACCTAGAGCTAAGACATTAGAGACGTGAACGCCATTCAGACTGTTCTTTACAGGGTATAAAGTAGTTCACTAACGGCGTATGTGTAGAAACCCAATCGTCTCAGATGTGAACACGACTCCCAAATTATTGGAGACCCATCAAAATCATATCTTTGTTAAGTGTTGAGTGGAATCGCTCACTCTTAGAGCGCTGATACACGTAAGCCTATGTACTGTCTGATTCTCCTCACTATCGCCACTGCTTTTGGTATGCGGTACTTTTATACCAGCAAGTCTCCTGTCATCGTTCCCCCATCACCTGTTATAAACTCAAATAATGAGAATTAAAGCTGTCACTTACTCTCTGTCCTTTGCAAGCTAAATACAAGGGCATCCTGAAAGCACAATGGACAACAAAATCATAACAGGTGACTCTGTCAAGAGTTATTTTATGTAGTAATTCGAGGAATTTTCTGCGAAGAGAGAGATTATATGGATCTAGAATGTTGAGATCAGATTCTCCGAGTGGAGTCGAGGATTTAGTTTGAGGGTTTAGATTCAGTGGATTTTGAGAATTTAGACTTCACACAACGACATCTAGTTCCCCAAGTCCCTGACACACCCACACACCTTCCTTCTCCAACAACCACCTTGCCAATCTCTCCCAGCCGCCCACAGATCCGCCATGATGTCTCAAGCCCTCTGTCCTCATGCGAAGCCAAGTGCGGCGCAGAACTGAGCACACCGACCAAGAACAATTCCCAGTGGCCACGAACAAAGCGCCCCATCGACGAGAGAAAATTTGTGCAGATTCCCCATGTCAGACAACCAGGCTGGATCTCAGACTCCAATAAGCAGGTCTTCACCTTCTGATAGAAGCGCCATCACAGTCTCAGAATCAGACGCGAAGAAGGCCAGCTCCAGCTCGTTGCATTCGCAGCCCGAAATCCAAATGGCGTTTAGATGGGCGCAATGCCGCTGCCACCAAAGCGGCAACGGATTCGACTGGCCGAGGTAGGACTGATCCGTACGAGAAGAGATCCATGGAGGGGAAGGAGAAAATGAGGAGGCAAATAGAGGATGAAAACTTCCTCAGAACCGAAGAAGTTAGGATCAGAAAAGAGCGAAGCAGCCTACAGCTTCCATTCACATCATGACCTGATCGTGGAATTCATCCGTTTTTTTTACCTGTCTCTATATTGCCTTTTGGAATTCCTCTTCGACATTTCCTACCGAATTCCTTTTCTCGCTATCATTGACCTCCCATTTGCTTGCTACCGATCCCCCTCCTATTCCGCCGTATTCAGCCCCCAAATATGCAAATCTTGCTCCAACTAGCTCGTGCACAGAGAGTCTTAAATTTGACACCCTGAGAACGTCTTAATTTTCAGCGATTCCTTTTCTTTCCCGACATTTACGGCGCAGCTACAGCTCGTCAGCGAGCAGAAGTACGGTGATGGGAAGAGAATGCAGCCAGGTTCTCAGTGACAAGAAGAACCCCATGGCGAGCATCAGAAGGTCCGTCCGTGCCTCGAGCAGCGCGGGTAGTGAGCGTGGTGTTGTGTCGACGAGCAGAACCTCGTTGGAGGCATGTAAACCGAGCGATATGCAATTCGGTGCCATGTTGTTGTGACACAAAGCTCTCATTTATAGTTCACCGACCAGGGTCTGTCAGATTCTCAGATTCCGACGTTGGTATCATGATGCCGCTAAACAAGAATAACCCAGGCTGGTGATCCACAAGCATAACGGCTGTTTCAGCTTCTGACACCGCGTCGTCTGACCACAGAGCCCAGCAAGCTTTGGCAGCGTGAGAGAGACTGTGAGGAGGCGGCCAGGGATGAGTTTCGCTAACCGGCAGGAGTCACATAGAAACATCACAGAACACTTCAAATCCAGAATGAGCACAACATCTCTTTACTTCAAAGTGGCTTTTGTTTTATATCCTATTCAGTTTCCATCCCGATCTAAAACTCCGCGAGCCCCTGATGTTGATCATGTGATGCTTGGGAACAGAATAGGGGTTGATATTCACCCATTTCCCGGATGCATCTCCAAATCGCCCCAATCCCCCAATCTCTCTGGGTATCAAATGAAAAATCGTGTCTACTCACTGTCTTCGCTCTCACTGCTCGTCGAATTCTCGGAACCGGAGTCAGAACTGGATCCCGAAGAACTGGTTGAGCTGGAGGAGCTGGTGCCGTCGGAACTCGTATCGTCCTCCTCCGCGGTATCTGAACTGTCCTCATCATCACTGCTCTCTCCATCCTCCGATGTTCCGCTATCTGAGTCATTGTTGTCGCTGTCGTCGCTTGAGGAGCTGTCACTCTCGATCGCCGCTGTGCGTTGCTTCCTCTTCCTCACAATCTTCTGCGGTGCCGCATCTTCCAGCATCACACGTTTCCCTTGTTTCTCAGGCGGCGCAATAAACTCAGATGGATCGCCCGGCGTGCTCGCCAACAAATTCAGCACCCTCTCAGCTCTCATCCTCTTCTCCATCCTCTGCCTCATCGCCGCCTCCGGATTCAGCCCCAGCAAAATGCCTTCCTCATAGCCCGTCCGCGACGAAATATCCTGCGCCTTCATCGTAGCGATGTACTCCTCTACCGCCGCCTCGTACTCCTCCTGCCTCCTCTCCCTATCTGCCATCGTGTCAGGAAACCCGTTCTCCCCGTCCTCCTGGTCTTGATCTCTGATCGCTAGCGCGCGATCGCGAAGATGTATCCGTGCCACGCCCTTTAAGCCGGCGATGTATGCGTAAAGCGCCTCGCTGTATTCAGAGGGGATGAGCTCGATGTCGAAGGCGTTCTTGAGCACCGAGATCTGGTTGATCTTGTTGAATTTCCAGGTGGCCTTGTCGGAGTGGAATTGCTTGAGGTATGAAAGTGCGGGATCGATTGGTTTCGACTTCACCACCTTGGACGACTTTGCCTTTTTGGCTTTGGGCTTCTCGTCTGATTTTGCGGGTTTGATGCGCTTGACTCTGCGTTCGGATTCGTCGAGGGTGGTGTCGATGTCCTCTGCTACCTTGCTAGGTTCGGGAGTTTGCAGAGCAGGCTGGTCTTTCTTGGTGACGAAGTTCGGGTCGAGCTTCTTCTGCTCTGCGACCCAGGCGCCGAAGAGCTGCTTTATGCTATCGCCGTCTTCGGTTTTCGTTTCTGCAGTGAATGCGACGGACTTGCGGCGGACGTGCTTATCATCCTGTTGTTTTGCTGGGCTCGAGGAGACAGCGGACTCGGTGATTTTCAAGACTTTCTTGGATTTTTTGATAGGTGTGGCTTCGGATGCCTCTGGTGAGCGCTTTCTCTTTGGCTGTTCTGCAGCCACGTATGCTGGGGATTCTGAAGGAGTGACAGGCGAAGGTGCGTTGCCCTCTGATTTGAGCTTGAGCCCAAGACGTTTCCACGCCGGAATGCGTGGGCTCACTGAAGTCGACATAATTCGGGGTATAAATTCGTATAGCAGTGGATAGGGTATGACCTCAATTGGATATCACCTCAAAAAGCAGTTCGTGGAATCGGGCGCGAACAACACACTTCAGAGTATGAATATCACAGAATTTCCCGAACTTTTTTTGGTTATCGGGCTGCAGCCTCGCTTGGCTTGGCGCGGCCGCGAGCTCTGGCGCTTCGGCGCTAGCCGTGAGTGCTCGCTCCAGGCAAGACAGGCACGCGTGTTGACGTCTCGCTCAAGCTGTCAACGCCGAACATCAACTCTTTCTCTCATCCCACTGTGAACTCGCGCTTCAAGCTTTATAAGGACAAGGAATTTACTCCCAGGAACACATAGCAATTCAATCTACAATTAGAGAGTCAAGCCAAGATGTCTAGTGCGTTTCTCCATCTGGAGCTCAAAGCTCCCTAGAAGCCATAGCTAACCAGTTCAATCAACAGGCAGCGCCGCCTACGACAGGCACATCACCATCTTCTCTGATCAGGGACGACTCTACCAAGTTGGTAAGCTACATCTACCCGGCAACGCTATAGGAGAGAAGACTCGCCATGCTAGAGGCGATTGAGCATGAGGTTCCTGCGTATTACAGAACGGGGCTGATCAGCTTCATCAAACAGAATATGCCTTCAAAGCTGTCACCGCAGCAAATATCATGTCGATCGGCATCAGGGGAAAGGACTGTGCAGTAGTACTATCACAGAAGAAAGTTCCTGTACGTCGGGCTTCTACAATCTCCGTCGATTCTCAGTTCTCAGCTTACAGCCAAACAGGACAAGCTCATCGACCCATCATCCGTCACCCACATCTTCAAAATCTCGCCATCAGTTGGATGTGTGATGACTGGTTCGATTGCGGATTCGAGGGCGTGGGTTACGAGAGCTCGTGGCGAGGCTGCAGAATTCAGATACAAGTATGGATACGAGATGCCGTGTGACGTATTGGCAAAGAGACTGGCGAATATTTCCCAGGTCTACACTCAACGCGTGAGTTGCCTCTCATTTCTGATACTGACTCTTTCATCCTTGTAGACGGAAGCTTACATGATTCAGGCTTACATGCGCCCTTACGGTGTCTCGACTACCCTCGTATCTGTCGACTCCGAATTTGGTCCTCAACTCTACAAGTGCGATCCCGCAGGATATTTCACAGGCTACAAGGCTACAGCATCAGGGCCCAAACAGCAAGAGGCGTTCAATCATCTGGAGAAGAAGCTCAAGAACAAAGATGCAGCAGAGGGCAGCTGGGAGGAGGTCGTCGAGCTCGCCATCACTACGTTGAGCGCTGTTCTTAGTGTCGACTTTAAGAAGGGAGAGATAGAGATTGGCATCGTGGGTGGGCCTCGTGCGGACGGAGAGGAAGGAACCGACCCGGGATTCAGGGCGTTGACGGAAGACGAGATCGACGAGCGTCTGCAGGCCATCGCAGAGAAGGATTAGACGGAAAGGAATTAGAATATGGAGTAAGGTCGCGGGAGCTTGATTGACAGTTTGCATTAGCGTCCGAGGGTTACAGCTCCTCACGCGTTCACGAATACCTATCAATTCGTTAACCTCTGCTAGATTCGGACAGTGTAATATCAGGAATATGAGTTAAGAATGCAGAAACAGGGCAGCTGGGACCCCATTATTTTCGTGTACTAAGGGACAAAATGCAACATATGCTCTTGGCGCAAAAGCTCCCATTCTTGGATTCTGAGCTCTTCATGGCTCTCATTGGAGGCGTGGTCTATGAGCTCTGCTGCAGGAAAGGGACCTCATGCATTCTGGCTATCTATAGTGTGCCACACTAGGTATTCATTCAGCCTTGTGTGGCTTGGCTATCACATTAAATGGGACGTTTCAGGACCGACTACTACTAAGGAAACGTGATACCAAAGTCTCAAAGGTGAGATGAGGCACTGCTGCGCGTAGTTTTCAAAACAAACCCTGCTCACCGCGTTACATCGCATTTCGATAGCGCGGACTTTGAGCTCGTTGGTAGTTGCGGGTAAGAGGACAGACGATAGACGCGGGTTTGGCTGTTCCGCAGGCGGATGATGGCCTTCCCTTCCAGCTTGGGATGGGCCTGTAGCTTTGCTTGGATGAAGGCATAAGCATATGTGCAGATATATGCAGATATGAGCAGCATTATTGAATAACTCGTAACTCGCGAGAAGTCGTCATCTACAGAGTCCGTATATTATTCTGAGATGGCAGCGATGCCTCCAACAGACACATCTGAGATCGCTGGAAAGCCTTACACCAGCACGCACAGTCCACTCTACAGATCGGCAGGGCAGTGAAGCAGTGCAGCATCAACCTCACTCAATAACTCAGGGGCCAGAGATGCTATACCATCCATACCTATTCCTCTCTTCAGAGGCGTCTATTACCCTTGCTTGCGCCAATGCAGCTCTAGCTCTCCCGATCCCAATCCGCACAATCATCCGCGCGCCGCCCGTCTCTCTCAGCTCTCAGGAAACCTCATGACTTTGGCGCATAAACGCAGCCATTGGTTCTTCTGACAGCCGCCAGTACATCGCGGCCGCAGCACGTCGGCTCATGGCCCAATTCAGCCTCCGGCAGTGGAGCGTGCGTATTGTGGCGGGGGCTGAGAGGACTTGGCGAGGGAAGTGGAAGCGTCGACAACCTCGCGTCGGATGCTGAGGCCAAGGGCCAGACTTGCGATCTCCATCCTGACGCTTTGGGTCATCAACAACCTCTCTAATCCATATCCTCCTGTGCCGGTGCCCTTCCGGATCTAGCTGTGACCCTCTGATGTGGGAGGGCGGGCCCCAGGCTGGTCTGGACTGCATGCACGATGCCATACCTGACATAGCATTCTCACTGTCTGTTCTGGATATGTGAATCTGGATGCCAGATTGGGAGAGGGCGGGGGGTGTCTGTGGGTTGGTACAGATGGGCACAGAGGTTCTCCAGCTTGGTAGGGTTTACTACTGCATTTTTTGAGCTCCCAATAGATCTGTGGAGAGGTTTTGAGATGTCCACTCCACACGTTATTTCGCAGCACAGAGAAGCTGGCGGTGGTGGGGGACCAGAATGAAACGAAGTATCTGATATCATTGAGCTCGGTGAGTGCCTGCCACAGGGTAGGATATGGGGACGGGCCGTTTTCTATGGAGTTTTCCCTTTTTCAGTCTCTGCTTTGGGATATCTCGTCACACATTGGAGCGATTTGGAGACGGGATATATAGAGGAGAACGCCGTGGCAAAATGGCTTTTTTTTGGACGGTAAGTCTATCAGATCAATAGTCGACTATATTTTTGTCTTTCTTGTATCCTCTTGCTCTTATTCGTTGCGTCTCGCCGAGGTCGATACCTCACTACTTGCGTGCTGGTCCACTCATTATCACTTTTTTCTATCTCCAATAATATCCGTTGACGGGTATCACCTAACTATTTCAATGGCAGACGGATGCAAGTGTCCACGTTCTCTCCCTTCACCTCTTTCCCTCACCTCTCTTCCTGCACTACCTTTTCCCCTCCCCTCCTAACACCCCCCCAGTAAACGAAAAGCGCGCCGTGCGCGTCGCCGACCTCCTCTCCGATTTCCGCGGCATCCAATACCGCATCGCCTCGGTCTCCTCCTCGCCGCCGCACCCAAACGACTACCACACGGAAGGCTACGCGGCGCTGCGCCAGTGCGCGCTCGACGGGCAGCACATCCTCAACGTGGCGGCGGACACGCGGGTCCCGCGCGCCCGCGGCGGGCCAGAGGAGCAGGAGAAGGCGGAGCTGACGCAGGTCATCCTCGACGGATTCTCGCGCCGTCACGAGGCGCAGAAGATCTGGCTGCGCCAGGGCGCCGTGATGCGGTGGGTGGGGTGGAGGGAGGGGGTGTTGATGGGGCTGCGGCCTGATGCGAGGCATGCGAGTGCGTTGGCGGCGTGCGACGTGGCTTTGAGAGCTGTGAGTATACTCTGGAGGCGGGGATGCCGGGGGAGATGCTGATGGGGAGGCAGGAACTCGCTACGATTACGGATGAGGATATCTATAATTCCATGCGTGCCTCGGATTACAACGTCGGACGCTGGACGGACGAGGATCCGCACTTGAGGCATGTGCAGCGCTGGCTCCGGAGCAGGCGTTGAGTGTTCGCGACATCTGCATGTGTCCTCGAATTCGCTTTCACTTCAAACGCCTACCTCTGAGTGGATCATGTGGTAGGTACTGGCGGACTTTCTTAGAATGAGCATGTGCGCTGTCTTTGTGGATCTTTATACCCCCCTTTTTTGCGCATCTCGGGGACGAAACGATGGGATTTGTGATTTGGATCGGACACGGAAATGGTATCGAGACACGGAAAATGATGGACCACACGATGAGGAAGGCGGAAAAGCATTCATCATCACCACATCCTGGCGATGGAGGAAGTTTCCTGTTATCTTGGTGCGGGCCGCCAAAATAGGGAAGAGAGGCATAATTCGTACTATACCTCCGGAGCCTGGAGGAAGAGGAATGTATATAGACAGTGTCCAGGCGCAAATATTCGTTCGAAATTACCATAACTGCAGCCGCTTGCCACAATGGCACTCACTCACTAACCAGCTGGCGCCACTGCGACATATAAACACCCAAATTCCAATTCCCCCCCTTCTTCCGCTGGCCTCATCCGTAGTCGCCACGACGAGCACTGCAGTCTGCAGCACAGCCGAACAATAACATGCTGCGCTGCCGGCGGCAGCAACAGTGCAGGGGGCGAGAAGGAAGCAGTGGTGGTGCACGATGTGTCTAATACTGCTGTGCTCGCGTCGATGGAGGGGAGGGGAATGCCGTGCAGGATTGTCGGGGAAAGCTTTCTAGACGCGCCTGGATGGTTAGAAGACGCTTGAGGTGGGATGGCTGTGGAGGGATGGCTGTGGCGTTTTTGTAAATCCCCATACGACCCCTGGATGCGAAGAGGAGGTGGGTGCCGGTGGTCGAAACGACGAGGAGGACGGGTGTGTTGCGCGTTGGCAGAATTGGGAGGCTGTCCGAGGTTGAGGGAGGGGGTGGGATTGAGATCGAGATTTACGTGCACGCAACAACGCAACGCCTGAACTTCGGGATTCCTCACGGAGATGGGATGGATGCATTTTGAGACTCGATATCTATTTTATATTTTGCTATCGTTCTAGTCGGAGCTCGCTGTTCTTATCCCCGCCTATCCGGATGGGAGATGGGAGATGGAAGGGCGGGAGGACACCATGAGACTACCTGGCTGCAGAGACACGCCTCGCATCTGTTGATACCTCGAGGTTTCTGGCTGAAGATTCCGACGGGTGTACAAGCCACAGGATAGCGAGGGATGAAGATGGCAGAACGTCACAGGGTTCGGTCTACAATGTATCTCTTATGCCCTCCCTCCCTACTCCAATTCCCAGCCGCAACGCCACTCTACTCCAAAACCCCTCCTACCTACCCATATATACAACTCCCGCCCCTCTATCTATCTACTCAAGCCCACATGCTCATCCAATCGCTCCACTTCATTAACCGCATCCATGGTCCCATACCCGCTCCCCGTCTCCCCCTCCGCACTCACCACACTCGTCGCCGCGCTCGCCGCCCCGCTCGTCGTCGCACTGATCAGCGGACTACGCTCGACATCGGAGAACAGCTTCGTCCTCTCCCTCCTCTCGCGCCACCACCTCCACGCGCGTCCATGCGTGCGATGCGCATGTCTGCTGACCACAAAACTCACGATGCCGACGATCACCAGCGCTAGAAACACGCCGCACGTCCACGCCCAGTTGTACAGCCAGTTGAGCACCCACAGCCGCGGCGCTATCGTCGAACTCACGCTGCAGGTGTCGTGCGGACACACCAGCTTGCGCCCCAGCGCCTTGAAGCGCGGCCCCTTGGGCCCGTCGACGAACTTCTTCTCGCCCACGATCGGCGCGTGGTACTGCCGGATGTCGGAGGTGGGGTACTCCTTGTCGCCCCACGCGCCGCCGAAGTAGAACCAGCTCGTGGGCGCCGAGGGCGACTGCAGGCTGGGGACGAGGGTGTTCTGGGTGTATTCGGCGGCGAGGACGGAGCGCGGGATGAAGGAGGTGAGGCTGGTGTCGGAGGAGTCGTTGGGAGAGGTGTAGTGGTAGGAGAGCAGGTTGAGGGAGGGGTCCCAGAGGGGTCCGCGCGAGGTGGTGTCGTGCAGGATGGCGTAGGGGAGGACGTAGGCTTGGATGCCGGGGGTGACGTACATGGCGTGCGTGCCGCGGCCGGAGTAGATGACGGGCTGCAGACTTATTAGTAGGGATTCTTAGATATTCGCGGACGCAGAAATGGAGGGAGACTTACTCTCTTGCCGTATTTCTCCATGGCGTCGAAGGTATACGTCTGCCCGAACGCATGCTCGCTGACGAACATCGACTCCGGCACGCCATTCTTGAATCGGACAACGGTATGCTCCCAGTCTCCAACGTGGTCGCCGAAGCCGATTCCGAAGACCGTGTTGCCGAGATTGTAGCTGTAGAAGAAGAACCAGAACGCATCCACCACCCCATCCTCCTTCTCTGCGACCAGCAAGTACGCAGGCGCCGGACTCCGCCCACCCGTCTGGCTGCCCTCCTTCTTCTTCCCGCCTCTCCTCTCACTCCCCTCTTGCGCCTTTTGCAGCCCCACGCCCTGCACCACCGGAATATTCTGCTCGCTCGTCAACCACGCGGGCATCGTCTCCACCAGATCCTTGCTCTGCAGAAAGACGAAAGCGCCATCATCGTACTTATTAAAATCGCCCAGATTGCTCGTCGTCGGGTGCTGCTCGCTTTCCTGCATCGGCGTGAAGTTCAGCGACGGCGTCGTGTGCAGCAGATGGTCGTCGACGAGGGAGGGCCAGTAGATCTCCTCCTCGCTGAGGTGGACGAGCGGCGCGTAGTCGAGGACGTAGGAGGGGACGTCTTTCATGATCTTTTCACCGCTGAGGGCGCCTGGGACGGGGGTGTCGAGCCATTCTGCGTGCGCCGAGGTGGATTCTGGAGAAGGCGAGGCGTGGGCGAGCGTGCTGAGGGCGCTGGTCGAGAGCAGCAGGAGGCGGACGATGGACGGGGACATTAAAGCGGGTTGTGGCCTCGGTGCTTCCTCAGTTGTTGTTGTTGGTGTTGTTGTTGTACCTGGAGAGTCTGCTTCCCCAATTTTGTATGGCCTGATGTATATCGCTGTTTCGGTGTTGTGGGCTCATATCATAGGTTGGAGGAACGAGTGCAAATGAATCACGAAGGAATATGGATATAGATGCTTTCTAGGTATATGTGGATGAGGAGAGGAGGAGAGGAGAAGAGGAGGAGGAGGAGAAGAAATGGGGTGTCTCATGCACCTTGTCGACCCGCCGGGTTTCTCGGGGAAGGCGGGCGAGGTCGAGCCTGATGTTCAGTTTCTCCGCCGCCGTTTTTCTGTGGGGCCGCAAAAGGCGCTAATTTAGATATTAATTCGCTGTCAAGCTGTTCCAAGATATATCAAGTCTGGTTCTGCATTTGTCGCGAGATTCAGTCGTCAGCTAGTGTCAGCATTGTCGAAAAGACTGAGAATGAGTATGAGTATGAGTATGAGTATGAGTATGAGCAATGAGTATGAGTATGAGCACCATGAGCACCACGAAAGCGGCTTGCCAAGGTCAACGTGGGCCAAGAGATCGAGATCGGCTTCAGGGTCTTCAGCCTTGCACAGAGGATGCCAATGCCACTGGAATGCGCCTGTGCTTTGTTGATAGGTACTTACTGCACCTATCCATGCTTGCATAGGTACATACGGATGGATGCTGCTATTAACCATGGCATTACATTATCCATTGTGAAATGTGAGGCTGGCTGTAATTAATGCGTCTGTATGTCTATGTCTGTATGTCTATGTCTGTATGTCTGTATGCTGTATGCTGTATGTCTGTATGTCTGTATGTCTGTATGTCTGTATGTCTGTATACTGTTACTGCTACAGTGCTGCTCTTTGTCATTCTTGTTTCGGACGCTTGCGACATTCACGAGAGTTGATATGGACATAGACATAGACATAGACATAGGTACTGGCATCCACTGAAACGCATAGCTGACCGAAGTCTAGGCAACATGAAATGTACCCTGCTGCCAGCCTGCCACGCAATGCCCACCCAGGACTTGCAGATGCATCAGGGCCGAGCTGGTGTGTCCCAATGGCTCATTGAGGGGTATTTCATGGAGCCAATGTCATCGTAGACACGGCATCTTCATGGAGCCTGCGAGAAGGATTCATCGGAGCTGTCAGTCGAACGTTTGCGCGTCTGAGCCACGTATCTCCCTCCCTCTATCCTTCGTCACCAAGACGGCATGAAATCGCGGAGATGATCATCAAAATCAGAGGTTCAAAAAGGTATCTCTATACTGCTACACCAGAGTACATCCCACACTTTTCGCATCGTCACAACTCGTCCTTCCCAGCAGGCTTCACCGGCCGGCCAGAGTCCTTCCCCAGGTCCACCCCATTCTTCTTCCTCCACTTCTCCCACAGCGCCCAGAAGTCCTTCTCCATCCCCTTCTCGAGCTGATCCGGAAGCACAACCTCGTATTCCACGTACAAGTTGCCGTACTGCGTCTTGTGGTACACGCTGTCGCCGTCTTCATGCGATATCGGCATCCCCTCGCTCTTGACCGTCTCAACCATGCCAGGTTGCACGACCTTGCCGCGCGCTCGCGACAGATGGACGACGTGTCCATCAAGGTGTGTGAGATTCCGGCTCCAGCCTCCCATCCATGCTTCCCGTAGACCGAGGACCTCTTTCCAGAACAGATCGTTCCCACGACGGCGGAAGAATGTGCCGTCGACCCTCAGCTCATTGTCGACCTCCAGACTCGGCTCCTTCTCTTGCAGCGTGACAATGAGATCGCCCGCAACCCAGTCGGGGCTCTCGTCTGCATCGTTCTCGTACCGCACACGATGTCCCACCGGCGCCCCTCTCTCAATCTCCAGGCTGAAAGTGTTGACTTTCCGCACCACCCTCGAGCCCTGGCATATCGGACACTTATGCTTGATTATTTTGCCCTTCCCACCGCACTTGTCGCAATGTGATTGCATCTGTTGGAATATCCCCGGCGCAAGCATGTGCTTCTTGATAACCACCCCATGCCCGTGACACTCCCCACAGACATCCACAAGCTTATCGCTCGCCCCAGTGCCCTCGCACTCATCACAGATCTGCTGCTTCTCAAGCTGGAACTCCGTCTTGTGCCCGTTGTAGAAATCCTTCAGAGGAATGTTGATCCGCACTTCCATCTCCGGGCCGCGACGCTCCCCACCCCTGTGTCCGAAGTGTCCGCCGCCGCCGAAGAAGCGGGAGAAGAGGTCGAAGGGATCATGCTGTTGCTGCCCTCCGCCTTGGGCATGTTGCTGTAGGCCTTCGTGGCCGTACTTGTCGTAAATCTGCCGGGTTTGAGGGTCTGAGAGGCTTTCGTAGGCGGAGGCGACTTCGACGAACTTTTGCTTTGCGGATTCATCGCCGCTGAGATAGGTCAGTATATTGAACGTATACATAAGTAATGAATATGAAGGCGAAGGCAGCGTACGGGTTCTTATCAGGGTGGTATTTCTTGCTCAGCATGCGGTATGCTCTTTTTATTTCCTGCTCAGAGGCTTGCTTGTCAATGCCCAAAAGCTGGAATCAATTAGTTATCAAGCTCATGGAAGGTAGTTCGCTTCATATGAGCTTCATTGAAACATTTCTTACCTTGTAAAAGTCCTCCGCGCAACATGCGAGCTGTAGGAGGCACACTAGCAGCAAAGCTGCTCGGAACCACATCGTTGCGCCTCTCCTTCTCAGTCTTCAACCAATTGTTGGGCAAATCTAAATCTAATATAACTTTAACAAGAGCTCGCGGGTATCCAGTAATTAGAATTGAAAAAATGAGAGACGAAGGGTGAGATATAGAAAAGTTGAGACGAAGTCGTTTGTTCCATTCCAAGTACTCTATCTTCAACGTGTCTATTTCCCATATTTGGCATCGCGGATAACCGGTGCAAACAGAGCAAACACCGCCAAAATCCCGAGGATCGACCGGGTCAACAACGACTTGTAAGGCCGGTTTTGTGCCTTCCAAGGTGTCATATTTACTTCTTCAACACCGACGACTTTGAAATTGTTATCAGTAGTTCCGTACAACCAAACGAATTGTTTGGTTTGCGGCTACCACATTTGTTCATCAGCGATAAACAGCGAAAAGTCGCGCCACGATGGCTGCTAAGAAGTATGCCCTCCTCCCTATGGAGGACGAGGACTTAGGCCCTGCCAAAGTCGTCGAGAAGAAAAAGGAGAAGCGCTCACGGCGCGATGGCGAGAAATTATCCTCCTCGCGCCACGACAGGGACCGTCGCGACAGAAGCCGAGAGCGCGAGCGCTCGCCACGCAGAGAGCGCTCGCCACGCAGAGACCGCACCACTGAGCACAAACCGAGAACCATCCGGCGGCGGGCCGGCGATGACGACTTCGACGACCGCTGGGGCGATGAGGAATACGTCTCTGCTGAGGAACCAGAGTTCCAAGAATCGGCGCCAAAGCGCGTGAAGACGGAACATGTCGACGAGGCAGAGCTCTCCGAAGGCGCGAGGGAGGAGCTGGAGAGGCGGAAAGATATCGAGGAGCGCGAAGCATTTGCGAAACGATTGAGAGAGAAAGATGACGATAAAACGAAGAAGCTGGTCGAAGACAGGTCGTCAGGGAAAGATGGGAAGTTATTGGCGCAACGGAGGTTGCTAGCTGAGGATGCAGCAGCGAGGCGTGCGGCATTGCCGGATTTGAGGGAACGATCGAGGCAAGAGTATCTCAAGAAGAGAGAGGCTGAGCGATTAGCACTATTGAGGAAACAGGTCGCAGAGGAGACGGAGGAGTTGCGAAGTGGCGTCCGACTCTCAGAGAAGGAGAAGGCGGAATTTGCAAAGAATAGAGAGGTGCTGCGGATTGCGGAGGAGCGACTGAAGATCGATGACTATCTCGATGGCTATGCTATGCCAGAAGATTACATTACGGAGAAAGGGAAAATCGACAGGAAAAAGAAGGAGGAGGCCATGTATAAGCGTTACGTTGAGCGTGACGAGTATGGCCAGGAAAAATTCGTCACAGAACATGAGGAGTGGGAGAGAGAGCAGGCCGCCAAAGCAAAAGCTCAGGTTCAGAGCAGAGAGCGGACAGATCTAGGAGAATACGATTATGTCCTCGATGAGGAGCAAGGAATTAAATGGGTCATGGACTCGAGGATGCCCGGAGAAGGCAAGGGCATGACGAAAGAAGAACGATTCTTAGCAGAGCAGTTGAAAGCTGCTGAGAAGAGAGCTTTGTCTATGGAGGAGACGAGGAAAAGTCTCCCTATCTACGTCTACAGGGACGAATTCCTGGCAGCTCTGGAAGAACATCAAATCCTGGTTATTGTTGGAGAAACTGGTAGTGGAAAGACCACGCAGTTGCCTCAATACTTGCATGAGGCTGGATATACGAAAGGGGGTCTCAAAGTTGGATGTACGCAGCCTCGCCGTGTAGCTGCGATGAGTGTTGCAGCTCGTGTTGCTGATGAGATGGGTGTCAAAGTTGGAAACGAAGTTGGCTATTCTATTCGATTCGAGGACTCGACAAGCGATAAGACAGTGTTGAAATACATGACTGACGGTATGTTGCTACGAGAGTTCATGACGGAACCAGATCTTGGTGGCTATTCTGCAATCATGATTGACGAAGCGCACGAACGGACGGTCCATACAGACATCTTGTTGGCGCTGGTGAAGGATCTTGCCCGAGAAAGACCAGACCTGAAGCTCCTCATTTCTTCAGCCACCATGAACGCGAAGAAATTTGCAGACTACTTTGACGACGCTCCTATCTTCAATATTCCTGGCAGACGCTATCCCGTCGATATCCATTACACGCCACAACCAGAGGCAAACTACCTAGCAGCAGCCATTACTACAGTCTTCCAAATCCATACCACCCAAGGAAAAGGCGATATCCTAGTCTTCCTTACTGGCCAAGACGAAATCGAAGCAGCAGAGCAAAACATCACCGAAATCTCCCGTAAACTCGGCAGTCGAGTGCCAGAACTCGTCATCTGTCCCATCTACGCCAATCTTCCCTCTGAATTGCAGAGTAAAATCTTCGAACCTACTCCTGATGGAGCACGCAAAGTCGTCCTCGCCACCAACATCGCCGAGACTTCCCTCACAATCGACGGCATCGTCTATGTTATCGATCCTGGCTTTGTGAAAGAGAATATCTACAACCCCGTTACCGGCATGTCCAAGCTCGTTGCCGTGCCCTGCTCCCGCGCCTCTGCCAACCAGCGCAGCGGACGTGCGGGGCGTGTCGGACCTGGAAAGTGCTTCAGACTCTACACGAAATGGGCGTTCATGAACGAGATGGACGAATCCACGACGCCCGAAATCCAGCGCACGAACCTCAACAGTGTGGTCCTGCTTCTCAAATCTCTTGGCATCCACGAGCTCCTCGATTTCGAGTTTATGGATCCGCCACCGACGGAAACCCTCATTGGCGCATTGAACCAACTCTTCGCTCTACAAGCTCTAAACCATAAGGGCGAGCTCACGAAGCTTGGCCGCCAGATGGCCGAGTTCCCCACGGATCCCATGCTCGCGAAAGCGATCCTCGCAGCAGATAAACTCGGCTGCGTCGAAGAAGTCCTGTCGATTGTGTCGATGCTCTCCGAAGCCTCGGCGCTTTTCTTCAGACCGAAGGATAAGAAAATCCATGCTGATAGTGCGCGAGCTCGCTTTACGGTCAAAGAAGGAGGCGATCATCTTACGATGCTGAATATCTTTAATCAATGGGTCGACAGCGATTTCTCGCCCATCTGGTCAAAGGAGAACTTCCTGCAGCAGCGGTCGCTCACGCGTGCGCGCGACGTGCGCGACCAGCTCGCCAAGCTGTGCGAGCGCGTCGAGGTGACGCTGTCCAGCGTCGGCGCCGCGGACATCGTGCCGATCTCCAAAGCGATCACGGCGGGTTTCTTCCCGAACGCGGCGAGGCTGCAACGAGGTGGTGATAGCTACCGCACGGTGAAGAATAACAATACGGTGTACATCCACCCGAGCAGCGTGCTGATGGACAGCAATCCGCCGGTCAAGATGGTGGTGTATTACGAGCTTGTGCAGACGACGAAGGAGTATATGAGGAGTTGTCTGCCGATTAAGTCGGAGTGGCTGGTGGAGGTTGCGCCGCATTTTCACAAGAAGAAGGAGTTGGAGGAGATGGAGGAGAGGAAGATGCCGAAGGGGAGGTAGGTTTAGAGTTGCGGGTACTTTAAGTTTCGGGCTACTCATAGCGCATGTCTAGCTCAGATAACAATGACATCCAGGTTGCAATGGACCCTCCTTCCTATTATCATCGTGAGAGACAATCGTGCTTTCCTTGCCAAACACTCACGATGGGGCACCTAGAGATGGAGCCGCGAGCGAGCGACGATGATGTTGAAAAACATCCTCAACCTCCAGCTCCAAATCCGCCCCGCCACCAGAGAATTACGTTCCTCGCCACCCTCGAATTCACCCTGCCCTTCCTCCCCGACTCCACGATGGCCGCCCGATGGTTGCCGAATTGCTTCAGCCAATGGCTGCGTCGGTTCCGCCCAGCGGCACCTGAGGTCGCCCCCCTTCTGCCTGTGGCAGCGCCTGTGGCAGCGCCTGCTCCCCTGACCGCCTCCGGACGAGCACGGATTTTCGAGGCCAGATGCTATTGGCATAGTATCTGGTTCTTGATCATCCTGGCTTATCTTCTCGTCTTTCCGGAGATGTCTTGGGAGCAGGTGTTTGCGACAGTGTTCGTGTTTGAGTGTCTGGCCATTGCCATGCAAAAGTACAGAGATTTGTTTGATTCACCTTTATTTTTTTATTTTTTTATATCTTTGTCCATTGCTAACTTATAAAAGAGTACTTCGAATTGGCGATTGATTCCCTGGATCACGGCGCCTCGCTCGTCTCAAGGTATGTGCTGCATCCCCTATCCAATTGTTATATACTTATTGTACAAGTACTTGTGTCCTATGCTAACATCATGTACAGAATAATCCCAGCGATCGTCCTGCCGTTGAGGTGGATGGTTGCTGGAGGCGGGGGGTTGGGTTTCACAGCGTTGTTTTTTTTGTTTGGATATTGTAGCTCCGCTCGTCTTTGTCAAGGTATGTGATGCATCCTATCCAATTGTTATGTATTTATTGTACAAGTACTTGTGTCCTATGCTAACATGATCTACAGAATAACCCAGCGACTGTCCTGCCGTTGCTTGATGGATGGTTGCTGGAGGCGGAGGGCTGCACAGCGTTTTTTTTTCTTTTTTGGATATTGTAGCCATTTTTGCTGGGGTTTTTTTTCCAGGGATTAGCCCTTTTTTCCCCAGCAAAAGACAATACATTTCTTTTTTGTTTACTGCGAAATCTCAAATTTCTGATTGTGCATGAAAGATGATTGTAGGCATTGGTAAGTTGCTCTGATTCCACTCTTCCATTCTCTCCCCTGACTCTCTCATCCCCTTCTCACCCCTCCCTTCTCGCCTCCTCCCCCTTGTTCTCGCCATGCTCGCGAGACTGTGTTTTCAGTTTTGCGTATTCCATTCTCCTTTCCGGCGTCATGGAATTCCAGGCTCAAGCAAAACTGTGAGAAATCCTAACTTCTCTGTTTGCGGACATGGGTTTTTGAAATACTGGGAATCGTTGGAACGGCGGAGGCGGTTTTATTATGGATGTTCAGATCAAAGAGCTGTGTGTCAGATGGCTGTTGCGTGAGGGGTTTATGATGAGGGATGGAGAGGAGATACAATCAGATATCATTGTGAATCTCGAATCTGATCTTACATTGCCTTCTATACTGTATACAGAGCTAGCTTTACACCCGGAGATATGATACACCATCCAAGCCATCTTTCATTACCAAGAATAGTATTGTCTCTGGGCAGTGATCTTTCTGTTTGGAAGCTGCACCCACGTCTTCCTGTTTTGGATCTTTTCTTGACGCTCCTTGTCGAGGCGTATCCGTGTTGCCTCCTCCTTGATAACAAGCGCGATGTCTGCGTGAGGTTAGCATCCGTCCTAAACCCCTCCTTCAGGGCGACATCGTGAGTACTTACGCGTAGACGGATTCTGCATCATATTGATCTGCCCTCTTGCCCTATGATCCGGCGTAATCCCATAATCTCCCTTGCCAACCCACGCCTGCTCAATATACAAATTCGTCGGATCCGACACCTTGACCCTCTTTCCATCCTTCGTCACGATTTTCACTGGGTGAAAACCCGATCCCTCTCCCTTGACCTTTCCCAGCCCCATCCCACGGCGCACAATCGCCTCGTTCCTTGCATGCTCCAGATGCCCACGCACATCCCTCGCAGCCTTCTTCTTCGAAAAGCGCATCTGCACAATAGCCTCCTCGACCGTCTTGCCAGCGACCTGCTGCGCCAACCGCATCAGCTTCTTGACCGACGTCTGGAAATTATGCGACTTCGACACCAGCACCCTCTCGGACTTCTTGATGACCTCGGACTTGCTGAGACGGCCACGGCGCGTGATCTCCCGGATCACCATCTTGCGCTCCCAGCGCTGCCGCGAGCTCGGATCCGGATCCAGCGCGGCCGCCATGATGGCCGGGTTGCGCGCGATGATGGCCTGGCCGCCGCCATCCTTGAGCGCCGCGGGTTTGGGGCCGGCGACTTCTTCGTCTTCGAAGATGGAGGAGGAGGCGAGGTCGCCGCGGACAAGGCCGCTGGTGGAGGGCTTCTTTTTCTTCAGGTATTCGTCGCGCAGGTGGTCGACGGGGATGGAGGCCTCGGGGGTCTTCTTCTTCTTGGACCATCCGAGGTTGCCAAAGAAGGTGCGGCGGGAGGTGTAGGAGATGATGGGGAGGGCGGAGGGTTGTGCTAAGGAGGCGGCTGTTGGGGTCAATTAGTATCTGCAGCTGAATTTACGATTGCGTCGAGATCGGGAGAGACATACCCGAGCTGACCAGCCGCCTGGTTCGGATTGGGAGACTCATACTGATGGCATTGACGATCGAGCTTCAGGATATCTCAGGATATCTCAGCAGGTGTCGTCCGGAATTGTAGAATTTGGCAAGGCGGGTAGGTCGGGCAGAATGGTGCGCTAGCCCCAATCAAGCTCCAAATGTGAGAAGTTCCTGGGTTGCTGGGCTGTTACCTGGTTCCGAGGCATGAGGTCGCGCATTACGTGTGGAATCACTGAAATCGTCCCACAAACACTCATTATTTCAGCTAAAGCTATCTTTTCTTTATTACACGTGGGGTAACTTGCGAACTTTTGGGTTTTGGGATTTCAGGTTTCAGTCCTTACAACTGCACATCTGCTCAAGAACGGCAAAGGCGCCGCGACCTTCCATGACGAACGACATCGAACGATGATGGGTGAACCTGTAGGAGAGGACTCTTGGGTGTCGCTGGTGGATGAGGAGAGTAGGTCTGCTGCGGACCTCGAGCAGAGAGTCGAGGTTGTCGAATTGTACAAGAGGGCTGTGAATGCTGAGCCGTACAGTTTGCGACTGTGGCTGCAGTACTGCGAGTGGATCTGGTCGCTACATACCGACTGCCAGTCATCCGATGCGGGCTGGTCTGAGGAGGAGCAGATGCTGGGCAGGGAACTGTTCTCTCTGGAAACGGCCATCGACGTCTGGCAGCAGGGAGCTCATGCGATCCGATATCGCCTCCGTGACAGCCATGTTTTGTGGAATAGGTACATGTCAGTTGAGGTCGAAGAGCTGGCGAAATCACCGAGCACTGCCGGCATAGATCGTGTCAGATCTCTCTACTTGGACCGACTACAGCAGCCACATGCAACCTGGGACGAGACCTCGCAAGCATTCTCCAGCTTCATTACGAAATATGACGAAGCGCATTGGGAGGAAACTATGGTGCGGAGCACACAGATGGCGAAGAATGCAAAGGAACTATACAGTCAAAGAGAAGACTACGAACTGAAGCTTCTACGGGCTGTCGAGTCGGGAGATAAGGAGGGACAGAGAGCTGTTCTCACAGAGTACTTGGAATGGGAGACGATACAAAGCAGGAAGAAGAACGCCATTCCTGCTCTTTGCTTCGCACTATACGAAAGGGCACTTCTGATACTCCCGACTGACGTCACTCTATGGGAGGACTATGTCAGCGCGGCCAATGGCTATATAGGCGCCTCGAATGGTCATCCACAGGATGCGCCAGATCTGCTCAGCCTCCTGCGAAGGTCTGCCAAGCACTGCCCATGGTCAGGCTCGCTGTGGTCGCGATACATCTTGCGTGCTGAAATTGAAGAGCTGGAATTCGGCGACGTGGAACGGATCAAACATGCCGCTACAAGTTCTGGCCAACTCGATCGGGATGGCATCACCGATGTACTGATGGTATATGCAGCATGGTGCAATTATCTTCGCCGTCGTGCTGTTGCGAGAAACGCTACTGACGAAGATGGCGATCTTGCAGACGTTGGCATGCCATCAGCTCTCGAGAGTGTTCAGGACTGGGGACATAGAATTTATGGGAAGGATTGGAAGGGAGACCCAGCATTCCGGATCCAGAGGTGTTGGATCCAGTACTTGACGCAAAAAGGGCTGATTGATGAAGCACGAGATCAATGGCACAATTTAGTCAAGTCTCATGGCGACAGCTACGAGTTTTGGCAGAGATACTATCAATGGGAGATGACTATCCACCATACTGATTGGAGTCGTCCCGTCGCAGCTGCTGTACTGAAACAGGCTATTCAGAGGCGGACTTTGGACTGGCCTGAGAAGATTATGGAGATGTACCTTCTGCATTGCCAAACATATGAACCTGCAACGGAGGGTGCCTATGCTATCGACTTTGTTCACAGAAATTCAAAGGGCGTTGCGAAGAGAAGACAAAGGGAAGCATCCGATGCAGCTGCGGTGTATGCTGGACAACGAGCTGAAGTAGCCCAGCCTACTGAAGAAGCTGCCACAGATGTGTCGCCATCAGGCGTATCCAAGAGGAAAAGAGAGTCCCTCTCCGAAGCCGACGGTAGCGCAGCCAAGAAACTTAAAGCAGAAGGCGAAGATCTCCAGTCCCAACTCCTAAAGCGTGACCGCGAAAATACAAGCGTCTTCGTCACCAATCTCCCGGCCGAAGTCACACAGACGAAAGTGAGGCAATACTTCAAAGAGTATGGACACATCAACAATCTCATCCTCAAGACTGAGCCAGACAACCAATCCTCCACTACCCTCATCGAATTCCGCTCCATCGAAGACGTGCAATCTGCCCTCCTCCGCGACGGCAAATACTTCGTCGACCGCCAGATCTCCGTCACTCCCGGCACGGGCCTGACGCTGTACATCACGAACTACCCGCCTACAGCCGACGAGGCGTACATCCGAGACCTCTTCAAGTCCTGCGGCGAGATCTTCAGCATCCGCTGGCCGAGCCTGAAATACAACACCCACCGGCGCTTCTGCTACGTCTCCTTCCGCACCGCCGCCGCCGCCGCTGCCGCCACCCAGCTCGATGGCAAAATGCTCGAGGGACGGTACAAGCTCGAAGCCAAGTACTCGGACCCCGGCCGCCGGAAGCCGCGCGAGAGCGCGACAGTCGAGGGCCGCGAGCTGCACGTTGCGAATCTCGACAAGATGGCGAGCGAGGCGGACGTGCGGAGCGTCTTCGAGAAGTTCGGCACGGTCGAGAGTGTGCGCATCCTGCGCAATATTGCGGGAAAGAGCAAGGGCGGGGGATTCGTGGTCTTCGTGAAGAGCGAAGATGCAGAGAAGGCGAGGGAGGAGCTCGACAAGACGAAATTCATGGGCCAGATCATGACCGTCGAATTGTCGGAGGCGAAGGTTTTTAAACCTACTGCGACCACCGGATCACTGGGCGGAATATCAACGGAAGCGTCTTCCCCGAATCACGAGCAGGACGGCCAAGGCGATACTCCGATGCAGCCCCCACCCGCGCCCGGTCCCGCAGGCCGCGTCAACGCAAACACCCTGCACCCTCCCCCAGGCCCAACCAAAGCCGACATCACGGCGCGCACCGTGGCTTTGCTCAACGTGCCCGACACCGTGAACGACGCGCGCATCGCGGCTTTGTGCGCGCCCTTCGGGGAAATCGTGAAGTTGGTCCTGCGTCCCGACCACCAGGGAGCGATGGTGGAGTTCGGGGACGTGGCGGCGGCGGGGCGTGCGGCGCTGGGGCTCGAGGGGTTTGAGATTGCGGCCGGCCGCAGGCTGAGGACGGGGGGCATGAAGGATCTGTTTGAGAGTGGGGAGGAGATGAGGACTGATCGGATTCAGATTGGGACGGGGCCGAGTAAGGGGGCGACAAGGGGAGGAAATGCGGGGTTTGTGCAGCCCGCGCCACCGGTTAAGAGGCCGGGGGTGAGCGGGAGGGGGGGCGCGAGAGGAGGGTTGGGGGTTAGACGGGGATTGGGATTTCCCGGGGCGCCGAGGAGACAGGAGGGTGTGGATGCGGCGGCGGCGGGGGTGAATGGTGCGGATGCGGGTGCGGAGAAGTCGGTGAGGAGCAATGCGGATTTCAAAGCTATGTTTCTCGCGAGCGGACATAAGGAGGAGGGTGGTAGTGGGGGTGCGGAGAAGAATTGACGGAAGGTTTTCGGGCATCAAACTCAACGTTGGAAAAGAAATGGGAGGATGGAAGGGAGGGAGGGAATTAATATCATACCCGCATAAAATGGCGTAGGGACTTGCAGGTTGCCTTTTTAGGGACGCTGGAATAGGCTAGATGTTATGCTAGATTACTGTAATTGAAGTGGACATTTTGAGTCAGCGACTGAGTGTGTATCTGCGTCCTACCAGTACCATCTGCGAAAAGACACGGTTCCCTGCGGTCCTTCTTGATTTATGGGAGCGGAAGGAAGACTTGGAGCAAGATTACTGCAATTTTTTTGATTTGTTTCTGGCTATTGCTTGCAAGATATCGCCTCTCCTTGTGATAACTAACCTATCCTTGTAATGGCAACAAACGCCTAATTTACTTCGTCCCTGTGAGATTCCGATCCGAGTCTCATAATTACGCGCAATTCGCCGGCGGAGGAGTTAGACGCAACGACGCAGAAAGCTGGAGAAATAGTCTCCCTCGTCGCGTCTTCCCCAGCTCGCCCTGCAGACTCAATTCAAGACTCTCTGAGAAAACTCCATGTATCCGTCCGTCCGTCCATCCATCCATGCCGTGCCATGAACCCGAATCCTCTCCTCCTCCCACACCCCCACCACCATCTACCGCGAATACGGATGATATCCGCCCCTCCCCCCCCTTCCACCGCCCCGATAGTTCGCACCCGGCTTCCCCGCATTCTTCGGTCCCGTCGGCGCGCCCGCCGGCGGCGCAGGCTGCGGTCCGCCCGACGTAGCGCTGCTTCCGCGTCCCTTATATGCACCTCCGCCACCGCTCGGAATCGGCTGCGGCACATCATCATACATGCCCTCCCAGCTCGTCGGCTGATTGGCCCCATATGCGCCCTGTCCAAACTGTCCCGCGGCGGGAGTCTGCGACGTCTGGCGGCCGCGCCGACCCTGCTGCGTCTCGTACTTCTGCTGCTCGAAGACCTGCTGCTCGTATGCGTTGTAGCCCGGCGTGCCGCGTCCCTGGGCCGGGGCGGGGGTGGCGCCACCGCCCATCTGCTGCGCCCGCTGCATCGACTGCATCTGCTGCATCATCATCGGGTTCATCATCGCGGGATTCATGTTCATGGCCGGGCTCTGCGGACCCTGTGGACTCTGGCTGCGTGCGGCGCCGCCGCCCTGTTGCTGCGCCGCCTGCATGGCCTGCATGGCCTGCATCTGCTGCATCTGTTGCATCATCATCGGATTCATCATCGCCGGATTCATCGCCGGATTCATCGCGCCGCCGCGTCCAGCACCCATTGCCATCTGCTGTTGCATCATTGCGAAGTACTGCTGCATGCGCTGCCAATACTGTGCCATAACCTGCGGAGTCATGCCCCCTGGCGCCATCTGATTGCTCTGGCTCTGCTGCTGGGTGCTGAAGCTTTCATGCTGCTCTTCAGTCTTTCGGAAGCGGTTGCGGCCGCCGCGGTCCTCTTCCTCACGCACATTTCCGCGGGGTTGTGCTTTCTTCACTTCGATGGGCTTGCCAAGGATCTCGAGAGGTACATTGAGACAGGCTTCGACGGCGGCTTCGGAGTCGAAGGTTACGAAACCGAAGCCTCTTGGACGGCCTGTGTCCTTGTCCATCATGAGGGTTGCATCAACGACACGGCCAAATTGCGTGAAGTATTCCTTAAAGTCTTGCTCGCTGGCTTCTTGGGAGACACCACCAACAAAGATCTTGGAGGTGCGCTCTTGTTCGTCGCGGGGAATAGCACGCTTGGGGTCAATCTGTATATTGTGTTAGGTGACTGTTGCATACTTGGAAATGGAAACAAAATTGAATCATGTGCCGAGGAGGGAGGAAGGTACTTACGATTTTGCCATCCAGATAATGTTCCTTCACCATCACAACATTGACCGTGCGGGGATCCTTGAATGTGAGAAAGCCAAAGCCTCTTGAGCGACCGGAGGCGCCATCTCGCATAACAGTGCACTCCAAGACTTCACCAAATTGTGAGAAGTAGTCCTTGAGTGATTCTGGCTATAATTAGTATTTGAAGACTTTATTTGAGGACTTCTATGAGAAGTCAAGAGTGAAGCTCACGGTCGGTTGTTTCCCAATTCAATCCACCAATGAACATTTTTCTAGAACAAACATTGTTAGCAAGCCAACTGACAAAGCAAACATGCAATATTGGAAAGAAAAGCCCCAAAACAGAAAAAAAAGTCCGATTGCCTGCAGACTGCCAGATGATGTCCGCCGAGATCTCTTCAGGCTAGTCCCTGCATAGACACGGTGTAAATGCATTGGAATTGGCAACCATAACCTTCCACGAGAGTTCTCAAGAAGTGATGGGTCGTTATGGCGGTTTGGTCTTTAAGACGTCAAGCGATCCCAGATAGATATGTTCTTGGCTGGCCTTGTCCTGATATGAACCTTTGGCTTGGAGAGCAGACTCAGATATCTGGATCTGGAATTATCCAAAATGACAGATGTCCGTGATGCGAAATCAACAGATCTCTCATGTATGGGCGCCAAGAGTCATGCAAGAAGTATGACAGCATAACAGGTCCGTGGATAAATCGTGTCTTCTTTTGCTATCGTGATGCTAGGTACTGGCGTTGAGCGCTATATGCTTCTTCGTTTTCTTGCTAAGTCTCTGAGCGTATCTAGCTTTGCTCTGAGGCTCTATGGAGATTATCTCGACAATAGGCTATGTATGAAGTAGCAGGTCTGACTATAGCGCTTTGAATGTCGATAGCATCGGCGATACCATATCTTTGTCATGTCATGAGTCTCCCCAGCCAGTTCGCAGTATCGCCAAGCCCAAGCCCCTCAGAGATCCGAGATATACTCTTTGGCATCAAAACAACCTGAGCCATTGATCTCCTCCAGATGTGTTCATTTCCAGCCATGATCGTCTTTCCATGATCGTCTTTTGCTCTCTCTATTCTTCGCTTCCTTCTCCGTATTTCAGATCCATTGCGCCTTCCAGATGCCTCGTATCGTCATCCCATGAACGCCTCATCTGATTTTCGAAGACGCCCTGTGCTCTCTAACCACAGAGCAAGTCATCGTAGAACTGCTGTGAGTTCTGTCGAAACATGCCAAATCACCGCAGTAAAAGAAATAGCTATATCTTACCCGTCCTCTTTGATTCCCGGTCCATGTTCACGCTCGTGGTGAGCTGGTGCGCTATAATCATGTGCGCCTCCCCCCAGATTGAAGTCTATTTCGTCATCATCTTGCTCCACCTCTTCCTTGTACTCCTGCTCGTTGGTTGTGACCAGCTCTGCTGAAGCCGACTCCTCAGTTTTGACTGCGCTGGAACCATTGACTACGGCTGGTGGTGATCTTATTTCTGGGGCAGATGGCGCTGGTTTTGCTGTCTCGTCCTCGTATCTGGGATGATGTAAGCAGAGGTCAATGATATGCGCCCGAAGTTTAGATCACGACGAAGATCAAGACAAAGCTCAAGGCTGTATGAAGGGAAATGCTCATGAAGGGATGAGATACTCACAGATCGGCGAAGAGATCATCTTCGAAGTTCTCTGGTTCAGCCATGTTTGCCTCTATGGCTGTGTGGCTGTCAGTGTCGCGTGCAGAGTTAGTGCTGGGTTGTTTTATATATGTTAGTTCGTGTCGGAAGAGTTCATCGAGATTGTCTCATCCAGACAGAAGATTGTATATCTGGTGGAATCGAGAGTTTGCAGATGAGAGAGGTCGGAGTTGTATGCTGTATGTTGTATGAAGTTGTGAATGAAGAAGAGGAGAGGAGAGGAGAGGAGAGGAGAGGAGAGGAGAGACGCGGACGAGGCTGGTTTTCTTGTGATCCTGCACTAGTCCCAACCTGTCACTAGCGGTAGCCGGGCCTTTTGAAGCTCCGGTTCATAGCCTTGGTGGTTTGACAGGTCGAGGAAGAGGGTCAGAGGCACTCAAAGAAAGTTATTGAGGCTGATATATCTCGACTGCCACGACCACCAGCTCACCAGCCTCCAAATGAAGATGTTTTCCAACTTGGGAGGTGGGAGTGGTAAGAAGCCGGTCCAGCAGGTAAGTCTTCAGCAGTCCGATCTTCTGCGGAAACTCAGCACAAGACGAGCGCTGATTCTTTCCTTCCAGGAGATGGTACAAGTTGGTATGTCTTCCCCGCGCCTGGTTGAGGTCACTCACTGTCTTGCGTCCAACAATGCGCCCAAGGAACCTGTAGGCAGCCTGCTAATTGATTTATTGTACTATAGAGAGATCCGAGTATGTAAAGTTCAGATTTGTTCAGACCTCAGAAATGGCTCTACCGTGGCAGAGAATGCGCCCGAATTCCAAGTGCTAACTGGATGCTAGGTCAGCCTCTCCGTTCTGGCGAACACGCAGCAACGACAAGACTCGAAGCTCAGCAGAGAAGAAGAGGGTGGAACGAGATCCGAATCTGATTGTTGGAGCCTCATATTCCCATGCGGATATGCTCAAAATAGACTCACTGTACGCTCCTCGGTCGCCGCAAGAGGCTTCTATGCTGACCCCGCTCCAGTTCATTATCTTCTTCCAGTGGCTCCCGACCAAGAACACCTCCGCTCTCCTCGAATAAATCAGACAACAAGCATACTCCCCCAATAGCAAAATCCGCGTTGGCGTTAGCCTCCCCACCCCGAAGAAACTATTCGGACTTTCTCTCCAATACCAATAATGACTGGAACACGAATGACGAAGATGATGACGGCGTAGACGAATATGGATATGATAATAACGACGGAGATGACGATTTTGGCCTTCCCAGCGTATCCAGCTCGAGACGGAAGTCGAAAAGAATACCAGAACAAGCCCCCACAGACCCAGGAGGTGGCTTAACCCCGTGGAGCATAACCGCCGGCCAAGACTACCTAGGAAGCCGACGGTACTCCAACAGCGCAGACATAGCCATCGAGCGTCCCGCGCCCTCCTACCCCACCACCAAGAAGAGCGAAGGCAAAATCCTACGTCCGCAATACAAAGAGATCCTCCGAGACCCCGCAAACTCCCTCCACCTCATCCATCACCCTCCTGTCCCCTCCGACGCAACGCAGAAAGAAGTCGACGTCCACAGCCACCGCATCAACCGCATCAATAAGTTCAAAAAGATCCTCCAAGCCACCTCCATCCCCCTCCCAGAACTGCGGTCGGCGTCATGGAACGGCATCCCCGAGGAAGTCCGCGCCATGACCTGGCAACTCCTTCTGGGCTACCTCCCCACCAGCAGCGAACGGCGCGTCAGCACCCTCGAGCGCAAGCGCAAAGAATACCTCGACGGCATCCGGCAGGCCTTCTCGCGCGGCGGCACGCCCGCGGCCCCCGGCAAGGCGCGCGGCCTGGACGAGGCCGTCTGGCACCAGATCAGCATCGACGTGCCGCGCACGAACCCGCACCTGGAGCTGTACGGGTACGAGGCGACGCAGCGCTCGCTGGAGCGCATCTTATATCTGTGGGCGGTGCGGCACCCGGCGTCGGGATACGTGCAGGGCATCAACGACCTCGTCACACCGTTCTGGCAGGTGTTTTTGGGGAGCTATATCACCGATGCGGATATCGAGAGTGGCATGGACCCGGGGCAGCTGCCGAAGGCGGTGCTGGACGCCGTGGAGGCGGATTCCTTCTGGTGCCTGACGAAGCTGCTCGATGGAATACAGGATAACTATATTTTTGCGCAGCCGGGGATTCAGCGCCAGGTCGCCGCGCTGCGCGATCTGACGGCACGGATTGATTCGGGGCTCGCGAAGCATCTCCAGAGCGAGGGCGTGGAGTTCATCCAGTTCAGCTTCCGGTGGATGAACTGCCTCCTGATGCGGGAGATCAGCGTGCGGAACACGATCCGGATGTGGGACACTTACATGGTTTGTCCTCCCTTCGCCCTTCCCCCCCTCTCCTTTCAGCCCCCCACTAACGCCCCCTTAGGCAGAAGACCAAGGCTTCTCCTCCTTCCACCTCTACGTGTGCGCCGCCTTCCTGGTCAAATGGTCCGAGCGCCTCCTGACCATGGACTTCCAGGAGATCATGATGTTCCTGCAGTCGCTGCCCACCAAGGAGTGGACCGAGAAGGACATCGAGCTGCTGCTTTCCGAGGCGTTCATCTGGCAGAGCCTGTTCAAGGGGAGCCAGGCGCATCTGACGGGCGTGAAGGCCGTGGAGAGGGTCGTGGGTACGATATGATGGGTGGGAGAAGAGGGGGGCGGACGGGCATAGCCGAAGAAAGGGCGGAAAGCATTATAGAGAGAGGGATGCTAGGGGGGGCTTGTGGGGCTGATGGGCGTTGGGACGTCTGCATGGCGTAGCGTGCTTACTTGTAATATACAAAGATAATGTAATAGATGGCTTGAAATGAACCCTCTGCATTTCTCATATACTCTAACACCCGTTTCAACAAACTCTTAACATCAAGGTATCCATGCATGTTCCATACTCCTCCCAAACCCCAACTCCGACACCCTTTCCGGGCATCAACCAGATCCCTCCCGGCAGAAATCTTTTTTAAGCAAAACTCCCCCTCCCAAACAACCCCCCCACCTCCCTTCTCCTCCCCTCCATCCTCTTCAACAACTTCTCCTCCCTCCTCCTCTCCCCCTCCTCCACCCCCCTCTTCCTCTCCTCCTCCCTCGTGAAAAACCTCACCCCCCTCTTCGCCGTCTTCCCCTTCTCCCCCCCCATCGCCATCTTCATCGCCTCCTTCTCCCCCCCTATCCCCGCATTCTCACTCGACGAATTCGTAGTCGCTCTCCTCAGCAGCGGCGGGACTTTAAACCCCGCCGCCATCGCCGAGGAGCGCGCGAAAGCCAGGCGCGCCGACAGAGAGGCGCTGTTGCTGCGCTGCAGCGATATGCGGTCGACGACGGCGATGTTGCTGGCGCGGCGCGCGAAGGGGTCGTGGTTCTCCTTTCCCTTTCCGTCGCCCTTCTCGCCGCCGTCCGACGCCTCGATCTCGAGCTCGGAATCGGACTGCTCCTCGGCCGCCTTATGCATCGCGTTCGGATCGTCGATGAGGCTCGACAGCGAGGCGCGGATCTCTGCAAGACTGCTCGGGCGCTTCGAGGCCGCATCTGTGGCGGCTTTGGTGCGGCGCAGATGCGGCGGGAGACGCGGCGCGGCCTCCGTCGTCGCTTTACGCTTGATCGATCCATCAGGCTGGCTATTCGGCACGTTCGTGACTTCCTGGCTCTCCTCCGCGCCCCCCTGGGAATTAATCGCGTTCTCCGCATCCACAACCTCGTCATCGAGGAAATCCATCTCCTCGTCCTCGCCCCTATCCTCGATGGCCCGCAGGAACGCCGCGCGCTTGGGATTCTCGGCGATCTTTCCGATGCGCTCGTCCTCCAGCAACGCCTTACGCATCTTCGCGAACTCGCGCCTCTTCATGCGTCTCCGCGCCTCGCCATCGTCGTCCGAATCGCTAAGATTGTAGTCTGCTCCGCGCTTCCGACGCAAAAGCCCCGACGTGATGTCCTTGAACAGTTTGTTGACCTGCTGCTCGTCCGCCGCGCGCTCGCGGTCCGCGTAGAACGCCGCGAGCTTGCGCTCGTCGAAGCCTTCGAGCTTTTGGTCGTCGATCATGGCGTCCAGGATTGCGTCTTCTTCGTCGTTGGAGTCGTCGTCGCTGGCGCCGCCGAGGCCGGCATACTCGTCTTCGGACTCGGAGGCTTGCTCTTGGACCATTTCCTTGGCAGCGCTCTTCTTCTTGTCGAAGTCGGATACTGCAGCGGGTTTCTTGGTCCGCGAGGCTTTGCGCATGGTGTCGAAGAGGTTGGAAGTGATCTCGAAATCGGCATTGGCGGGCTCGGCTTCGTCGTCGGAGAGGACTGGGGCTTGGATGCGGCGATGAAGCTTTCCTTTCCTCTTCATGACGGGGGACTCGGCGATGATGGAAGGCGTTGCGGCTGGGCCTGGCGTTGGCGTGCCAGCGACCACGGTGTCGATGGTGGAGTGAGGAGGCACGGAGAAGCGTCCCACGATCGGCGACATGAACTTAAAGCCCTCATCCTGCGTTGGCTCTGGCAGCTCAGAATACTGCGTGGACGAATCGACTAGGCTATCAAAGCCATGGATTTGAGACTGTGAAAAGTGAAGCTGGATGCCTTGTGTTTCGGCTTGGGTAGGCTGGGTTGCTGATATGTGGTCGATTTGCATTTGACTGCTCTTGATGACGTCTTGGGAATCATCATCCACAGTTGGGGCAAATTTGGGGAATGCTGGGGGTGGAAGGTTGCGTAGGAAGGCGAGCGAGTCTTGTTGGCAATCAAACAGTTGGGAGGGTGAGTCCATGGGAGTGCCTTCGTAATCGGGCTGCGTGTCCATCGTACCCGCGAAGATTTGAGTGAGGCCAAGGCCAGCTGGACCGGCAACGGTGATGCCTGGAATGAAAGTTTTTGTTGCAGAGCGAAGAACGGATGTTGGCGCTTGGGGAGATGTAATTGAAGTCTTGTGAGACCCAGGGGTGAGAGTAGGTAATGGTTGAGGAGATTGGAGAATTGAAACATCATCCTCGTCGTCGGAGATAACGTTGGTGTTTTTGGTTCTCCTTCGAGAAACTGCATTTGGCATCTCCTCTTCCTCGTCATTGACGAAATCGACCGCATCTTCATCTGGCATATCTTCGTCGTCCTCTTGAGTCTCACTTTCAGATGCCTCATTATCAACCATAGGGTTGACAGTACCCACAGCATCTTCCATCTCTGCATCTTCAGCCTGATCGTCCTCTTCATCGCTAGTTTCCTCCTCATCATCTCCCTCATCTTCAGAACCCGAAGGTGACATCTGTTGAGAAAACTGCTCCATCTCTTCCTGCCACTCCTCATCGTCGCTGCTATCCATATCCAACGGATCAACTTCGCCATTGGCCTTCCTCTCCTTCTTCGCTGCGGCCTTCTCCTTTTTTGCGAGCTGGAGTGCCTCCTCTCGAGCCTTGGCGATAAAATCTTCAACCTCAGCATGCTCCTTTGCCCTTTCCTCAGCCGTCTGTACGATGATTCCTTTATCACGCAAAGCTTGCAGCCGTTCTTCTCTCTCACGAGTTGCTTGCTGTCTTGCACGTTGTTGGAGAGACATTTGAAGTTCAGACGCGGTCATGGATGGCTTAGCATTATTCTTGTTCGTCTGCTTCGTTGGGGAAGAAATATGTGCTAGAAGGCGTAGAGTATGGAGACCAGTAGATTCTCGGGCCTTTTGAGCTGGAAGACGGTCGAATATAGAGTGCAAGTCTTTCTTTGACTTGATGGGAGTCTTCGAAGCAATAATTTCCAGGTCGTCATCTGAATCATCGTTTGCAGCAGATGCTTTGGTTGCAAACTTAGGAGGATGAACACGAATGATCTTTTGTTTAGGAGATGAGGCTTTCTCGGGACTGGGCGATTGCTGGAGGGCCTTTCCTTTACTTTTGTCGAGTGTGCGTCTTGAAGGTGAAGACGCGATATGTTGTGATGAAAGGACATCTTGTAAGCTGGGTAATTCTGCTTCATCCTCGGATCCTGAGTTTTGCTGTATCGATAAGTCAACAGACTCGACTTGTGCGCTCATGGCCTTTTGTGCCGTGATACTTGGAGACATTGGAGAAGTCGGCGGAGTATCATGCATCTCGACATCGCTTCGCCGTGGTGAGCTAGAATCCGCAGGTTCTTCCTCCACAAAGCCCTCAGGCTTATAGTTGAACTTGGCGAAAAGGCTCGATTTGGTGATCTTCTTCTTCGTCTTTGCTTGATGAGCCAACTGCATATTTCGGCTCATGCGCTGTGTCTCCCGATGCATCTCCTCCAAAGCCTTCTTGCTTGCCTTTCTTGTTGGACGAACTTGTTGTGTTAGGCGTCGTCCACCTTCTTCGTCGCTACCAGAGTAATCATCATTCTCTAGGAGTGCTTCATGTTGGGCAGTAGTTTTTGCTCGTGCCTCCGCTGCTTTCTTCTTCTCCTCCAAGGCTTCTTTCTCCTTGGCAAGACGCTCCTGTCGCTTCTTCTCAACAAGTGCCATAAACCGAGCATTCGCGGTTGGTGCTGCAGGAAGATCTTCCTCATCGGAATCTGCGTGTGCTGGACTATGGGCTCTATTCGACCCAGGCGATACGAACAGACTGCGTCGATTAAATTGTAGTGGTGTTGCAGGACTTGATTTCGGTGAGTCTCTTTGCGTCATCCGATGGCGTTTTCGAGATAAAACAGGGACATCTTCGTCATCATCGCTCGCAGTGCTGTGGATTTCGGCTTCCTTCTCTTGTGCAGGCTTTTGCTCCATAGCTAGCAGTTTAATCATCCTTTCCCTGGCAGTCATGCCCTGGACTTCAGCATCATTCTCTTCTTCTTCTTCTTCTTCTTCTTCTTCTTCTTCGTCCGAAAAGGTTATCCTCGTTCGTCGTCTCTCCCATCTCGCCTTAGAGTCCTCCATATCCATTTCCTCCAGAAACTCTTCGTCTTCCATGGATTGCGAAGGTTCGTGTATAGGCATATACTCGGCCAGTGCCCTTTCGGACTCAGAGAAGGCGTCGATGTCTGCTTGAGTAACTTCTCTATCCGTGTTCTTTGCATCCAGCATTCTGGCGGCGAGCTTTCCGCGTGGCCTAGCCTTGCCGGCGGATGTATGTGTCTCTTTCGTTGTATCGAAATTGGAGTCGTATTGTGGAGACTGTTTCGAGGCTCCCTTGCCTGGCGGAGTAGTTGTTGCACTGTCGGTCGTCATCGTCGCCATGGGAGCTGCCATTGCAGCTTAGTTTTCGTGATGTTTTGCAGCTTTAATGGTATTTAAGGGTCGACTCGTTCTTTGATTGGGATTCGGATTGGAATTTCGAGTTGTCGTCAAGTTTATATTATGTTGCGTGAAGTTTATTATATGTTGTGTGTATTCAATGCTTTGGAAATTCGGGTGAAAGATGCGATGGCTGGTCAGGTCTGTGGTTTCGCGATTGGCGATTTGGCGATTGGCATATCCGACGCGACGCGACGCGACTTAATGACGCGTTGGCACTAGACCACATGCGGACAAACATCAAATTCTCACGTGATACAATATTTTGATTTTCCTTTGGGCTCCCACGTGACACTCCCGTGTGAAATAGCAAGTTCACAATGGGGAAGAATTGCCGATTGACTAACCACGATGATACTAGCCCCGGTCCCGCGTAAAATGTCCCATTTTCAATGATATCCCAAATATTTTTGAGCAGACCTTCGCTATCGCCAACCTTTGCGCCGACGACAACACCCAAGCTTGGATTTCCACCTTCCAACTTGCAACAATGGCGGCACCTATCACGAAGCTGCAGCAGGTGAAGCTGCCCAGCGGACCCTCGCCCATAACACCAGAGCAACGATACTGGAAATCCTTCAAATCGCAGCAACTGATCCCTTCCCCGACTTCCTACCCCGTCACCCACATCGCCTTCCCCCCTCCGCCCTCCAATCCACTGCAATCCGCGCCCGCCGACACCTTCACCGTCACGACCGGCACCCGCGTCCAGATCTACTCGATCCGCACTCGCAAGCTCCTCAAGACCATCACGCGCTTCAGCGACATCGCGCACTCGGGCGAGGTCCGCCGCGATGGCCGCGTCATGGTCGCCGGCGACGACAGCGGCAAGATCCAGGTCTTCGACGTCAACTCGCGCGCCATCCTCAAGACCTGGGAGGATCACAAGCAGCCCGTCCGGGTCACCAAGTTCTCCCCGACGGAACTCACGACACTGATGTCTGCCTCCGACGACCAGACGGTGCGCCTGTGGGATCTGCCCAGCGGCCAGAGCACGACGAAGTTCATCGGCCACGGTGACTACGTGCGCTCCGCAGCCTTCATGCCAGGCATGCTGAGCGGCATGCTCGTCTCGGGCTCCTACGACTCGACCGTCCGCATATGGGATCCCCGCACACCGACGCGCGCAGTCATGACATTCAAGCACTCCTCCCCCATCGAATCCGTCCTGCCCATGCCCTCGGGAACCACCCTCCTCGCGTCCTCCGCCGCCCAAATCTCCGTTCTCGACCTCGCCGCCGCCAAACCCCTGCACCTCCTCAGCCACCACCAAAAAACCGTCACCTCCCTCTGCCTCGCCTCCAACAGCACGCGCCTCGTCTCCGGCGCCCTAGACGGCCACCTCAAAGTCTACGAGACGACCTCCTGGCTCCCCGTCGCGGGCTCCAAATACCCCTCCCCCATCCTCTCCGTCAGCGTCATTCCCGGGCCCGACGGCGCCGACAAGCTCCTCGCCGTGGGCCTGCAGTCGGGTCTCCTATCCCTCCGCACCCGTCTGTCGGGCGCGCAGAAGGTCCGGGAGCGCGAGCGCGAGAAGGAGATGGCGGCGCTCATCGCGGGCACGCTGGACGCGCACGACAAAGCCACCAAGAAGCGCACGCGCGGGGTCGAGGCCAAGCTGCGCGGCACGAAGTTCCTGGGCGAGGGCGCCGACGTCGTGATCGAGGGCCAGGAGCGACGCGGCCGCCGCGAGACGGTGTGGGAGAAGCACCTGCGTCACGGGCGGTACGGGGCGGCATTGGACCTCGTCTTGGAAGCGCAGCTGCCTCCCATCACGGTCCTGACGGTGTTGACGGCGCTGCGACACCGGAGCGCGCTGGCCGATGCGCTGAGGGGCCGCGACGAGGGCAGTGTGCTGGCGGTGCTGAGGTGGGTGGATAAGTTCATCATCGACCCGCGGTACGTGGCGACGTGTGTGGAGGCGGGGATGGTGCTGGTGGAGATGTATGGGGAGCATGTGGGGGCGAGCGAGGAGTTGGAGGCGGCGGTGAGGGGGCTGCATCGGCGCGTGAGGGGGGAGGTGGAGCGGGCGCAGGCGGCGCTGCAGACGGGGGGGATGTTGGGGATGTTGATGGCGGGAGGGCGCGGGGTGTAGACATGGAATTACGGGGGGGATGGGGATGGGGATGAAAATGGGGGTGAGAGATCGATTGCATGGACGGTTTGTGTAGCGCGGCGTTCTGGGATGCATGGACGGGACTGGGTAAAAGATGTAACATCAGGCTGGCGTCTTCCGCCTTTCCATTTCCGAAATCGTGCAGAGATATCATTCATCAACTGCCTGTCTGTCTGTCTGTCTGTCTGTCTGTCTGTCTGATCTGAACATTCGAGTCCCGTGATCCTGTCGAGTCTTGTCTTGATGCAAATGGCGAAGAAGGAAACGAAACGGAATGAGATGAAATGAAACGAAACGAACGCCCACCTGCGTCCGAGGTGAGGAACTTGAAGGTGGAATTGAAATCTGAAAGCGAGGAGTCTGGATGGAGATTTGAGATGCAGGCGGGAGGTCGATCGACGATCGGGAGGGAGGTTGCGATGTACGGTGGCGGGCAGGGTGTAGAAGGCAGGAGTGCAACTGTCCAAGTGCAAGTGGGAAACTCGGTATCCATTCATTCATCCATTCATTGATTCATTATCCGTGACCGGAATCCATATTATCCATAAGCATTCATTCATTCATAATTCATAGCCGGCATAACCGCCACATAACCCTTCCCAGCACACGCCGAAGTCCGCCATCCCAAAGCCCTCGTAAAGAAAAGAAAGAAAAGAAAAAAAAACACATCTAAAAGATCACGCATCTCCACCTTCATCCATTACCAGCCAGCCAAAGAAAAGAAAAGAGAAGAGAAGAAACCCCTCATCTCCGTCCCCCTCCTCCCGCCTCCCTCTCAACCCCCTCCAAAACCCCCCTCAACACCTCCCTCCACCCACCCCCTCCGCCCCCCCTCCCGCTCCGTCCCAGCACCTCCTCCACGCCCCTCAACACCATCCTCACAATCTCCCCCTCGCCATCCCCAATCCTCCGCCCCTCCCCATCAAACCTCCGCGGCAGCTCCTCCACCCCCTCCTCGGACGCCGGGCTCACCGACCGGCTCACGCGGTGTCTGCGTCGGTGCTCGCGCGGCACGTTCGGGCGGTCGGCGCTGGGATCGGAGTTCCGGCGCGCGCGCGGCAGGGGGGCGAAGGTCACGGATTTGTTGGTTGGGGTGGGGGATGATGCGCCAGGGGATGGGGAGGGAGAGGGCGGGAGGGACGAGCGGTGGTGGAGGTGGTGATGGTGGTGGTGGCGAGGTGGGAGATTGCGCAGCGCAGGAGGCAGCGCGTGCGAGGTCGTTAGACGGTCTGTGGATTGTGTCAGCAGGGACCTAGGCCTCCTCTGTGACGACGGGTGATAGCCCGAGCGTGCGAAGTAGTAGCAGAATGGCAAATACAAAGACAAAACATGCAAGGCAGTGAAGACGGGCAAAAAAAAGATAGTACGCCAGCGATCCGGGCAAGGGTATCACGCACCCTCCTCTTGTTCCCCGTCATCTGCGCCCCTCGCCCCACCACCATCGCCAGCATCTCCGCTAAAGAACAGCGCACCAGGGGGCACACTCACATTATCGGCCTCGCGCGCCGCCGGGGCCGGGCCGGCTTCGTAGTAGTTCGGGTTGACGTGCTGAGGCGGCTGCTGCGGGGGGTAGTCGGTGGGTTGGGCGTGGTCATGCGGGTGCGGGACAGGTGGGGGCGGGAAGGCAGCCCTCTCGGGGTAATAAGCGCCGCCCGAGGCGCGGGGCGGCGAGGAGGAGTAGTCGCTGTAGTCGTCGGAGGTGTCAGACTCATGGGAGGAGAAGGAGCCTGAGTGGTGTTAGCTGGTGTTCAAATCCGCATGGTAGTTGAAGACCGAAATCTAAACAGAACAGGAGAATGTGGAAATTTTGAAAACTGGAAAGGGCAATCATACGTCTCAAACCCCTCTCCCTCTCCGCCGCCTCCGCCTCCCTCCGTCTCCTGCGATTCCTGTACTTATGCACCCCCACTGCCGCCGCCGCCGTCGCCGCCGCTGCCCCGACTGCTTCCCTAACACGGCTCTTGCTACGGCTCCTACTCCTGCTTCTCCAACGATTAGCCCCCATCCCAAAAGCCCCGTCGCTGTGCGCCGGCGCATTAATCATCAAAGGATCGGCCGCATACCCGCTTGCGCTATGTCCGCTATGCAGCGGGCTCGCGCCATACTCCACCAACCCATCCTCCTCATACCCACTTCTCGGGCGGGACAGACTCCTCGACCGTTCCCGCTCCCTCTCCTCCTCCTTCGCCTCCTTCTTCGCCTGGTGCTTCTCATATATCCCCGCCGCCGCCGCCGTCGCCAGGCCCGCTCCCACGATCTCGGCACCCGTGCGGATCCGCGATTTCGACCGCGTCCTCTCGCCCTTCCGCGACTTCGACCGCGCGCGCACAGCCTGGGCGATCGCATAGGCCGCTGCCCCCGCCGCCCCGGCCTTCGCGATACTGTTCGTGCGGTGCTTCGGGTCCAGATGGCGGTGTTCCGCGCTCACGTCACGAGTCCTGGATCTGCTCCTCGTACGGCTCCTGCCGCGTGCCTCTTCTGCGCGTCGGTCGTCGCGTCGGTCTTTGAAGTATTTGCCCGCCGCCAACGCCGTGACGCCGACGAGTGCTGCGCCCAGGCCCATTTTGAGCTTCGAGTGCTCGGGGCTGGGAGATCTTCCGCGCGAGCGAGATCGGTGGCCGTAGCGGCTGCGTGCGCGCGTGGCGAGTTCGGCGCCGATGGTGCCTAGGATGGCGCCGCTGGCTACCTGGGCGGCTTTGTTCTCGTGTCGGAGACCGCTCTTGGATCTGTGATGTGCGATGATCGCCCCGGCAGCAGCGCCGGCGGCGGCACCTTCGGCGAGGTGGAGCTTATGATGCGGACTGTGGCTTCTGGAACTTCCTCTGGCGGTCCGCGGCACAACGACGCCTTCCTCGTTGCTCCACTCCCCCTCGCTACCTGAACCTCTTCGGCGTACCTCGCGGCGCTCAGAATAATAATTATCCTCTGGCGAAGCCGTATCCCTGATCTCGTGACGGCGGTAATACGTATCCTCCTCCCTCCGCGGCTCCGGACGCGGAATCTCGCGATTATCTACAATCTCATGCCGGCGCACGACCTCGACAGTCGGCTGCGGCGGCGTCTCCACGATAATCCTCTGCTCGGGCGCCTTCTGTCTGATGATCAACTGCTGGGCCGGCTCCGGACGCGTATAGTACTCCGTCTCGCGCGTCACGAGCTCGTACTGCGGCTCCTCCCTGCGCCGCTCAACGCGCACCTCGTCCTCCCTCTCCCATGTCTCCCAGGGCCGCAGCTCGCGACTCCGCGGCTCGTCCCGTTCATACACCACAGTGCGCAAGCGCCGCTCGGGCTCCTCGCGCTCGTAGGACAGCTCGCGGTCGTACTCGACGTAGGATCGCGGCCGTTCGACGATGCGAGTAGAGCTCTCGAGGCGGTCGGGCGAGCGAGGACGGTACTCGGAGTCGCGGTCGGAATCGCGGATAACGTAGCGTCGCACGGTCTTGTAGCCGCCTTCGCGCGGAGAGCGGTCGGAGGAGGAGGAGGAGGAGTAGTCGTCGTGGTGTCGCCTATGGCGAGTGCGGATGATTTCGGGCATCGCGACGATCTTGGTGCTCTGCTGGTTCGAGTCGTAAGTCAGTCTCTCCCTCGTTGCCTGGTGCGCGAGGGGCTGAGGGGTTATGACGGATGTGAAGCTTGTATGGAGGGGTAAATCGAGGAATCTTTAACAAAAAGTTGTAATCTGCAATCGAAACTCGGCTGCGCTCAGCCCTTGAATTGTGTTGTGCCGCTGTGCGGGGTTTAGGGTGAAGTGATGCGAAGGATAGAAGGATAGAAGAATTGAAGGATTCGCGATGGGAGTGTACTAGATAGATGTATGTGCCCCCCGCCGAGCCTTGCGCCTCTTTCCGAGTTCTGCTTACGCTGGGAGTGGGTTTGTTTGTTGGGGCCACTGGCAATAATGTAAGACAATCAAGCGGTGCGACAGCAGTAGTGATTCTGTTGATCAGCAAATGCAGAGCAACAATGCCGTAGAGCAAGGTAAAGCAACGTAAAGCAAGTATTGATATTCAGTATATCGACAAGATGCAACGGTTTAGATAGAAGAAGAGAAGACTGAATGAAGCGATGACGATGCGATGCGATGCGATAAATACAACAAATATAAGACCAAGAAATCAAGTACAGCCGCATAGATATGAGTACTCCCTGTAAAATGTCCCATCCATCAGCTGCCCGTCCTCGTTCTTCTCTGCCCTTCTATGTATCCATCCGTATGCAACGCATTATTATTCCCATCCCGATTCCCGGTTCCCTTGCATTCTCCGGTCTGTTCGCCCCATAGCCGTTACGCAGAGTGTGCACTGTGCAGAATGATAATGGCACGGGCAGGATGCAGGATGCATGATCGCCACCACCATTTCCTGGCAGCCCCTCCCCCCCGCCCACTCTGATCGAGGCTATGACGCAGATGCCACTTAGCACTCCCATCCATCCCATCCCATCCCATCCCAGAGCCTCATCGAAGCCCAGCAGAAGACACAGCATGTATACGCATGAGCGATACTAATGCTCGTCTCCGCCTCATCATCAGATGAAACCGCAATCGCGATCTCCTCCGATGTAGACACCACGATATGCTCTCCCATCGCATGATGCCTTGGAAGTTAGAACCCGTCGAACGTCTGAGGGATGGCCGGGTGACTTCGGCACTTTCTGCCCTCTCCACCGCCTCACCCACCGCCTCACCCACCCCTCCATGCTGGTGTAGTGTACATACAGTACAAGTACAAGCGAACAAACAATTGTGCATCCAAAGCCCAGTCAGCCACAGCCTTGTTTGTTGATGTTGTGCATGTCAACCTCCTCTAAGGCTCCCTTGCATTCCTCACATTCCTCGCCCTCGCATTCCTCGCCCACACCGGCCACAACTCAACGAAAAGAAAGAGCCGCATCTCCCAGCAGCACAGTTAACCACCCAATAACGAACGCTTCCCCGATCCATGGGTGTGCAGCGGCGACGTGCAGCTGTTGCCTCTGCGGTGGCCTGACAATGCGGCGTTGTCGTTGCCATGCGAAAAGACAGGCGGGGAGCGGAGAGCTGCACGACATTCGACTCGCGGCTCTCGACTCTCACAAACGCATGCGTGCACGACATGAGGGAAAATAAAAGACGAAAAAAAAAATTGAAAAACGGCAAGCATGCATGTATCTGTATCTCCATTGTCCGGACAAGCAGAGCAAAGCAGAGCAAAGCAAAGCAAAGCAAAGCATGGAACTAAACTCGCAATCGCACACTCGGCATCTTTTCTTCCCCACTGGCCAGACCGTCCCATCCAGCTATGAGCCGTCGGTTTTGTTATCCCATCCCATCCCATCCAGCGATCCAGCAATCCTCCACATCTATCGTACACACAAGTAGAAACGCCGCTTCCGCACACCCCGTCCCATCGCCCAACCCAGCATTCGTTCTGGCTCGGCTCTGTTATACAAGCAACTCCTCTTTCCCATCCTCACTTCTCCTCGACCTTCGCCTTCTTGCCCTCCGCCTCTCCGTCATCCTCCGCCTTCCTCTTCCCATTCGCGTCGCCGTTCGTCCCACCCGCAGCACCAGCACCAACACCAGCAGCAGCAGGCTCACTTTTCTTCTCCTTCTTCCTGACCATGCTGGTGAGATCCGTCGCGCCCCTCGTGGCCTCCTCAATGCGCCTCGCCGCCTCCGCCGGACTCTCGCCCAGCGTCGCGGCGATGACGCCTGCTGCGGACGTCGGGACGTTGAGCGCGGCGTTGATGTCGACGGGCGGGGCGCGGAGGTCGACGAGCTGTCCGGGTGTCAGCGTCTATGCACCCAAAGCCGGCAATGGGGGATGATACGAGATGGGAGGGACAAAGATTCGGATCGACTTACCCTCTGCTCCATATCCGCCAGGATCTCCCTCACCTCCGCGATCTGCTTCCTCGTCTCGTCATTCTCCTCCGGACTCGCCATCTCCGCCAACTCCACCTCCTTCGCCTGCAGCTTCATCCGCGTACTCTCAATCGCGCTCTCCAGCTCCCTCGCCGCCTCCTCCCTCATCCCCTCATCCACCTGCGCCTCCCCTTTCCCCTCTCCCTCGCCCTCTCCCTCCCCCGCCTCCGCCGTCGTCGTGATACTCGCAAACTCCAGCGCCAGCGACAGCTTATAGTGCGCCTCGGCAATCACTTCCGATTCCTGTCCGTACAACTCCTTCTTGTACCCGAGGCTGGCCCGGAAGTCCGCCACGGCGCTCGGGAAGCGCTCGTTCTCCAGGCTGATCTCCGCGAGCAGGTCGTGCGTGTCCGCCAGCCGCTCCTTGATGTGCTTCGTCGTCGCGCTGTCGCCCACCTCCTTGCCCTTGCCGTTGCCGTCCGCGTCACCCGACTCCGGCGACTCGAGCTTGCGCGTGAAAAGCACGCGCGCGAGGTCGAGGACTTCAAAGGCCGTGGCGAGCTCGTCCTCCTCTTCCTCCTCCTCCCCCTCGCCCTCCTCCTCATCCTCGCTCTCCTCAAAATTCTCATCGCCCGTGAACTGAAACAGCGGCTTCTTGACCTCCTTCCCCTCCTCCCCCTCCTCCTTCACACCCTCCGTAACAACCACCCCCTCCACCCTCTCCTCCACACCCTCCGTAACAACCACCCCCTCCACCCTCTCCCCCACCACCCCCTCCGCCTTCTTCCTCTCCCTCCCCCCCTGCGCCCTCCCGCCCAGCACATCGCTCTTCCCCTGCCCGACCCTGAACAGGCTGCGCCCGTACAGGAACAGCACCTCGGCGTTCTCCGGGTCCATCTCGCCCTTCAGCCCCGCCTGCAGCTCCGACGCCCGCGCGTAGTAGTCCGCCGCCTCCCCGTACTGCCGCCGCGCGTAGTGCGACGTGCCCTTCGCGCAGAGGTCCGCCAGCGACACGAGCGTCGACTTCACCGCCTCGGCCGCGTCGTACGCGTCGCGCGCGCTGGTGCTGGACTCGGAGGCCATTGTGTGAGCCGCGGGAATGGGATGGCCTGATTGCGAGGAGGTGAGGTCGCGGTGGTTCGTAAAGACTGGGTTGTTAGGTTGTGGAGAGTATGGTTCTTGTCCTGTGGAGGTGAGGCGTGGATTCAGCTTCGTGAGTGAGCTGCGTGAAGTTGTGACAAGGAATTCGTAAGTGGCCTGTTCGCGTTGTATGGGCGGGAGGGGAGAGCTCTTTACGCGGTTTCGCGTTACTGGGGAGCTTGGACCTCTACTTGATTGGGTCACGTGCAGCTGCAACCGCTCACCCCGCCCGCTATACGATAACGATGACGATGGGGGGGTTATCAATGGTTATCAACCCATCCAAAGTTGACGATACATACATACATATCTGCTCGGCGTAGACATTATTGTGCCTAGTCTCTCCAGTCTCCTGCAGGTCCTATAGTTTTGGTATTTAACCCGAGCTCTTCATAAAAGAGGTATAGACATGATATCATTATCAGAGTTCGTTGTGGATTTTAATTTCTAAGCCCATTTTTATTCAATGATATTGATCGGCGAGGACCTGATTAAAACTGCGCATACTCATCCTGCCAACCGGAAGATATATACCAGCTATCTAAACATCCAACCTCAGAAGCCCGATTTCCTCTGCACGTAACATATCCCGAGACTGCACGAGCCACGATATCACCATGGCCGCACCAGGTGAGTCCCATATCTACCCCCTCCCAACCACCCAAAGCCGCCAGACATCCCCCCTAACCACCCCCACAGCCTACATCATCCTCGGCGGCGGCGTCGCCGGCCTCACCACCGCGCTCGAGCTGCACTCGCGCTCGCCGACCTCCCCCATCATCCTGCTCGCCAAGCACCTGCCCGGCGACCTGTCGCTGTCCTACACCTCGCCGTGGGCGGGCGCGAACTGGCTGTCCGTGGCGACGGACAACGGACGCCAGGAGGCCTGGGACGCGGTCACGTACGCCAAGTTCGGTGAGCTGGCGGATGAGGCGCGGGAGGCGGGCGTGCTGCGGATGCCGATCCGTGCTGTTTTTGATAATGCGTGGGAGGAGGCCGGGGTGCTGAGTGAGGGGACGGGGAGGGTGTGGTATGGTGGGTTGGTGGGGGGGTTGAGGGTGGTGGAGGGGGGGGAGCTGCCCGAGGGGGCGAGGTGTGGGTTTGAGTGTGACAGCTTTGTGGTGGATGTTACGAGGTATTTGCCTTGGTGAGTGGGATCTTCGTGGGCATGGGGAGGGAGAGGGGAGAGGGGACTGATGATGGCAGGCTGCAAACGGAGTGTCTCAAGGCTGGGGTTGACATTAGGAGGAGGATGTTTGAGGATATTCGGGAGATCTTCGACGAGTTCCCCGAGGCGAAGGGGTTTGTGAATTGTACGGGCCTGGGAAGCTATAGTTTGAAGGGTGTGGAGGATAAGGATCTTTATCCAACTCTCGTATGTACAGTATCTCGCTCGTCATGGGAGAACGCTGACGGTGCTGACACCGAGTTAGGGACAAATCATGCTGGTTGAGAATCCAAAGACGCCGGTAGAGAAGATGTACTTCCGCTCGCCGCGGCGGACACATCCAAACACCACCTATGTCTTCCCTCGAGGCAAGCACGGCGGCATAGTTCTCGGTGGGTGCCGCGTGGATAATGTCTGGGAGGGAGAAGTAGATCTCGAGTTCGCCGAGGACATCAAGAGGAGATGCTGTGCCTTATGTCCCGAGCTTGGTAAACCAGAAGACTTGAAGGTGATCAAACATGGCGTCGGTTTGAGGCCGAGCAGGAAGGGAGGAGCGAGGGTTGAATGCCAGATCCTGGATGGGAGGACTGTGGTCCACAACTATGGCGCCGGAGGCGCGGGCTATCAGGCTTCTTGGGGGATGGCGAAGGAGGCTGTTGATCTTCTTCTGCCGACTTCGAAAGCCTGAGAGGGCAGTGCTAGAATCAATCCTCTTGTTGATATCACGTGGTCCCGTGAATTCGACTTACGGAAGGCAATCGATATCGGAAAAATGCAGTAGTGACTCTGATGTTCCAGAAAGGCGTCCAGGCTCCTCTCCAGCGCAGTGCCGATGACCTGCACGCTCGAGCGCGCTGCCGGCCTCGGAGAATTTCCCCTGACCTCTGGGACCACCATTCATCTCCGAGGCTATCCATCGAGAATCTCGAAGAGGGGCGCTTGTTCCCTTAGGGAGTACGGAGTCCTGCGGCGCATGTACGTCGACCGTTTCGAGAGAGCTCGCGTCCCAAAGCGGCGCGCAGGGCCTCGAGAAGGGTTGAGATGAGAGACAGCGGAACCCCACTTATTCACTCTCAGGGGAGATTATGAAGTCGTCGCTGCATAATTTCCAGCCCCTGTTGGGCAATTTTAGGAGATTGCATCGGACCATAGAGCACAGTTGATTCTTGCGACATTTACGGAATATGGCGAGATAGATGGGGTTTGTCTACTCGAGTTTAGGTGTTGTTATTGTTTAGTTGTTGTTGTCGTCGTCGCTGTTGATGTTGCTGTTATGTTGCTAACTTGCGAAACACTTATCGAAGAGTATGTATCAAGATATGGCAAGGTCGACGGGAAAAGCAATGTGATGGCAGGTGTATCGATTGCTATCCGGCGCCTCCTGTGACGGCAGCAGGAGACCTGAAGCGTGGGTTGGCTGTGGGCGCTGTGGGCGCTGTGGAGCAATTCGTGATGCCGCGATCCGCCCACAGAAACTGGGGTCACCTCGGGGGGGTTGGGTTTGTTGGATGAGAGCGAAATCGATTCCCGTATGTATGTATGTATTCCTCAGCATTATTTCCTCGGTTCTGCGGTTCTGCGCTTCCACTCGCCCTCGCCCCTCCCAGCATCCCGGAGATGCCACGGCTGGGTCGCTCGAGGGTCCCTCGCTCCCTCGCGGTTTACCCCTGAAATTGCCGCAAATAGACACAACGTTGTCGGTTGAGGCGTTGGTGCAGAAAGGCCTTCGACGCGTCTGATTGGTGGCAGACCCTGGCCATCTAAACAAAGGCCTTTGAGGGTTTACGCGGGAGAGTAGGGGGTATTCTGCATGAGAGTGAGACGGATGGAGAGAAGAGATTCTCATATATGTACGAAGTACTGTATGGAGGTGGGAGGTATAACATGAATGGTATAGTGCATGATAGGATATAATGGTATGCATAGCATAGAATGGTATAGGACAGGATAGTATAGCATAGCATAGGACTTCAGATGAATTAAGAGATTATTGCTGTAAACAAAACAAAACAAAACAAAATAAACAAAATAAACAAAACAATTGAGAGGGATATGTGTGGAGAGGAGAAGCAAAGCAAAGGGCTCAAGACGCGTCCAAATGCCGTGTCACACTAGGCCACTTTCGTGCACGAACGTGCGCCCACGAGAGTAGAGGAGGGAGTAGAAGAGTAAACAATCGGCTCGCGCCTAGCCACCCAAGAAGTCGCGTCCAGCCAGCCAGCCAGCCATCTGGGAAAAGCCAACACACACACACACACCACACACACCACACATACATACCATATACCATACCATACATACACCACCATACACCATACACCATACCCCTGACGAAGAATCTCACCGACAATTTCTTCAACATCATCGACATCGACATCACCTTCTCAGCTCAGCGCATAGGCATACGAGGTCAGCGAAGGCTTTGCAGTTATCGGGGTTGGAGTCGCTGTTGTTGTTGTCGTCGTCGTCGTCGTCGTCGTCTTCTGATAGGGATGAGTGTCCTTCACTCAACGGCCTGATCAACACCTCAGGTGCCACGCCTACATATCAAGCTTTCTGCATTCCTCGAGCCCTCCAGACGAAACACTATATCCTCACCTTGGCCCTTTCTGGTCAATAATCACATTCCTGACGGCTCTATTCACGATACACAATACATCATACTCTTGTTTGTTGTTTCCCCTGACCTCCTCACTCGCAGTTTCCCCCAAAGAGCGGTCGACCGATCGACATACAAAGGCTACCATCGCCGTCAACGAAACGAACAAACCCCTCGCACCTTCACACCCTCGACATCTTCAGTCAACAATCCCTCCCATCGATACTGGATGTCAGCAGCCTCTTGCTTCAGCTATTTCCCCAGCTCATCAACTTCGATGACACGTGCGGTGTAGTCTCAGCCACCAGACCGAGAATTGCTCGTCCCCCATACTTCCCTCCTCCACCTCATCTTACATATCTCTCGCCATCCCGCTGCATTCCAAACCATGTCATACTCGAATAGCGGAGGCGGCACACTGACGCTGCCTTCGCCCACACATGTTCGTCATGTCGATGTCACCTCAGCAGTAAGATCTCTGCGACGCTCGCTGTCGCGATCCCCATCCAAGTTCAACCTGAAGGTCCAGAAGTCTCCCGCTCAGTCGCCAAAGTCGTCGCTGTCACCCTCGCCATTAACTCCGGCATCGCCATCGAGACTCGGCCCAAATCGCGTGGGCTTTTTTGGAACCCCAACACATGGGCCATCGCCGCTGGCAAAGCCGTTCCCTCCAAGCGTAAAGCTGTCGCTGCGATCAGCCAGTCGCGCAAAGAATTCGCCCACGACGGCGACGAAGACGCGCACTTCTCCGAGAAGTCCATTGAAGCGCGTCTTGAGCGAGTCGTATGACCGTGCGAACTCGCAGCCAACACCTGGTGTAGCATCCAGAAACGACCAGGAGAATAGAAGGTGCGAATACATCAGTCAGGTTGAGCGGAGGAGCCTGGAGAAGCAGAGCCGGGATAAGAACATGTTCAACCTTGAAGTTACCGGTCCAATCAACCAAGCGCTGGCACGATTGGAAGGAACCGACTCTGGACCCATGATCCCCTCAACCTCGAGTCCGCTGAAGCGCAGTGATGCCATCATGAATCTCGACCAGGCCAGCCTTGGAAGCCCAGTTGCGAAGCGTAGAAGCTTGCACGGGTCCGCGAGCTTTGGCCATGACTTCAATGTCTTTGATCACGCACCAACCTCCTCACCCCAGTTTGATATTCATGACGACACAAACAGCCAGGAGCACGAAAGACCGGTGCAAACATTTACCGCCGGCAATACATCGATGTTTAGCATGCCTAAGCGTTCGTCATCTCTTCGGAAGTCCACTCTGCAGCAGCGTCAGGAGAAGAGCTCTTCCTGGGGTAGAAGACACGGACATGCCGCCTTTGAGTTGTCTTCATTATCAAATGAATATAGCACCCCGGCTGCTCCAAAGAACAGACCAAGGCTTTCATTAGATCAGTTCGTGGCTCCACTGCCACGAGACAGTCCGTTTTCGTCACAAGGCAGCCTTCCAAACGCCTCCATGCACATGTTCAATCCTCAGCAACAAATGCAACAGAAGCAACATCCACTGTCCCGCAGCACATTAACCACATCTTCTTCAAACTCAAGCATGGCCGATGAGTCGCCGACCCACGTTCCGGCCCATTTCGGACAGCAACCAAGACCAAAACTTGACTTTTCAAAGTCTTTGCCTGTCGGCGCTTTACGTCCACTAGCTTTGGAGGCTATTAGCCGGGAAGAGTTTGGCTCCAAGGCCTTCTCTACACCGGAGAATTACAAGTCAGCGAAGCCACTGCCCGCCGCGTTCATGTCGACTGGACTCATCTCGAAGGTCAAGAACCACCCAAATCAACCTGCTGTCTCCATGCAGGATTTCCGCAAGTCCAACATGCCAGATACTCCTTGCAAGAAGCCGCTCACTGGCTACAACACAATGCCTGCCGCTGCGGTTGCAGGAAGTGCGATCGCCAGGGCTAGGCAAGTCAGACACTCTTTTGGAGCTCCATCGACCCCGTTCAATCCATATGGAGCCCAGTCTCAAGGAGCATTTGACAATGGTGGCAATGTATTCGGCAGCTCTTTCTCAAACAGGAATAGACGTGGAAGCTTTATCAGCAACGATGGTGATGACGCTGGATCTCCGGAGAATCAGGCTGAGAGCCAGTCCGATTACGACTTCCCACCAACTCCAACCAAGCAGACTCTGGCGCACAACACAAGTCACAAGCAGAGCAACGGAAGTCCACAGAGCCTTCGGGGCCTCCCAATACCATCATTCGGGAATGGAATGGCTAGACACTCAAGAATAAGCAGTAAGTTATGCGTCCTCACTTGCTCATTTGATTCAGAAGAAGAAAGCGAAGACTACACGGACTTGTACTCTCCTACCACGGCCGTCTTCCGGCTATCTTCTAATTCTTCTGTTTCAATGCCTTCTTTCCGTCTGTCACGGGCTTTTAAGGGGGGCAGTCTCGAATGTCCGACTCCTTTGTCTACGAAATCTCTTACTACTCCATTTCTCAGTCCGTTCACGAAACCGAACTTTGCTAAAATTTATGACGTGGCTCCAGCCTCTCCACTGGACTGCATAGATTTCAACGAGAGACATTCTCCACATACACCACAGGAGGACATGCTGCCGCCAGACACAAGCCGTTTGTCATTGTCGACTCGCAAGACTCGCCAACTTACAAGGCAAGCTACTTCCAGTGGTCCAACGATGGCACCTCCAGCGACACCAACTGCTGGCCGAGATTGCTTCAACGCAGATGGTGGAGTTACCCCAGTCAACGGTTCTACAACCGAGGTTGATGAGGGTCTTATGTCACGTTTCGAGAAGGTCGAGTTGATTGGTACTGGTGAGTTCTCGGTCGTCTACCGTGTGTCGCAGCCACAGAATCGTTTGGCCGCGACTCAGTCATTTTACTTTGGCGCATCGGGTTCTCCTTTGCAAAGTAGATCGCCGCCTTCGCCACTTCCGGGCCATGTCTTTGCAGTTAAGAAGGCACGTCAGCCTTATCAAGGTGCCAGGGACCGTCAGCGAAAACTGCAGGAAGTCAGTGTGCTCAAGGCACTCGGACAATCTGATCACGTCGTGCACCTTATTGATAGCTGGGAGAAGGATGACTATCTCTATATCCAGACTGAGTATTGTGAGGAGGGCAGTCTCGACGTATTCCTATCACAGGTTGGCAGGAAGGGCAGATTGGATGATTTCAGAATCTGGAAGATCATGCTTGAGCTTGGACAAGTAAGCATCTCTTTTTGATAACTGCTAGCTCATACTGACTTTTATAGGGTTTGAGACATATCCACGATTCTGGCTATATCCATTTGGATTTGAAGCCGGCCAACATTTTCATCACATTTGAGGGCGTACTCAAAATCGGCGACTTTGGTATGGCGACGTCGTATCCAGCGCAACCGGGAATCGAAGGCGAAGGTGACCGCGAATACATTGGACCAGAAATCCTTCTTGGGCATTATGACAAGCCAGCTGATATCTTCGCGCTTGGCCTCATCATGCTCGAGATTGCTGGAAACGTTCAATTGCCCGACAATGGGCCAAGCTGGCAGCGACTGAGATCCGGCGACATGACCGATTGTCCAAGCTTGACATGGAGCACTGCGAGCGGCGTATCCCGTGATGCAACTGGTACCCCAGTAGACGACAGCGACACGAGCATGGATTCGTGCCTCAGCGACGAGGAGATCGAGCGCGAGCTCGATTATCCGCAAGTGCACGGCAGGAAGCGTAATTACAATCCGACGAAGCGATCCACCTCTCACGACCCGGGTAACCTCTTTGGATCGATCAGACGTGGGGAGTTGCACGACGCTCCGGCTTTCATGCGGAATCCAAAGGACTCAGGTTCCCTCGACGTGCTTGTCAAATGGATGATCACGCCACAGCCGCAGCATAGGCCAACCATCTACGATATCCTGAACTGGGAAGGTGTCCGCTGGGTCGAAGGTCGGCGCCGCGCTGGTGCCACTGTCTTCGAAGGAAGTTGGGGACCAGCGGACGATGTTCTCGCTGATGACGCTGAGATGATCGATGTCTGAGCCCACATTTTGATTTGCTATCCTCGAACAGCTTCTTGCTCACGTCGAGTGAGGATTTGGATGAGGAATGGACATTTCTTGAACAGCTCGAACACCAAAGCACTGGATATATTGTACGATGAAACGCCGCGCACAGCTCATGCCCCTTCTACGCCCCCTCGATGCCAAATCACGATGAACTTGTTTTCACGCCCTGTTTGCTGTTTTTTAACGAATGAAGATTACGCCCTATACCTCCTTATACCGCCGGCCTGTGTTGTTTTTGACGAATAAAGATTTGAGATTTCGAAATGGATATCCTCAAATAGCGATATTTCCAACCCGTCGGGCATGATGACGAAAATCTGTCTGTTTGGTTTGGATTTTACGACAGCCTGCGTATGTGTTTGTTTTATCAATGCCTTGTGTTCTACATGGTGGGATATGTTATGTACTGTAGAGATTAGTACTTATTTTTTTTTTTCTCCCCCGAGAAAGAGAGGGGCCTCTGAGATTGGGGCCTGGGGAGGAGGGGTTTTGCTGCATATGATTTTTGACCTTTTTGAGGGTGGAGCGAATGTGGCGATGGGGACCTGCGGTCGAGAAATTAAAGCGGAGAAAGTGTTTGCAGAAGGGAGAGGGGGGATGTAATGGGGATGCGGGAGTCGTCTGGAAATGACGGCTTGCTTTGTTAAAAGTAGATGCGTGGGAGTAGGATGTTGCGAGGGTTTTGGACGCGGAGATGAGATGGGATGGGATGTAGCTGCTGCTGTTTGCTCGAGATTTTGCCACAGTAGCTTGAGCTTGTACGCATGCATATGCTGAGAATGGCATTGTTGGAGTTTTGAGATTGGGAGCGAAGTGAGGTTGGGAAGAGAAAAGATGGAAGGGGCTGCGGCATTGCTGGGCTAGCTGAGGATTGGGGCTGAGCACGGAGAGCGGGAGGTGGCTGGATTTGCTGGCGAGAGGAAGGGAGGGCGGGGAAGGGAATGAATGAATGATGATTGTGGACATTGGTTTGTGCTGTGCTTTGGATTGGATTGATGAGTGACTGAACTGAGTGATATGAGTGATACGAGTGCGTATGTTTGAGGGAGGTTCGATGATTGTTGTTGAAGTCTCTCTCTCTCTCATGGAGAAGGTGACTGAGGATTGGATGGGGCGGAGAGGGGAGGACTGAGCTGGAGAGTGCGATCTCGGGGAGGGGGGAGGGGGGCTTCGAAGTTCTAAACTCCTTTCTCTAGGTGGTTCGCAGGACGCCAATGGGCACACTGGCTGTGGCGGTATCGTTGATCACTCTCGTGTCGGCACAGGCACAGACACAGACACAGCTGGATGGGAAAGAAAATATATCGTATCGTACCGTATCGTACAGCTTCTTCTATTTCCTACACCACAAGCCCTCTTGGGATAGGTCTCCCTAGTTGTATTTCTTCTCTAACCATGTACACGATAGAACAGACCTCCCCTCCCCTCGCTGCCGCAAACCGCCTCCACATCACATCCCCCCCTCAAGCCATCGCCGCAGCGATGCCTACATCTTGGTGACCCGGCTCAGCTGCTCGTTCCTGCGCGTGCTCTCCTTCATCAGGATCTCCGGGTGCCGATGCACCGACGGCATGAACCCCATGCCGACCATGCGTCGGATCGCCTTCGCCATGCGGCGCTGGTTCACATTGCGCAGCCCCGTCTCGCGCGAGTGCTTGATGCGGCCCATCGGCGTGACGTACTCGGAGAGCATCGAGAAATTCTGCGGCCCGTCAGCCGGCGCCTCATCAAACAGGAAGGGAGACACAAACCCTGTACTCGACCACCGGATCCAGCTGCAGCACGTCCAGCACGTCGACGCTCGGCTTCCCGCGCGTCTTCCACTTGCGCATCTCGGCGCTGCTCAGGTCGTGCGGCGCGTACACGTCGCCGGCGCGCCACCGCCGCGCGATCTGCTTCGTCAGGTCGACGGCCTGCTTGTGGCGCGCGAGCTCCTCGGCGCTGCCGCCGCGCGACGACGACGGCGAGGTCTGCGCCCCGCGGAACCGGCTGCCCTTGTAGCGGCTGCTCTTCTCGACGAGCGCGAGGATGCGCGAGGCGGTCGTCTCGTTGCCGGGGGTGGGGGGGCGGCGCGAGGAGGGGTGGGGAGTGCGCGGGGGGGAGAGGGGGCGCGGGGTGCCGTAGGTTTCTGGGGGAGGGGGTTAGTTGGTTGGTTGGGAGGGAGGGATGGGGATGGGGATGGGGACGGGGAGGAGGAGGAGGAGGAGGAGGAAGTACCGGCGAGGGTGCGCGCGCTGGTGGTGAAGGCTGCGCGGGTGCAGATCGAGAAGGGCCGCGCCAGGAGGGCGGGCGCGAGGAGTTGTAATCGTGGAGGCATGGTGGTGGTATGGGCTTTCAATGGGGTTGCCTTGTCCTGTCGTCCTCGTCGATGTTGGGTGTGGTGTCGAGGTCCAAAATCCTCCGGAAGAACGTTGGCCCGGGATATTTTTCGAAATACGTTTTTCCGGCCGCTCCTGGAAAAAGTCTCAGCCTCACCTCGCGCAGAGGCAGAGAGAGCCTCGAGGAATCAACACTTCGCACATCACACGCACACGCACACGCACACGCACACGCACACGCACACGCACACGCACAATTCAACGAGATAGGATTCAGCGAGCGAGCGAGCGAAGATGGTCCGCAAGCTCAAGCATCACGAGCAGAAGCTCTTGAGGAAGGTCGATTTCGCGACCTATGCCGCCGACAACAACCATCGCGACGCCGCCGTGATCCGGCGGTACAACATCCAGAAACCGGGGGACTACCAGAAATACAACCGTATCTGCGGCGTACGTCCCTCCTCTCCCTCCCCCGTCTCCCGCAGCCCTCCCAGTCCCAAGCTAACCCCGCGCAGTCCCTGCGCCAGCTGGCGCACAAGCTCGCGGCGCTGCCGCCCGACGACGCGCAGCGGCAGCGCCACGAGAAGCTGCTCCTGGAGAAGCTGTACGACATGGGGATCCTGTCGACGGCGAGCAAGCTGTCGTCGGTCGAGAACTCGGTCACGGTGTCGGCGTTCTGCCGCCGCCGGCTGCCGGTCGTCATGACGCGGCTGCGCATGGCGGAGACGGTGCAGGCGGCCACGAAGATCATCGAGCAGGGCCACGTGCGCGTCGGCACAGAGACGGTCAGCGACCCCGCGTATCTGGTCAGTAAGAGCATGGAGGACTTTGTGACGTGGGTCGATGGGAGTAAGATCAAGAGGAGCATACTTCAGTACAGGGAGAAGTTGGATGATTTTGATCTGTTGTGAGGGGGGAGGGGATGGGAAGGCGAGGGATGTGGCGGATTGGGTGGGTGGAGTTTGCATAGCGTTGGCGTTTGGGCTGGGCTTGGCTGGGCTGCTGGAAAGGTCCTTTGGGATGAGATGGACCGTGAGAAGTCGCCATGATGCGATCGTTACAGAATGCTCGGATATACAATGCACATGGTCGTTGCCTCATTACAGCTACAAATGAGACATAAAAATCCGGTTTCTATGCCTCATGAGCGTATAATACAATATCATACACTAATCACTCTGTCCTGCTATTTACAAATTCTGGGATTAAGACTTCCCAGATGGTATATATACCTCCTACGCTTTCCACTCTCGCACAATATCAAACAGCTCAAACCCATCCTCCTTATCTATGATCTTCTCCCTCGTCTCCAACTCCGCCCAAACATCTGGATAATTCTGCTTAGCCCACGCCTCCACTGCTTCCTTGTTCTCCTCTCCTGGCAATGCATTATATAATATCCCAAGCCTGCAAGATCAGTCAGCCAGCATCCTCCATGATCAGCAAGTAAACTTACGTATTAACATCGGGCCCATATCCCACATCCTCCTCCATCGCATCCACCAAGCTTTTCCCCTCCTCCAACAACCCCTGTCCCGCCAACGCGCCCACATACGCATTATACACCTCCTTCGTAATCTCAATCTCCATCCTCCTCATCGTGCCCCAAATATTCTTCGCCGCCTTCTCCCCATACGGCTTCTTCTCACAGACTCTAAACACAATCTCCAGACTATTATAGCTCGGCCCCTCCCTACTGTTCGTGATGTCGATCCAGAAGTCCAGCGCCCGGTCCGCGTCCCCAATCGCCGTGTACGCCATCATCAGCGCATTGTAGAGCTTCGTCGACGGCTCGATCGCCGAGTCCATCTTCATCATGTTGTGCACCATGTACAGACTCTCGTCGTCCTCGCACTTCGCGATGCCCACGAGACACGCGATGTACGTCTCGACATTGGGCCGGATGTCGGGGATGTCGTGCGCGCGCATGTGCCCGAAGGTGTGGCAGGCCATGTCGGAGCGGCGGCGGTCGAAGAACTCGCTCATGAGCTGGGTTCGCAGATCGCGGCCGGTTTCGGGATATATGCTGCGGAGGACACCGTAGGCGTCCCAGACTTGAGCGGTGCTGTTGTTGCGGTCGAGACAGTACCCCAAGATGGCGTCGCGGGTGCGATCGCGGTCTTCGTGGTCATGGTGGAAGACGTTGGATTGGAGGGTATTGACGACTGTTGGGATGTCGCCGCGCTTGAGATGCAGGAGGACGAGGGAAGAGAGTGTGTCTGCTTCTAAATAGGCATTGCGCTCTTCAAGATCGGCGACTACGGACATGATAGCGTCGTAGTTCGGAGAAGATGATGCGCAGAGTGCTCGTATATATTTGTTAACCACGGGGAGGTCTATCTTTTCGGAGAGATCCTCTCCTCTAAGTGCATCGTATGCGACTTTGGCGCCAGACAGATCTTGAGCATCAATGCGATAATCCATCTGCATAATATATGTCTTTGCGTCTGGCCTGATGCCGCGTTTCTGTGCAAGTGCAATATATCGCTCTGCGAGATACGGGTTCTTTCTTGAAATTGCCGACTCGACCAGTTTGTTAAAAGTATCCATGTCCGGCCTTTTATCGTTGCCCTCGTTGTGCCGTATCATAACGTCCATCATGCGTTCCACCTCTTCTGGGCCCTTCTCCAGCACTTCGGCTGCCCAGAGGAATATGACATCCCAAGTGTTTTTATCCGGATTCGACTGGACGATGGAGCGGAATATTGGATCCAGCCATTCCAGCTCATTATTTCTAAGGGCAAAGTGTAATATAGACAAAAGCGTTGTTGCCCTCGGATAAGCAGCATCTTCGCCCTTCTTTGGGGAGATTGACTTGGTGAACCACTCTTTCGTTTTTTCCACATTGTTTCTCTCAGCATAAAAGCCAACCACGATCCTTTGAGCTAGAGCATGGTAATCCATGCCGTGCTCCAAGGCCATATCCAAGGTCTTAAAAAGTTCCGCCTCATTACCTTCTTGAGCAAATCCTCTCATGAGGGAAACGAATATTCTGTTGATTGTATTGGCCGCAATCTCCTTGAATTCAAAATCTTTATGCTCCGACAGATATTCCACGAAGAATTTCTTTGCTTCCAGCGCATTGCCTGTCGACGCCAGAACCGCAACATAACGCTGAGCCGCCAGTATAATTGAATTCTGGTCCGTCCATCTGCGCAGGAACTCGGCGAAAACTTCTCGCGCAAAGTCGACGTGTGCTTGCGATGCCTTGGACGGGAATTTTTGCATGGCATCCCTCGCCTTCTTCAGATCGGACGAGCTGAGCCCAAAGTCCTGCGCTTCCGTATTTGTGTCCCTCAAGTGCTGAAACGTCCGCAACACATAGCTTGCTTGAAGCCTATTCATCGGCTCCCTCACTTGTGCTTTATACGAAGTAAACTGCTTGAATGCCTTTGCAAGGTTTTGCGCTGGCGGCGGCCGTGCCCTCAGCTGGTTCCTCAATCCCAAATCCAGCAGCGTATCGAATCCCGGGTCCATATCCGGCTCCTTGATCCCCTTGTCAGGCTTCGGAGAGAAGCCAAACATGCCTCGCCTTGGAGGTGGCCGTAAGACAACGGACGCGCCGCATTGTCGGTGTATATGTATGCTCGGTCTGTGAGGGCATCTGAAGATGAAGCCTTCGTTCAATAGGAGTCGCCGGAAGACGGTGCGGGTTAGATGGGACCGCATTTTGAGGAAATACTATATAAGGCAAAACGACAAAACCCTATATCGGTCAGCAGCATTCAAAGATTGGCATTGGTATTGGCATTGGTCTGGAAATGCTCACAGAAACATGGCAATTGCAGCAATTGAATACTTTATGATGTTGGAGTTGTTTTGCTGCACCGACGGAAGCAGCTCCAAATGTCTTCGGCAATCCCCGCATTGAGTTGCTAACCTAATACGGCAATTCTGGACTACAACCGCGATTCTCATATGCATTATAGTGGCTGCCAGTGATCTCCTTTATAAAATATCTTAATAAGCGCGTGCCCATATTATATTCATTTTATTTAAGAATATTAGGAACGAATTTTTAAATATATATTCATCCCTATATCAAGTTTACGAGCTCTTGTGCGTTGGGCATGGTTTCTATATCAAGCTAAGTTGGGACTGCTTTTAAAGGATTTAATAGTAAGTCATATATTCCATAAGCAAGAAGTATGGTGTAGTGTTAGCATTTGCTATTCGACTTGCTTCTAGCAAGTGCTAGCGAATAAGTGTTCCTATTCAGAATAAATCCTCCCGGTTTTCTATCCAGATCTCCAATAGATGTGAAGTCTTTTTTTCTTGCAACTTTCCCTCCAGCATCTCGCCTCCTTAGCCTTCAGCGATGCTAGTTGATGCTCCAATTCACTCTAGAGCCAAACTTTATCCGCTTTATTATTACACACTAGACTTAAAGTTCAGTCTTAGATCAGAGCACTTCACAGGATGACCTACAGTTTCCAGTGTCATGCTGCCAGCGCTTATTTACAGCGTGACAGCTACAGATTGAATCACAAACATTGATCTGATCTGATAGCAACGTTTCCACATCATTCATCGGTCTCCGCGAAGAAGGCGCCTGGTTGTCTGCGTCTGGGCCGTTGGCTTCGCTGCAACTTCCACGCTGCAGTTAGCCATCCTCTACGGAACATCAACCATCTCCGTATCCGAATCCTGCGGAATATCCCCCACATCCTGCGGATCGTCCCAATCTGACTTGTCCGAACTGTCCGAACTGGCCGCATCCCAATTGGACAGAGCGTACTCATCGTCATCTGGTGGACTTTCCTTTCCTTGTTTTGCTCCCGGCCACGGATCAGGTCCGACATATCTCATAATGCGTTTCGGTCCAAACCTATCCATCGTCAGCAACTCAACTACAACACAGAACCGCCAATAACTTACGCAAAGATTTGCGGACACTGAGCAACCAGATTGATCCAGGTTTCTGCATCGACCTGGAAGCTGATATCTTCGTTGAAACGTTGGCGGATATTTTCGATGTCAAGATCGATATTGATTTTGCGCCGAGTTGTGTGATTATCCCCATATGTCCAGAAATGTTTGTGTGTACAGATTATAGGTATACCGTCTAATAATCCTTCAGCTGTGTCCTTGGTTACTGTGTAAGGTGGCAATGCAGGTCTTGGATGCGGCGTTAGCTCTGAAAGAGAAGGCCAGCCGTCTTTTCTGTATGTAACGTCGGCGCTCTTTAGATCTCCCTCAATCATGCTAAATCTAAGTTAGAGTCTGACCATAGACTAAAGGATGTCAGGCTCTAAAGGATGACCTACTTAAAACATTCCTCTTGCTCTTCAGCGAGGTATTTTATGTAATCGTAGAATTCCTCTGGACCGACAGACTCGGAATTCTTGTTCTCCGACAGCATCCATTCCCTGTTTACATATTCTAACAGCAAGTTGATAGGCACTCTATTCAACATAGTGTCTAAACCAAGAATAAGCCGATACCAACACATGAAGGTATGGATTTGAACGAAGCGCAGAGGTGGTTGAAGGAAATTGCTATGATGATATTCAAAATCAGATTCGTTACCAGATAGCGATTCCAGATTAGGAAGCAAGCCCGCTGGTTCAGGCGGAGGTGTGATATCAGAGTATGGGGAATCTAGCTTTCATCAGCGCTCAACTCAGGTAAAATGCTCCTACATTGAAGAGGTTACCTCGACCATCACGCGGCGCGTCTGGCTTCTCCTTTCTCGTCTGGTGCCAAGCATGCTTCCGCTGTTTCCTCAGATATCTTTCATTCCAATCCATTATATCATCTCTGATTCTTTTCAAAAGCCGTGCAGCTCTAGCCTGATCAGAGAGTTTATCGGCCCCAATGGCGTATGCTAACGCTTGAGCTGGTACCTCCAAATTAGGAGGAGATTCAAGCGGGCGGTCTGGCGGACCATCTACCCACCAGTGTCCACTCGTCTGACGTCTCTTCGGAGCTTCGCGATGATATGTAATACCAGCGGCGAATTTCCCAACGCGTAGCACGTCGCCGAAATGCATATAAACTCTAACATAACTGTTCCAAAACTCTTTTAGAGCAATATCTGCGAAGAATTTGGCGGAAACAGGATAGTGGTATTGAGCAAGTTGATACGATGGCACATCCCGTTCGTATTTAAGATGACTACTATGCAAATCACCAATCCTGGGCCAATATTGAGCAAAATGGGCAAGGGCCCATGGCTTGAACGATTTCTTGGGAAGTGTGTCGGTGATATACCCTGCCATCTGTGGTGCAAGTGGTTAGAGATCTGGGAACTTTTCAAAGGACTCTGAATGAGAGACTCACTGCAGCGGTCACGGAACACCCAAATTCGGCTACTGCCTCGTCCTCGAAGAAGAGTTCTTGAGCCGGGAATTTCTTTTCTTCGTCGGAGTTTAGCCTGCGGTACAAGTCGCCCATGGCATGCTATAAATGTCAGCTTTGAGCTCGGAGAAAAGAATCACGTCTCCTAAATCATTCTCTCAGAAAGTATATGGCAGGGAGCAATTACCGCCAACTCATGAACCATAATAGTTGCTACCCAGTACTGCATCGCCAGTTTTTCCGAGTCCTATGCCAGTTAATGATGCCACTTTAATAACGAAAAATGCAGTAATACAAGCATACCGTCATGCCTCGTTTATCAAGAAATGGTGTCAAAAGACACATAGCTAGCGTTATTTCGATTGGCAAATTCCCAGATACGTCCTGACAGCACGTAATAGCCAGAAAGTCACTCCCCGTCTTGTTACCATCTTCATCTCGACCAATTAAGCCCGTGCCTATATTTGTGTTTCCGTGACCTATTTTCCATGCTATGTTTCCGGTGGCCTGGGCAAAAGCCTGTAGGACTTTTTGCCGATCTGCGTAAAATACATGACTTTCTCGTCTGTGGAACGATCTCAGTCCCTCAATCGTTTTGGACGGTGGATCCAGAAGTTTGCGTTCTCCGAACAAGAGGGCGTCCCACCTGCAGCTGTTAGCATATTCGGAAGAGATCCAGTCACAAACATGAGTACTCACCATTGGGTGACGCTGGCATGCATAAGGATCATTGTTGCCAGCCGAAGAATGGGTTGGAGCAAATCCCATACTATTGGATTGTTCCCCTTGAGATTCGATGATTAGCTTGGTAGAATGAGAACCGTGATTTAAGCAACTCACCTCCCAATATCCATCATACCCCATTCCAATCCTCCAAAACGCAGTATTCATCGCCAGATTCTGTCTTGTCATCCAATTCTGCTGCCGAAAAATGGGATGAATATTGTTCGTCAACGTCAACTGCCTCTTAGCATCAATAAGCGGCAGCGCCGCATCGATAGCCTGAAGCGACTTCGTATCAAACTGATGTAGACGGTTTTGTTGATACTCGCATTTCCACCGCTCCCTCTCCATCTCAGACTCTGTCTTCTTGTCCAAATCAATAGGCGTGAAGCCACTCGATCCATCATTGAAAAACGGGTCTGGCCCGAATAATTTAGCAAGTTTTGATAATTTCCATTTTCTTCTTTTGGGGGCGGTAGGTCTGGAAGGCTCTGGGACTTCGAACCTGCCCCTTTTAGCTGCAGGTTGTCCCCCTTCCGGTTCATCCTGTGCTCTGCGCTTTCCAGTCTTCTGTAAAGAAGCTGGGTCTCCCGGAGGTTGTCCAGGCTGTTGTGGGGGATTTTGATCAGCCATTGGATTGAAGTTTAAGTCATACGACATTCGGGCACAGTGTGAGAGTTGCGAGGAGATTTGAGAGGACCTCTTGGGAGCATCTTAAATCATCCTTTGTTGGTCATGAGGCTATGAACTCGACGGATTCGGCTTCATAAAAGGTGATAATACATCGATCCACAGAGAACAAAGGCCGTTTCTTTGGCACATTTCTAAATGTAGCAATCCAGACTTTGCGACAAAGGAGATATTTCGAGTTGCTAACGATAAAAGAAAATCGATGATTTTTTTGTGAAATAAAATAAAAGGCAGGAGATTCTTACGCTGTTGAATTTTCGAACTAGAAATTAAAGTGCTCAAAAGAAACTGATCTCTGTGTAGAGTAAGACTTATTAATGAACGAATGTTTCACAAAGAGACCCAATAATAGCCACAAAGTGGAATTCAGTAAAAACTATTTAATTTTAGAAATAGCAATTGAAAATAAAAAATAATTTAAGCAGCGCCTAGGATTTGACAACAAAAATTCAACAACGAAGATCCTCGAAATACCAACAGCAAAAAAGAACTAAGTAGCGTTAAAATGCAGAGGAATAAAATTGCAGGCCTGGATTCAGCAATAACAGATGACGTTCAGAGGCTGGAAGTCCAGAAGGAACTGCTGGCAACTAAGGAAGGAACGACATAGACGTCAGCTTAGGAACAGCTTGTCGTCTATGCCGCTGCATCTTTCGTGGGTTCTAGCATCCCATATGAGACATTGCGACTCCATAGACGTACATATGGCATCTAGAGACTGTGCTGCGGTCGATTCGTAGAGGCCCCGAGTCTTTCACTGCGTCGTTAATCACAAATACCGGAGGGGGTAGAAACGTTAGACTCCTGGCCTCAAAATTCCTAGGTATGATTCCCAACGCCTGTATGCCCGACTCCATCCCATGCACGCTGCTCTGTCCCCAGACCGATTTCCTATCGTACATTCGCTCTACGTCTTTCCCTTACTCCAGTTTCCCCACCACGATCTTCAGGATCTCCTCCGTGCGCTTCGACGCATTCCTCGGGTCCTTCGCGACGCTCTGCCAAACCTCTCCGTGTCTCGGCTCGCTCAGTATACACTTCGCCTCCACATCCGCGCGTTTTTCCTTTCCAAAGTCAGCCTTCGTCCCAACACCCACCATCGGGGAGGGGCAAACTTACATCCGTTCCATGCTGCTGCAGAAACTTATAATACCACGCCCACGTATCCCCCAGATCCGAATCCAGCAGGATCGCCTTCTCGAACCAGTTCTGCGCCTTCTCGAGCTTGCGCTCACCCCAGAAGATGCGCGCCACCGTCACGAACAGGATCGGGTCGTTGTCCACCTTCTTGATGGCCTCCAGGCTGCGCGGCTTGCGCTGCGTGCGCGGCTCCAGGTGCCAGATGGCCTCGCTCCACAGGAGTCCGCTGTCCGGCACCTCCTGCAGCGCCTTCGCCATCAGCACCTTGGCCTGGGCGAGGTTGTTGGCGCGGCGCTCCACGCGCACCGATTCCGTCCAGAGGTCGGGAAACTTGGGGACGGCGAGGCGCGCGCGGTCGAGCACCGAGCGCGCCTTCACCACCATGCCGGCCTTCTCTTCCAGCCGCGAGAAGAGAAGCCAGAGGGGCACGGAGCGCGGGCAGGCTTTGGTGCCGGTGCTGTAGGCTTCGCGTGCTTGGGGGAGCTTGCCTTCGCCTTCGTAGATTTGGCCCTTCATCATCCATAACTTAGCAGCTGCGGGGAATAATTGAAGGGCTTGATTGACGAGGTCAAGCGCTGCATCAACGTCGCCTTGTTGACGCTCGAAGGAGACGCTCTTCATCCAAACGCGATCCGTAGGGGCTTCTTGTCTAGCAACCTTAAGCAAGTTTCTCGCCTGCTCAGTCTCGCCGTTGTCTGCTTCCAGCTTGACGGCTGCCAGCCAAATATCTTCATTGTTGGGGTTCTGGTTGAATGCCTTTCCGAGCACTTTCCTGGCTTCTTGGATTTCTCCAGCTTGCCATTTCTCCTTCGCCAGCATCATCCACAGAACTTCACTCTGTGGGCATGCCTCTACAGCCTTCTCAAGTAGTTGCGACAAGCTCTCCTTCGTGCCGTGGTTCTTCTCAAGGTGGGCAGCGGCAAGCCATAACGCCTTGCTGTTGACAAATACCCGCAAGGCATATGCATAGATAGCTCTGGCCGTTTCGTATTTTCCTCTGCCGATACTTGACTTTGCATCATCCATCCAGATCTCCTTCCGGTCATCATCCTCGTCTAGACCCCATCCCAGAGTTTCTCGGATGATATTGCCACAGGTCAAGACCGCACCTTCATCTTCGCATTTCTCGGCCTCCGTGATCCAATCTTCGCGCTTCAGCATCGCAGATTCCTTGGCAAGAGCCTGCACCGCACGCTTCATGACATTAACCTTGCTCGGAACGCCCGTTGCCAGCTCCTGCTGCTCCTGCAACCTTGCCGCAGCAATCCAAATCTCGAACGACGTCGGAACAGCCTTGCGAGCTTTGTTTAGGACTTTCTGCGCATTTTCAGCAGTCTCTAACCTAGCCAGCGCGAGCCATAGCTCGACGGAGAGAGGAATGATTTCTGTGGCTTTCGCCAACAACAGCCGCGCATCATCTGGATCTTCCTCCAGATTGACAGCCTCTTTCCAGAGCATGACGGATTGTGGAATGTGATCTAGGGCATGGCGAATGACGCGCTTCTTCGCTCTTGGCTCGGACTCGAGCTTCATGGCCTCGACCCAGAGACGCACGGAATGGTCGTTGTTCTTAATAGCATTGGCGGCAATAATCTTCGCATTCTGGGTGTCGTTCAGTCGGATATTCTCCAGCCAAGCATCCTCGCTCTTCGGGCAATGCTCACAACCTCGTGCGATGACATTTCTAGCCGCCACAATCTTGCCTGCAAGTTCTTCCAGACGCGCAGCGGCGATCCACCCAGGCGCATGTTTCGGATTTGTTCGAATGACGGATTCCAGGAGGACTCGCACTCGCTTGATATCGCCGACTTGTGCCTCTCCCTCGTTGATTTGGGATTTTGCCAGACTTGTGAGGTATCCCTTAGGATCGATATTCGTTGCGCTTCCAGCCACGGAATCCATCCCATTTCCGGCAGAGGCCTGGTCCAGTCGAACTTGCAGGACCTTATCTCTCGCCGCTCCAATATCGGCAAAGTTGGTCATTGTGCCGCTGGGGTGATCGACTGTAGAAGGGATTCCATCGTCCATCACCGTCGTCCCCAACTGTGTCGAGTCCCTCGCGCTCGCTAACACGCTATCCGGCACAGCATAAAACTTGTCTCGGAGAGCCTGTTTACTCCTGCGATTCTTCCCCGTCAGATCCCCCACCTCGGGCAGATTCGCCCAGTCCTCATCACTGACCGTCCCCAACGCGCGCTTGAGATCGGCAAACTGCTGTTGGATCTTCGGATTATTGCGCTCGTACTCTTCGCCCTCGGCTTTCTCGCGTGCTTCCCTGTAGGCCTGGTTGGCAATCTGTTCATCCACGATAAACCATCTGCTCGGCGCATGCAGAGCTGGGAAAAGGGGGGGGAGGGGGGAGACCAACCTTCTCATTTTGCGCCGCCTATCCATCTTCTCATCGACTTCCTGGTATATCCTGTCGGCCTCATCGTCGTCTCTGTCGTACGTGCCACCTGCGAACAACCCCACTTCGTTCTCCGGATCTTGGAACCGCTCCTCGTCCTCTTCCTCCTCCTTCTTCTCTGGTACGCCGTATGCTGTAGGCGCGGCTGCGCCGAGCTGTGCGGCGCGCTTTGCGAGTGCCTCCTTGATCTGATCTTCACTTGGGCCCTCGCGCGCTGGACCAAGATCTGAACGAGTTGTGAAACCAGTAGCACCACGGCCCAGACCGGCGACGTAGTTCTCTGGCGCCGGCTGGCTGAGAAAGTCTCGTCGTCCTGACATCTTTGCGACTGTGTTGTAGCAATATGCCCTTGCAAAGGAGAAAAGCCGCTCGCTGGATGTGGAATCTACGATGGCGATATATAGCTGTCAAGGTCCCCGATAAAATAGCAGGCTGAATCACATGACAAACGTTAGCTGACTAGCGTATCCCGATAAGCCCCACACGCTAAGATAACATGGCAAAAAGTTCACCGCAACCAAGAAATCCTCAGATCTGAGCACCCCTCTGCCCTCTGTACACTCGATCCCCTCCGCCAACCTCCTCAACCGCCCGAACCCAGTTCCAATCCGCCAAGATGGGCAAACTCAAGACGCCCAAGCGCAACGGCGCGGCCACATCGACGCCCTACGAGAAAGCGCAGAAGCAGACGAACAACGTGTTCAAGTTCAACACGAACTTCGGGCAGCACATCCTCAAGAACCCCGGCGTCGCGGAGGCGATCGTCGCGAAGGCGGACCTGAAGCCGTCCGACGTCGTTCTCGAGGTCGGTCCGGGCACGGGCAACCTGACGGTGCGGATCCTGGAGAAGGCCAAGAAGGTGATTGCGGTCGAGCTGGACCCCAGGATGGCGGCCGAGGTCACGAAGCGCGTGCAGGGCACGCCTATGCAGAAGCGGCTCGAGGTTATGCTCGGGGACGTCATTAAGACGGAGCTGCCGCCGTTTGATGTTTGCATCTCGAACACACCGTATCAGGTTCGTCGGCCCTCCTCTGTTACATACATACAATGCAGCTACTCGACTATCTACGTGGGACTCTGGCTAACACGCGACCTCAGATCTCGTCGCCCCTCGTCTTCAAGCTCCTCGCACTCCCCAACCCGCCGCGCACATCCATCCTCATGTTCCAGCGCGAGTTCGCGCTGCGGCTCACGGCGCGGCCCGGCGACGCGCTGTACTGCCGGCTGTCGGTGAACGCGCAGTTCTGGGCCAAGATCACGCACATCATGAAGGTGGGCAAGAACAACTTCAAGCCGCCGCCGCAGGTGGAGTCGTCGGTCGTGCGCATCGAGCCGAAGATGGGCAGTGAGCGGCCGGGGGTCAGCTGGGAGGAGTGGGACGGCATGCTGCGGATCTGCTTTGTGCGGAAGAACCGGACGATGCGCGCGAGCTGGCTGGGGACGAAGGAGGTGTTGGGGCTGGTGGAGAGGAACTACAGGGTGTGGTGCGCGATGAATGATGTGGCGGTCGACGACACGGTTGTCGAGGACGGGGACGAGCAGGAGATGGAGGTGGACGAGGGCCCTGCGGCGGCGCAGGAGGAGTGGGAGGGGATCATGGACGTCGACGGGGCGGCGGAGGACGGGGAGGACGAGGTGCCGAGTTTCTTCAAGGAGGAGGCGGCGCGGAATAGCAACGGGACGCCGAAGACGAAGAGCAAGAGGAAGAAGACGCGCGTGGCGGAGCTGGTCAGGGAGAAGATCCGGAAGGTGCTCGAGGACGTGACGGACCTGGCCGAGAAGCGCGCGGGGAAGTGCGACGAGAATGACTTCTTGAGACTGCTGTCCGCGTTCAACGAGGAGGGCATCCATTTCGCATAGACGCCGCGATCAGGGCGGTCGGGGGGAGGGAAGAGTCGCGGCATGGTGGGTGGGTGGGTTTAGCAAGGCGTCCGGGCGTGGGGATTTGGGATAGCGTTACTGTTACTCTACTGTGCGTACGCATGACAGATTAGAGGCGGCATTATGCCATTATGCCAGGAATATCAGATCGGAGAACTCTCTAAATTCTCATTCCTCGCTGCTGAACCCATTCCACCCGATCCATGCCATCGACGCTCCTCCTCCCCCCTCCTCCTCCCAAAGAGAGGAAGGAAGGAAGGACGGAAGGAAGGAAATCAACACATCCCTCCCCGCAGGCCCGCCTCCTGTACTTCCACACACCGCACCACCGGCCCTGGCTGTTCGGATGCGGCCTATACATACATACATGCACAGAACCTCCGTATCAACGGACGACTCGGCGATTTACACGCGAAGACGCTCGCATGGCACAGTCTGCGCTGTGTATAGTACAGTACGTATGTATCTGCTTTCCTCGGCGCATACAATCACAGCACAATCACAGTCACAGTCCCCGGATGACGTGGCGTGGCCTGAGGTTCTCTCAGCCAGAGAGAGTTGTATTTTATGGTGTGTGGTGGCGCTTCAGCCACAGAAAGAGAAACAGAAAGTGCAAGAGCCATAGAAACAGCCACAGCAACAGCCACAGCCTGCTAGGTCGGAAAAGCTGAGCATCGCTATCTGGCCTGATTGCCGGCCGGGTCGGTCGGATCGTGGGGGGATGGGATGCGCTGTCAACCGCAAGCCTGTCACCGTCTCGTCTCTTCTCTCTTCTCGTCTCTCCCAGAATACGTACATACAGTACATACGTGCACATATAACCCTGCCAAGCATCCACTCCCCTAGCCCCGTCCACATCCACTCACGCCCTAGAGGGCCGACACGTCGGGTACCTGCACTTGCTCCATCTGCAGCTGCAGGCCGTTCGCCGCGGAGGCAGGAGGGGGCCTGCTAGCTAGGCGCAGTTGGGCTGCTCGGTGGGAAGTCGTGGCATGAGATGAGACGAGAGGAGACGAGACGTGTGACTTTCGTTGCTTTGTGCGGAGATGGGGGTGGGCGGCAGCACGTGGATTGGAACGGGGGATGGGAGGAAAGGAAGGAAGGATGGATGGATGGATGCAGGATGCAGGATGCAGGATGAGAGGCCCGGGGCTGGGATCCGGGGAGTGACGACGCAGCTAGGGCGTGGAATGTGTGGCAGGCTGTGAGTCGCTGGAGGGGGGAGTGGGTGGTGGGAGTGCGGTGCGACTTTGTGCTTATTCCTGAGGTGATGGTGCTGGGGAGAGGAGGGGAGGAGGATGAGGAGGAGAGGATGAGGGGGGAGGAGAGGAGAAAGGAGAGAGGAGAGAGAAAAGGAGAAAGGAGAAAGGAGAAAGGAGAAGGGAGAAGGGAGAAGGGAGAAGGGAGAAGGGAGAGAAGAAAGGAGAGAGGAGAGGAGGAGGGTGAATAAGCAAAGACACGGAGATGAGCTCGAGGCATTACATAAGGGGGATGGTTCATTCAGTGTTCATTAGGTGAGTGAGTGTTTATGTATAGAATACCTTATAGAGAGAAAGAGGAGATGGCCATTTCGGAAAGATCCCCTTCAGGAAACGCATTCATAGCCGACGGCACAGCCTTATGGTGTATGTATGTATGTACATATATATACATACATATATACATACATATATACTACATGTAACCTCAGAACCAGATATATAATACAAGTCTATGTACTGGACGTACTACTGTAAAGGAAATATTGGCATCCTATCCCCGAAAATCTCGGTGTACTACTGTATTATATATATATATATATATATATATAGGTACAAGATACATTGTACAGCACATCTCACAGGATAGACCTGAAAGGTTAAAGTCGTCCGTTGCTGTTGAGGCACAAAGGCCGACCAACCGACCATTTGATCATTACAGTAATTCCCTCAGCACAAGATCGATAAGTCTTCACAACTTCAACTTCGCAACTTCAACTCCAACTTCACAACTGCACATCCATCAACAAACATACGACCATAGACCATAGACCATAGACCATAGACCATAGACCATACTCATCATACTCATAGATCATACTGATAGATCATACAAACATCGCCTTCATCACTTGCGCCGAGGTTGGCTTTGCGCGACAGAACTCTGAGGCTCCGAGGCTTGAGGCTTCTTGCTCACTTATCAGATCCTACGTCGGTCTTTACACAACGGCAAGCAGGTATTGCATTGCATGAGTGAGACCCGAGATCTGCATCCTCAGGGTGTCTTGGTGTCTTAGCATTTCGCTCTTCATTCTTCATTCTTCGCTGTTCGCCCTGACACGACTACCTCCCTCAATAACCCAGCAACAATTCTTCATTGCATGGCTATAGCTCCATCGCGCACTCACAGACATACATCATACATCATACATACATACATTCATACATCCTGAATCTTCTTCGACACAACCACAGCAGAGTCGACCACGGCTGCCGATGCTCCAGTGCCGTCTCGTCTCCACATGCCAATGCTGAGCAGCGCAGTCTAATCCCTCCCAGACACATGGGCGACGCTCTCCGGGAATTACCCTCCACATACCGAGATTCACGACTTCATAATCGAGATTAGGTACCTATACATACCACACGGACCTTAGGGCAATATTTGTTGAGTTCGTGGGTTCGTGGGGGTTGAAGTCAGGGCAGGCTACTGCAAGTCATCACCGGTGTTGGCCGTGGCCGTCGAGCCGGCTTGAGCATGTCTGCTCAAGGAGACAACATGGACGACAAAGGCAGGAAGACTCCTACGCAAACTCCAGAGATGAGGGAATCGACGTCGAATCCGCGCTTGAGCGCCGATCGATCCTCTGCGAACCTCAATCGCAAACCCTCCACATCCTCCATACCCAACACAAGGAAGATGATCAGTTCACAAACGTCATCGAACACCGCCTCTCCGAAGCCATCTCGCGAGCCCTCACCAGCGAGGCCGACGATGAGGCCGTCGACCACACGTCCCGGACCAGGAAGGTCGAGGAAGAACAGCAGTCAAGACCCGAGCCCGTCACGATCCGCCAGTGCAACAACCCCGAATGTGCCGTCGAGTGCAGCCATACAACGAGCATTATCTGCGGCGAGCACACCGCTTCTGAAGCCCTCACTGTCCGACCTTACAATCGTCGCCCCACAACCTTACAAGCCCATGATGCCTTCCGAGATCAAAGAGACTCCACGATGGCCCGTCTCGCCTCGGCTCAGATCACCACCACCAGTCAACAGACCGTCCAATATGCCGCGGAAGGCAGACCAAGACACGCCTCTAGTCAGCACGCTGAGGTTCACGTCGTCAAACGAGGGGACCGCCACAGATACGGACAACGAGGAATCGTCCGCCATGGTTGCTATCCGAAGTCCAGCTCGTGGAGCGAGCACGAGTTCAACAACATTGGAGACTGTTCAAGAGATCAGCCAGCCAAACACACCTGCGTCCGGACTGGATGCAACTCTGAGTAGTGCAATGGGAGGGCTGGCGGAAGAACCGGTTGCTATTGACCAAGTCTTGAATGCCCAAAGGAAATTGAGGCCCGGAGCAGTCGAGAGTGGCAGCGAAAGTGGCGAGAGGAAGGGCGAGATAAAGATGAGGTCTACAACGGGCCAAGGCTCGGCTCTGCGTCCAGGTCTGGCTTCACCACTCAAGTCTACGAGTTCTACAAGCATTGGAGCAGTGAAGAAGGCGTCGGAAGGCTCCACGACGAAGAACATGACCGTGGAAACCGAGACCGTCAGTTCAATACCTCAAGTCGCCGTTGGCGGAGGAGCAACTGTCAACGGCAGCCTCCGTGCAAAGCCAAGTTCCGAGACCATCCGCCCAAAGAAGGAAAAGAAGAGGACGGCAAGAAAGGCCCCTTCAGTCACATCTGGCGTCGGTGAGCCACCAAATTCCTCAACAAGATCCCAATCGCGTCTCCATCATCATTCTTCCCATCGGTCGATGTCGGATGCATCGCTCAGCGTGTCGCCAAGTGATAGTTCACATTTCGCGACTACGTTGGGTCGATTCGCATCAACCCCCCCTGTCTCTGATTTCCGTCTGCCAAGTCTAAGCTCCTATGTGAACCGAGTGCTAATGATGCCACCGCGTACAGCGTCCTCCAAAGCAGACATCTTCGAGGCGAAAATCGCCAGCGCGGTCGACGAGGCGAACTCGTCGGATTCGGAGGAGACGTTTGTGTATGAATCGAATCCGCCGGATCACGAGCGACCCCGGCGGTACCACTCTCGGACGCCGAGCGCGACGTCGATGGTCAGCCAGATCGATCAAAGAGGGAACACTCGCTCGATGCATGCGAATGTGGAGGCGAATAATGGACACAGCGTGGCTATGAAGAAGAGCATGAAATTCGCCAGTTCATTCAATCCACCCCCCGACAGCGGTGGCGGCGACGACGACGGAACCGGCTCGAACAGGACTAACATGGGAACGGGCAGAGGCACCATCCGCCACCACCATATCGGGCGCTGGGGCCGCAACGGCACGAGCGGCCACGCCTCGCTCTTCGACAACGAATCCCCCTTTCCGAACGCGGCGAAATCCAAGTTCGGCGGCAACGCCCGGCAGTCACCCCGCCCGACGAGCCCGAGGATATCTAATGGGAAGTTCGGAAACAAGAAGAACTCTCCCATCTCCTCGGGCTACGACATCGATGACGGCGCGGGCGCCGACGACGAGCGCACGCCACTCATGCCGACCTCTCTGCGCTCCGCGCGCTCGGGACGGCATCGCAGGCCGCTGACAGCGTCGTCGCGACACCTCGAGCACCAGGGCCCGCGGCGCAACGCCTCGGTACTGACGCGCTTCGCAGGCTGTCTGGTGCTGTCGATCATGGTGCTGCTGGTGATGTCCGGGGCGATCGGGTTCCTCTTCGCGACGACGCAGCCGCTCCTCGAGGTCAAGATCGTGGCGCTCAAGAAGGTGCTGGCCAGCCAGCAGGAGCTGATGTTCGACATCGAGGTGCAGGCGCGCAACCCGAACATCATGGCCGTGAGCATCGACACGCTGTCCATGAGCGTGTACGCGCGGTCGAAGTACGCGGGGGGCGACGGGGAGTGGTACGCGCGGGCGCCGCAGGGCGAAGGTCCGCGGATGCGGCGCGGGACGCGGATCGCGACGAGGGAGGAGGGGTCGTGGGACCCGCTGCCGGACGATCCCGACGGGCGGCCGCTCCTGCTGCTGGGCCGCGTGGAGAGCCTCGACAACGCGCTGATCTTCGACGGGTCGCCGTTCCGGCACGTGCACGCGGTGTCGACGGGGGAGGTGCGGCTGGCGAAGCCGGGGAACGGCACGGAGGAGGGGGGCCGGGAGCGGTGGGAGAGGATCATCAAGCACGAGTTCGAGCTGGTGGTTCAGGGGGTGCTGAGGTACCAGCTGCCCCTGAGCCAGCGCACGCGGAGCGCGCAGGTCGGCGGGACGGCGGTGGTGGAGCCGGATGGGACGAGAGGGGATGCGGGGACGGGGCAGCCGCATTGGGAGGAGGGGGCGGGGTGGGATGAGGTGCCGGTGTATGACGAGCCGAGGCGGGGTCACGGTGGTAATGAGGCGAGGGCGGGGCCGGA
>Ga0123337_10000408_pt1 | contig 74147 bp, 73 predicted proteins | sample frozenSSSSmetaG_FD_89792 | JGI IMG/M metagenome (GOLD analysis project Ga0123337, IMG submission 89792) | Glacier valley bacterial and archeal communities from Borup Fiord, Nunavut, Canada, to study Microbial Dark Matter (Phase II) -... | ecosystem: Environmental > Aquatic > Freshwater > Ice >...
AGAACCCCATCCTGTATATATAGATCTTTCCTTTCCTCTCTCTTTCCTCTTTTCCTTCTTTTCTCTCTAGATTGAATCTAGCACTTTAGATCCGCATGACCTGCTCTGCGTGACCGTGACAACTAGCAGCACAAAACACCAGGCTATCGAGATGATGACAAGGAGTCAGTTGCAGAAAAAGACCGATCTCGTAGTGCAGTGTAGCCCTACTCAACAACAATAACAACAACAACAACAACAACAAGAAGTCAGCAGTGATGCGAACAGACCCAACAAGCCATCATGAGAAGCGTCATCATCCAGTGACGACAACTTCGCTAGCAAGGTGACAACAGCACCCTCCCACCAAGAGTGAAAATCCCACCCACAAGCCGGCCCAACTCCTGAGCAACAGAACACTCCAAATGTCCCTCCCAAGCCCAGTTCCAAATCCCACATATATTCTCTGCGAAGTGGATTTATTCTTGCACATGGAGGAATGGCATTACACCGAGTTGAAGGCTGCTTTTATAGCACGAGCGAACTTCTCTCCCTACCCGCCTCCACTAGCCGCGCAATGGAGGGAGAGTGTCTCCCACCCGGAAGCAGGCACGCATGGATGGATGGCCCGTGTGCGGCGTGCATCTGCTACTCCAGAGACCAAAACGATGTGATATCATGCACCTCCATATCCGCAGTGTATATTAATCTATACCCCCGTCGTCGCCCATCCAAACAACGGTGGTGCTCTATACATGGCTCGCCATTCGCAGTTCGAGCTGCAGCCCCGATCCCCAGTCTATATGTTCCCCAACTCCAAGATATACCCAGTGGATCATGTGTCCACACCAGGCCATGCGGTCTCAGCCCAATCCCTTCCTGTTTCCTTTTCCTATATAACCCCCCGCCCAAACCCCAAATCAAACACTCACCCCGTCCACCCCTGCCACCCAGCATTATGCCTCCTCGCCGAACTCCGGAAATAATCATAATCCAGCGGATCCTGCATCCTCCTCCTGACCTCCTCCTCGCTCTCCACTGCCTCGCTCTGCGGCAGGCCCCCATACCCCCTCGGCCCCCCGCCCAGAAACCCCGGCGCCACACTCCCATCATCCGCATACGGCGTGCTCACCGGCACCCCCTGCGCATTCCGCACCAGCCCCTCCCTCGTCTGGCTGAGACTCCTGTCTCGCCTCCCATAGCCGCCGTTCATCCCCACATCCCCCTCAGCCTCCCACTGCCCGCCCGTCGGCTGCGCATACCCAGCCGCGTAGCTCGTGCCCACAGCACTGCCACCATACGCCCCCGGCATCGGCGGCATCGGCGGCGCCGGACTCCCCGCGCGCGACGACCCGGGCGTGCTGCGTCCGTACCCGGAGCGAAACGTATCCGCCGTGCCCGGGCGCTCGTACGGGTCCGGCGCCCGCTGGTAGATGTCCCCGGCGCCGTGCTCGTCGCCGAACTCCGCACGGTCCTTGTAGTACGAGAAGTCGAGCTTGGACTCCGGCACGACCTCGAAGCCGGGCATCCCGGGCGCCCGCGCCGCGGCCGCGCCGGCCTTGCCCTTGTTCATGGCGTCGAGGCCGTACGTGTCCGAGTAGCCCGAGATGGACGCGAAGTCGTCGTTGTGGTCGTCTGGGTTGTTGGGGTCGGACAGGCGCCCGCGGTAGATGGCGGCGAGTCTGTGTTGGGCGTTGGCGTGGACCATGGGTGTGATGAGCGGCTTGTAGAGGGCCGGGTTGCCGTAGCGGGACGCGAGGCGGTCGGACTTACGGATTTTGGGGGCGGGGAGGCTGTGGTCGGGGCGGAGGTTCGCCGTCACAGCGTAGTGCATCTTGTGGTCGAAGGCGCGGCGGCAGTAGATCTTGAACATGATCATGAGGAAGGGGAGGGGAATGATGGAGTAGGCTTGGATGTGACGCCCGTCGCCTCGTACCCAGACGGCGAGGAAGACGACTAGGTTCGCGAGAATGGTGGCGAAGACGAGGCGATTAAAAAGAATGCGCCAGAACATGCCGCCTGATTCGGTCTTGGTCACGAAGATGTAGAGGAGGAGGTACTTCTTCAGATAGACGTCGACTGCGAAGTAGAACGCCGCAGCTGGGAGGACGAGAGGCTGGATTGTGGCGTATGCTAATGTGACGGTGGCGTAGAAGAGGAAGTAGTTGTAGTAGGATGCGTAGTCGAAGGCTTGAGGGGCAGTCAGCTCGATGAGCTCTCGTGGTGTCGGACTCGAGAACTTCCTCATACAGGAACTCCAGAGCAGAGTCCACAGCTGCGCAAGATCAACAGCAGAACCCAGATTGCGCTGCAGGAGCCAGGTGACCCAGAAGGGCGAGATCTTGCAGATGGAGATGAAAAGCAGAACCGCGAGATCTGCATCCTGGATAGCCTGCCACACATCCCGGCCCTTGCCAGTTTGCTGTATGACAATCGTGACGAAGCTCCACAGTGTGCTGAAGATTGAGAAGACGATCAGATTGTTGAAGACGAAGAACGTATACAACTTCCCCGTAACATGACGCTCACGAGACGTCTTGGTCCGGTCACCAGCCCTGATGGACATCCGTCGAAAAATGATTGGCAGCAGCAAGAAGATGAGAGATGTCAATGCCGGAGAAGCCACACCTTGCACGATCGCCCACCATGTGGTATCCGCAGACAACGTTCTCTGGAATGCGGGCCAGACATGACCCAGGTTCGCCAGATTTACCAAGAAGATCGAGATCATGGCGTTCGGTGCGATCCATAAAATGGTCAAGACAGCAACCCACATGTTGTTTACAACCCTCTTCCACCTCCGCATGTTCGGAGTCAGAGGCATGTTCTGCCAGATGACATCGTTGGGCCTTGGTGCCAGCACGATGGTTGTGCCGTGAGGATGCTTCTTCCTGCACGCATACGCAATGCTGTGCGCCTCTGCGATCTCTTCGTAGCTGGCAAAGCCGTAAGGCATGGCATCCCGCTTGTCCACTCCCTGCCTGACATCCTTGATCTGCATCTCCAAGGCCCGGATGCGATCCGTGAGATAGTCGATCGCATCGACCTTGTGCCCCTTCGGAAAGGACCCAAAGGATGGGTCCTTCTTCGAGGGCTTACATGTTGGCCGCGAGGCTGGTAAATGGTCTGGATTCTTCAAGTACCTCGCCAGATGCTTCTCAAGGTTCTTCACGGTGCTCTCGTGCTCCGCGATAAGATTCGGCAGGTCCTTCACATTTCTCCCAATGGCCGTCCTCGAGAATGAGGACGTGGGCACGACCTCATCGATGAGGCGTCCAATCCCCTCATCCGACCGATATGAATTCGGAATATCGTTGATCATCAACGTCCTCGCATGCAGACTGTTCAGGTACTCCGGGCTATCATAATATTGCCTCCTCAACTGCAACACCTTCCTATAATTGTACCACAAGAACCCGGCCACCACGGCCGTGAACATGTACGCACAGACAACCTGACCCCAGTTCGCCTGATCGAAGGTATGCAGCGGCGTCAGCCTCGAGATGACGCTCTCTTTCTCGGCGCCGACGCCCTTGGCCAGGTTGATGGGGATCAGGATGCAGCAGCCCAGCAGGGAGATCGTGAGGAACATGTTCCTGCACATGCGCGTGAAGCGCAGGAAGACGGTGGCGTCGAGGCCCACGTACCGAATCAGATCCTGTTCCTTCGTCCTCAGCACCGGGACGAACCAGGCGAATATGCCCTTGCCCAGCGGCGGCGGCGAGTGTGCTTCGTCGGCATGCTTGAGCTTCGGGGCGTAGACGACGGAGTTATATGGTCGAAGGAAGGAGAAGGCGATGGCGATGAGGACGCTGAAGCCGATGGAGGTACCGAGAGATGCCCAGATGGAATCTTGTTGAAACTGGGAAAGGAAGTGTTAGCTCCTGCGTCCGCAGTGGTTTGAGTGTCCCCTTACAGCAGCACTAAAAGGATTTTGCAACAGCTTCAGCAGCTCATCCGATCCCTCAGACCGCGCCTGCAGTTCCTCGAGGGACATGGCCATTGTAACGAGAGTATATGTGGCCCAAGGCCGAGTGCAGATGTCGAGGTGTCGTATCTGAGGTCGAGTTGCTTCGTATTCACTGCTCCCTCACAATCAATGGTCCTCGTGAATGATGCGACCTTTCAATGAACAAAGAGCAGCCTCTCTTCGTTCGTTTCAAGGAGCAAAGAACAGCCTCTCTTCGTTCGTTTCAAGAGGCAAACAACAGCCTCTCTCCGTTCGTGCGTGCTGTGTCCTACTGATTAACGACGGTAGACGAGTGGCGAGTGGTATCTGAAACCTCGCTGGCTCTGGCTCTGGCTCCTCGTATGCTCCGTCGAGTGGAGTGGAGTGGAGTGGAGTGGAGTGGAGGTGGGTGAAGTGTTAAAACAATATAGAAGGTATATAAAATACGAAACGAATGTGTAGGCTACGGAGCACAGCAAATGGAAGCTTCGGAGGATATAGAGACAGAGAGAGAGAGAGACTACAGTATTACAACACAGCACACGCCATCACCATCTTCTCCAGCACAGCACAGCATAGCACAGCTTCTCCACCACGGCAGACACTGACGATCATTTCTTCGCAGATCGTCTCGTACTTGATCCTTGATGCACTGCTAGCCTGGGCTATTTTAGTGATATTTAGCAAGGGACCCGTTGCCCTGCACCATCCCCTTCCAGGCCCCGCATTCCCCTCGGGAGTACCTGGGTACCTAGGTACATACCGAGGTGCCTACCTGTCTGTACCCCGGCCTTCTGAAAATCTCGAAATGCCAGCGTCGTGTCGTCCAGCGTCCACTCGTCCACTCTTCCAGCCGTCCAACTCCACTATTAACTTGTTGATCCCGTCTCACGTCCACTATGGACTTATGGACCGCGTCTAGATGTTTCGTATCAGGTACCTAGATACATAGATTACGGTACATGATACAGTACCACGGTACTCATCATGCATGAAACACTCCTTTCAACGACTTCGACTTCCACTATGACTTCGTGGAGTAGACATGATACATACTCCGTACATACATATCTAAGACACGCCAATGTGAATGACAACGTCAGCCAACTCAGGCTATTCTCATGTATGTATATGCAATGCTTTTCTTTGCGCCTTTAATCTACTCTAACCAGTCCCATTACCCGCATCTATCTTCCTTTTTTCTCTTCCTTCCCTTCCCTTCCCTTCTCAAGAATATTCAGCAAAACTCCCTCGAAGCCCTTTCCCTTCTCCCATGCCCCATCCAAAGCCGGGCCAGCAAGCCATATTTCCCACCTCATAAGCCAACCCCTCACACCCTCACACCCTCCCCCTCGTGCTCCTCGTGCTCCTCCTCACCCCCTGCGCCGGCTCCTTACCCTTCTTCCTCGCCGCCGTCGTCTTCTTCTCGCCGCCAGCCTCGCCCTGAGCAGCGGGACGCCCTCTCCCCCTCTTCGCCGCGCCGTTCATCAACTTCTGCTTCTTAGCGCGCTCCTCGTCCTCCCCGACGCTCTCTGCCCCGAGCTCGTCGGACTTGCGCTTCTTGCTCTCTGGGACAGCGGCTTCCGCTTCCTCGGGCTCTTCGATTGCTGCCGCCTCTCGCTCAGCCTCTTCCGCTTTCTCGGGCTCTGCCTTCTCCGGCCCCTTTGGCTCTTCTGCTTCCTCAGGCAGTGCCTTCTCCGGCTCCTCCGCCTCCTCTGCTTGCTTCTCAGGAAGCGCTTGTTGCTGGGTTTCCTCGGCGCCTTTTACTTCGACATATTTCGCCTCTTCAACCTCGGCAGGCTCAACCGCTTTCTCCACCGCTGCCGTCTCCGCGACCTTCTCATCGGCCGTCTTCTCGACACCCATTAACCCCTCCGCCTTCCCCTGCGGAACCAGCGCCACTTCCTCTCCCTCACTCCCTCCTCTTCCCATCCCCTCAACAAACCCCTCCCCCACCAACTCCCCCCCAACATCCATCTCCACCGTCTGCACCTCCCCCTTCTCCTGGACCTCTAGCTCCCCCGCCCGCTTCACCATCTCATTATCCCCCTCCTCGATAATATGCACCGGCGCATTCGTCCCCGCGCCCTCCCCCCCCGCCTCGCCCCCAATCCCAGCCTCGCTCCCCGCCGCGACGCTGGCACGGCCCGCGCCCACGTTGACCGCCGTGCCCGAGGGCCGCTCGCCCGTCGGAGACGTCCAGGAGACTGCGCACGCACGCGAGGTTAGTATTCTGTGCGAACATGGCTGGAGGGCGGGACGCGGCAGGGCCGCGGACATGCCCGACACGCGCAACGGGCTGGCTCTGGCCGATGCAAAGCCCACGTAGAAGCGCGCGGAGCCCCCCCTCATGCCACCATCCACGCCCGCCTCGTGCGCGCTCCAGCCGACGGGACGCGCCTGCGCGCCGTCGCGCCGCCACAGGGCCAATTGGCCGCCCATGCCGCGCTCGCACGACGGAGCAGCAAAGGAGAAAGCAAGCACGGGGGGCACTCACCCTTGTCGCCCTCCTCGACGATCGAATTCCCAACCGCTTCCGCCATGCTGATTATGACGTAATGTGATATGCCGCCTGTCCTGTCCTGTCCCGTCCTGCGCCGCTGCGTGCCTGCCTGCCGTGCTTTTTTCTCACTCGCTGCCGGCGTCTGCGTGTGAGGGCCGATTTTGGTGATGGGAAGGACGAGTACGTTCTGCTCTTGGAGTTGCGCAGATGTCGATGTCTGGCGAGAGTTGACGTGAGGACAGACAGCAGCCGGCAGAAGGCGGAGCACTCGACTCGACTACGGTAGGCAAGGTACGAGGTGGCACGAGGCGAGGCAGGACGGCTTGTCCTCCATGTCCTGATGCGGAAGGAAGGGGTCGTGGTGGCATGTCTTGTCTTGTCGAGTCGTCGGTGTGGCTGGCACGCTGTGGTCATACATCATCATACTTTGTATTTCCCTACCTGCCCACCGAATGTACCGAATGTGCATGCGAGTCGCTTTCTAGGTATGTACCTATTTAATAAGCAGACCTTTTCCGGGTTTCACGTGTGGGACTTGGATATTTTCCGTTCTGTTGATGAGAGGATGATAACTTCTGTGACGTCATCCGAGGCTGTCCCGCCCAGCAGATGTGCCGGGATGGAAAATACATATGGAAGAGGGATACCACGCTGAGAGTTGTCATTGAGTAGCTCATAGCTCATCGTAGAAATGGCCCGATATGTTCATTGTTACGATACGTCTACTATGCAGATATGTGCTATGTACATAAATGGTGCGACGCCGTCGTCTTAAGCTTAAGACTCGATCTTCCCCGAATCGATCGACGCCATCGCTACTTCTAACATGTGGTTGAATGCACATCACGTGCTATTCTATACTGCCGACATGCTTCATCATCCGTCGACGAAGATAGACTCGTGGCATGGTTTCGGGCTCATTGTCTACCATGCAGGCGTATGAGACCAGCAGAGCTCCTGCCCAGCCGCTTGGTGGCAGGCCCTCCATGTCTCTTCTTGGATTGCTCTCGGATCGCCCTTGGAATCGGTTCCCGTCATCCAGTACCTCGTTACAGGCCCACTGCAATTGGAATATTTCGGAAATCACATGGTTGCCAATACCCCTTTCTTCTACGAAACATCATTCATCCCATACATACCCAGATCGTCATATTCATTAGACTTCCAATCCCTCAAGTGGCGCCCAGCCCAAGCTCCAAGTTGTCCAAGAGTTGCAGATTCGTCGCTTCAGCTTCAGCTTGCTCCACCCTCAGTTTAGCCTGTGCATGTCGCTCGGCGCCTATCTGCTCCGGATGCCTGGTCTGCAGGAAATCCATGACCCATCGCGCATCTTCGTACTGCTCCTGCTTCAAGAGAAGCTTGGCCGTATCCAGAGCCAGCCACACAATGAGTTTTGTGTCCTCTGCCCTCGCCGATACATCATGTGCACCGTTGATCTGGTCGGAAGGCGTCTCATTGAGATTCTTGAGATGTTGGAGAGCTAGTTTTGCATCGGGCTTTGTTGGGTGATATAATTGTAGATGCGACAGGGATAGGGCAGAGCGAGGAACGGCGGCATCGACTATGCCTAGAAATACATCGAAGAGCTCCGCATTCTGCTGAGGTTGAGGCGATCCGGTGACAAGGGTCGTCTTCACTAAACTACGAACTGCTTTGGCTAGGACGTTGGCGCCGCACTTCTTCGATATACCTTGCCGTTGCAGAATCTCGTTGGCTCTTATCAAACTTCTATACGCCGTATCTATTGAGGCGGAATGAGCCAATGCATTGCTGAGATGATAAAGAAGAAGGTCCGCCCTTCCTTTCCTCTGACTGATATGATGCTCGAAAAGGTCCCATAGGAGCTCTTGCTTTCCTTCAAGCACAAGGAACTCAAAGATTATGTCCGGCTTGCTCTTTTTCTGAGTCCTCGGATAGGTCCCGTCGTATGGGAGTAGCCATGAGGAATTATCTGCAGCTCCCGTCGACAGCAGCCATCTGAAGACCTTTACGCCAGACTCGGACATCTGGACGCTTGCTGACAAATCGGTCGGCAGTTTCCTGAGCTCTCTCTTCTTGGCAAGTAGGCAAGCTCTCGCTCGTACATTTGTCATTAAACCCTTGGCACAGGCGTCCTCGAATACCTGCATCGGATCCTTTACCGCCGCGGGTTGGCGACTTGGCAGCGAGAAGAGAGGGTTTGTGAGGATGCCATGCAAATGACGTTCGGTAGGGGTAGTACTGGGCGTATTTGACCTGGACAGAGACTGCTTGGTGCCTCTCAGAAGATCTGAGGTGGCCGTGGCTTGCGTCGTGGAAGACACGGCCTCGAGCGGTCCGGAGAAGTCGGTGCCATGTTCTTTGTCGAGCTGCAGCCGGAATGAAGTTGTGATGATGTTGAGCAACTGCCTCGACTCCGAGGGCGTCAGAGGCACTTTGGGGTGCGTCAGGAGCTTGAGGCTCGCAGCCACAGAGGCTGCTGGTCGAAGGAGAAGGTGGGGTGTTGGCTTAAGCATGGCTATGGGTGGCTGTGGCTCAGGCTCAGGCTCAAGTGATGGAGGGATGGATGGAGGTTGAGTCGTCGCCCACAATGGCCCATGGGGTGTCGTCAATGATTGTGCGAGGTCGCGAGTAAGGAGGTGGCAGGGCAGGGCGAAGAGTCGGGAAGGTACGAGTAAGATGTGGTTGTGGTTGTGGTTGTGATGTGGTTGAGCTTGAGAGTCCGGAGTGCCACCTCCACGCGGCTCCGTCGTGCAGTGCCGAGCGTGTGTTAAGCCTTAAGCCTTGTTTGGTTGGTGCCTGACGCCTGACGCTGACGCTGACGCTGGCGCTGGCGCTGGCGCTGACGTTGACGCCGAGCTGACGCTGAGTTGACGCTGAGTTGACGCTGAGGCCATGAGCCACGGAGCTACTCACTCACACACGAACATTTTACATTTTTACTGTAAGGGCGCGTGTGGAACGCCGTAGCCGCAAATGCACACTTCGCTGGTTGCAACTTGTGCACGGGATCTCACTCCAGAATAAGGCTCTGATTTTTTTTATTTGGTACACAATAATAGTACATTATGGATGTACTATATGGACGTACAATAGGGACGTACTATAGCGATGTACTATAGCGAGGTCGCGTTTGAAACAGCTTATATCTCCATGTATCTGCCTGTCCTGTGTATGCCCGAAAAACTCTAGTCCTTAAGTCTTCATAAGATTCTCATATTGATACTCTATCCCCATCCTCCTTCTTTTGCTTATTTATTTACTTATTTATTGATTTATTTAAATGCATACATCTCCGCCACCGTTTGTTGTTCTGCCGTTTTCGTGTTCCTCTTCCGTCGATCAAGCACGCTCAGGCTAGGCTTACCACCTGAATCTTTCGTCAACCCCTACGCGAGCAACCTCCAACCTCTTCATTCCAGATCTCACCTTGCCACAACAAACCAAACAACAACAAACCCTCTTGACAGCGTAAATTCTTCCCTTTGCCTGTCAATACACACAACCTCATACCATGTCTGAGGTACAATCGAGACCCGCTGCACCGCGAGGCAGAGGCTCTGCACGCGGTGGCAGGGCGGGCTTCGCATCCAGAGGCGGACGTGGAGGGAGAAGTCACGCAACCAATGGCGACAAGACAGAGAACACATCCGCGCCATCAATTGACGATGAGGGAGAAGTCGGCCAGCTGAAGAAGCAATACGGGAGCAAGGTCACCTTGATCAAAGAGATGTACCCGGACTGGACAGACGAGGATGTCGTCTTCGCCCTGCAAGAGACGGACGGCGATTTGGAGCTTGCGGTTGAGAGAATCACTGATGGTAAGTCCTCCGGCGCATTTGCATCTCATTTGATGCCGTCCTTTGCATAGCACTATCATGGAGCTATCAATCTGCCGGTTGCAGTAGACTGACTGATGATTTGTTAGGTACGATTACGCAATGGGGAGAGGTATCCAAGACAAAGAAGGACCGGTCGAAGTCGAAGGTGAAGGAATCCGCCACCCATACCCTTGGCGATCCCAACGCACCACGCATCGCTCGCGCGCATCAGGATATCGGGCGTGGCGGGCGTGGACGAGGCACCGACCGCGGACGAGGCGGCAGAGGTCGTGGCGCCACAGTCGCACTCACAAATGGCACACATGCGAAGCCAGCCGCGCCCCTTTCAGTTCCAACGGAGGAATCCAGCGTCTGGGGCTCCACAAAGAAGGAAGCTACATTGGACGAGTCGAAGCCAGCCGCAGACAGCTGGGGAGTTGCCGCAGACAGTGGCGCGACGTCGACTACGGAGGCAGCTAAAGCTGTCGTCTCGAGCATAATTCCCGATGGAAAGAGAACCTGGGCGAGCATATTCAAAAAGCCAGAGCCTGCGCCTAAGCCAAAGAAGGAGCCGGCTCCTGTCGAGAAGTAGGTTTTTGTGATGTCGCAATGGATGAAAGCTTGCTAACTTTGCCTGTAGGATACCAGAGAAGGTCGAACCAGAAGCACCAGTGGAGCTAGAGACACCCGAACCAACACCTACAGTTGAAACCGAGACGGTGGTAGAGGGACAAGAGTCTGTCCAGACGGAGGAGGTCCCTGCCGAGACGCCAGCTGCCGCAGAACCAGAGCCTGTACTCGCCCCATCAAAGGATGAGCTTACAGAGACGAATCTAGAGCAAGTTCTGGATACATCTAAACCTGTACCAACTGACACGGCCGCTAGCACTGTTGCAAGCTCCTGGGATCCTCGAAGTGGCGCAACGAGCGCAACTCCGTATGCGGCCGTTCAAGGCCAGGCACCAGCTGCTCGCGCAGCACCAAGTGGTTTCGCGACTTCTGCTTTGAAAGCCACCGGCCCTGCCACACGTACTCCAACCTATCAGCGTCGCGTCCTCGATCAGGAAGAGGCTGTTCGCATGCCTGGCAACCGCGAAGTCGATCGCGCTGCTGTTCAGTTTGGCGCCTTCAGCCTGGGCGGTGCTGGCGAGGAAGACGTTGATGGTGATCGGGAGGAGCCCGAAACTCGTGCTCAACCTCCTCAGCACTCGCCAATCGCTCATCCAAGAGCCTCTTTGCCACCAGCGCCAGCGCAGCCAGCTGCAGGTCTAGAAGGTCTCCCCACACCAAAGGAGCCCCAAGGTCTTCCAGCAGCACCTCTTGCTGCTCCTGGTCTTCCATCGCCTTTACCTGGAGCTCAGTCGATGTCCCAGCAAGGTTCGCAAGGAAGTCACCAATACACACAATACGGACGTTATGGACAACCTGGCGGACAAGAGCAGTCTGCCTTTGGCCAGAAGCCATACGATCCTTTCAGCCAACAGGCACCGGCGGCTCAGAGCCAGTATGAAGGCTATCCAAGCCAGCAAACCCAAGCACAAGCACAGCAACAAGCTGGTGCTTTCTCCTCTGCTCCTAGCGAGTACTCTCAATACTACACAGCAGACCAGCAACGTCATGCTTACCAAAACTACTACAGCCAATACGGTCAGCAGCAAAGCGGACAGGCTCAGCAAGAGGGCCCAACCCCCCAACAGCGGGCTTTCAGCGGATACAATGCACCACCGGCTGATACTACCTCTCCATTCCCCCAATCCACCTCTCAGCAAACTCAATCGAGATACGCAACAGTTGGTGAAACTCAAACCAGCGGGCACACTACTCCAAACCCACCAGCCCAGACTCAGCAGGCTGTTCAGTCTGCTCAGGCCCAGCAGGCACATCCTACCCAACCCCAGGGACAGCCTGGCGGACAATACCCATACGGCAACCCATACTATTCCAGCCCTTACTACACTGCTTATATGAACAACTATCAGCAAGGCTATGGACAGGGTAACTATGGCGCCGGTCCATACGGCAAGGGTGGCATGTACAACCAGCCTCACGCCTATGGAATGTCTCCTCAAACTCCTTACGACCACACTGCGTCCCCTGCAACTGGCGCCTTCTCTCAGTCATCCCTTCATGGTCGTGAGAGCGCAGTCGGCGGTGGTCTAAGCGACTATGGCCGTGGTGCCTCCCAGCAATCCCAGGCCGCACAGCCAATCGGAGGCAGTGCCGGTTTCGGTGGGATCGATTCTTTTGGAAGAGGCTCCTCGTACCAAGGGCAGGCCCAACAATACGGACAAGGCAGCCAACAAGGTGCTGGAGATGACCTGAAGCCATTCGGCGACGCCAAGTCCGCCAACGGACCCAGCCCTTCTCTAGCCCAGGCCGCTCGTCCTGGATCAGCTGCCAATGTCGCCCCAGGACAGTCTACCCTGCCGCCTCCGCAGTCTGCTCAGCAGAGCTACGGCGGATACCCGAGCCACCTGCAGCAGCAGCAGCAGCAGCATGCACTCCACGGCAGCCAGACCGGTAGCCAGTATGGGGTCCTCGGCGGACTCGGCGGTCACCAGACTGCGGGCCAGGGCCACCAGAGCAGCCAGTACGGCGGCTACGGCCAAGGCTTCGGCGGTAGCTACTACGGCAACAACCAGCAGCGCGGCGGATGGGGCAACAACTACCAACACTAGGTGCCCACACCACCACTTCGGTCTGGGATGACATGAATCGAAGCCTCGACGACATGCCTCACCAGTCCTGTGTTATTACTACTCGAAACGTTTTTCTCTCGCGTGTTATTTTTCCTCGTTCAAGGGTTTCGAAACCTCCGCTTTTGCCGTCTCCATCACGTCACGACCGGATGCAAGTCGAGCGACTCTGTAATTTTGATACTACTAAGTAAGGCTCTTTATATTTCACGGAAGAAAGTCGCAAATCCAATCAATGGGACAAAGTTGAAGAAGAATCAAATCATATTGTTTTTCCCCTCCGCTCAAAGGATCATCATATCATCTGCCTGCAGCTATGGGATTTGCATTTTTGTGTGGCCCCTCGCGTTTCGAAAAGAATGGGAATTTCTTCGCGGATGGGAGGGGAGGGATGCTGAGTTTGGACGGGACGGATGCAACGTTTTAGTCTGGCATTGTGGGCCTTGTGGTTGGGGAGTTGGTCTGATAGTTGAGATATGAGAGGCAATGAACCGGATGACTGCTCTGACGTCTACACATCTGTTCCCGCTGTTGCTGCTGTGACTGTGATTGAGACATAGATAGTGAGATGCGTGGGGCGGCACATGACAATTGCCAGTATCATGTGTGACGACTGAGACTTGCTGGTTTGGTTTGGTGATGCTGGGATGCAAATTCCTATCTATACATCCTTACTATGCAAGCGCGCTCTATGCGCCCATCGTTATAAGTATAAAAATACCCCTCTCTACCCCTCTCTACCCTCTCGTCTTTTTCATCTCTCAATAACTCCATCACGTGCCATCCCACGCCATCTCAATCCTATATACACCACACCACGCCCCATGCCCCCACCCCCCTTTTTCACCGCTGCAACTCATAAAACAGCAGATACACCTCCCTCTGCATCCCCAGCACCTCCGACGTCTTGCACTCCTTCACCTTATCATCACTGATCCGCCACCAGCGCTCCGGCGCCCCCTTGTGCCGCCTCATGGCCTTCTTCGCCCTCCCGTCTCCGCCGCCGAACACGACGCTGCTGGGCCGCGCGTCGGCGGCGCTCGGCGGCGGCGACGGCGACGACGAGGCCTTCGTCGGGGGCCGCGACAGCGTGCGCGAGATGTTGGACTGGATCTTCGTGAACGAGGTGCGCGTCATGGAGCGTAGAGATGGGGTGTCGTCCCTCTCCTTCTCGCGAGAGGGGGATGGCGATGAAGAGGGAGAGGGGGTGCTCGGCGCGGATGTGGGGGGTTCGAATGCCGTGGATGGGGTTGGGGGGGATGGAGACTCCGCGATCGAGGCCGGCGCTTTGGGCGAGAGCAGCTCGGGCGTCACGGACAGCGCGCCGGCGTCTCCCTCCTCCCTGTCCCTCGTCGCGCCGAGCTGCGGGGTGGCGGCGACGCTGGTCCCGGGGGTGCCGGCGCGGCTGTACACGGCGGCCGGGTCGAAGGGGCGCTCGTTGACGAAGGGCGCGGGCACGGTCTGCCGGCGGAAGGTCTCGTAGTGGCCGCTGTGGTGGGAGCCCTTGTGGGTGACGACGGCGAGGAGCTTGTAGTGCTTCTGGGCGAGCAGGCCACCCAGGGGCAGGGTCTCGGGAAAGGAGACTTTGGCGGCGTTCTTGAGGGAGGAGCGGGCTTCGAAGATGGAGCGCGAGAGGTGGATGGAGAGGATTTTGGGGGAGGAGGTGATTTTGATGTGCCGTGCGATTTTGCGCTTCGGTGCGTATTTGGAGTCGGGGAGTTGGATGTCCGAGGGCGGCGTCTCCGGGTCAGTGTCGATTGCTGTCTGGATTTTGTCAATTGCGGCTTGTGTCTTGGAGATATATTTCTCATCTCTGCTTTTGGAGACGTCTTTGCGGAAGCACTCGACGGCGTGGATTAGCCGGCACTTCTCGCATTTGAATTCGTCGATGTACTCGGTTTTGAAGATGCCGTCGAAGCAGGCGGAGAGGGTTGTTGAGGGGAGGGAGGGCACGTGCAGGGTGAGAGTGCAGAAGGGTGAGCGGTTGGGGGCGGGCTTGAAGCCGCAGGTTAGGCATTCGATTTGTGATTCGAAACTGCCTTCGAGGGGGAAGCCTTCTTCTTCCTCTTCCTCTTCTATTTCCTTCTCGTTGTTCATGGAAGATGGGGTGGCGGCGGATTTGGTTATTGATATTCCGTTTGCGCCTTGGGGTATGGAGCCAACTGCCGGCTTCTCGGATTCTGTAATATCTGGCGTAGATGCCTCTGGCTTTTCTAAACCAACTTCCTCCTCCGCAGCAGCGTCGATTGTAAGTCGTGTTAGCTCTCGTTGTAGTGCGGCCTCGTCGAGAGATATTGCGCCAAGTTCTCTCGCCCGTTTCCTCGCTCGCTGTCCAGCGTGATACTCGTCACATAGCCTCTCCGCAACGATCTGCAAGAATTCCTGCGCATCCTGCTGTTGCCGGCTTATCCTCTGCCTAAATGCGGCCTCGAGGCATTTCACGAAGGGCGCCACGGATATCGTCTTCTTGTATATCGGCCGTTCGTTCAGTTTGTCCAGCAAATCTTTCAGTCCTTGCGTGACGATTCCCTGCTGTAGTCCTTCGAGCTTCCATGGTGCCAGATTCTTCCGCGCCGGATCCTCGACAAGATTCCTGTAGACAGCGGGCCCATCAAGCGCTCTTCGATGTGTCTCCCGGATAAGATATAGTCTCAGATCCCCCAGCCCAGCAAGCGCCTGGACAGTCGAATTTATAAAGCAATCATTCGCCGGGTTGACCAGTCCCACGACGCCCCTTTTCCTCGAGCTGGCGTTCGATTCGGCCTCCGCGTCAATGAAGAAGGTCGGCGCAAAGACATAAACAAGCGTGATAGCAGCGAGGGAGGCGCCTGCTGCATAGGTCGCTATGGTGAGCTGCTTGTCGGGCATTACGCTGGCGAGAATCTGGGTGCTGGACGGACAAGAGCTGTGTTATGGGCATCCATCGCAATCCGAGACCTGGTTCCAAAGAGAAGGTCGAGCGCAAAGACATCCGAAGTGATGGTATCGAGTTCCGGGCCGGCTGTGGATTACAAAATAGCAGCCTGGAGCATGGATAAAGGATCGGAAGATGGAAGATGGAAGGTTTATGTGTTCACTGTTCAGCCACCACAACCAGCAACTTTGCATGCATTCATAGTCAGTTCTGAATCATAAGAATGCGAAGTTGCCAGCTATTCAGAGTAAGCAAGCAAGCAGAAAGTCCTGATCTGTGTTTATACCGAGCAGCGTCACAATGGCCATTCTGTGGATGGCGGATGCGGATATCTCCGCATAACGTCGCAGTACCAATGTGCTATGGGCCGGAGAGTCGGCGTTTGTGATAGCTACCCTAAGGATCAAGGAACGCTCAAAATCATTGACTGAGTGAGGCTCAAGTAATTTATCTGGCCCAGGTGCATCTCAGTCAGCCATCACAACCCATTATTGGACGACTCGAGTACACAATGGCTTCTCTCATGGGCTCTCTCAGGGCTCCTCAGTGCATGTCGTGCATGCGCCGCGTCAATGCAAGCTTCAACGATGCCTGGCTTGCTTCGGCGCAGCAGCAAGTCCGGGGAAAGAAGAAGCTGGTGAAGCAGACGACTATCAAGGTCCGCCTGTTGAGAGATGTTACCCGCTATGGAAAGCAAGGTATGAATTATTCCAGGGACGTTGCTGTAGGAGCTGTGCAGCTGACGATTCGCAGGATCCGTCATCCCTCTCCCTGCCGGGCGCATGCGCAACGAGTTCTTCCCAAAGAGAATGGCCGAGTATATGACAAGTGCTCAAATCAAGGAGTTGGGACTGGAAGGCACGTCATTGGAGAGAGATTATACCTTTGGACTTACAGTGCCCGGAAATGTGAAGGCCCAGGAGCCAGAGGTGCTAGCACCTGGGAAAACAATAGCAGTTGATCTGGACCTCTTGAAGGTAAAGTCCGAAACAAATCTGGTCTGGAACCGCTGTTATTGCACTGTGCTAATGAGAAACAGCATGAGGAAGCGACAAAGACTATTGCCAAGTTACTGCCCGACAACATCGATTTCTACCGGACCCAGATTGTTGCCCAAGCTCCTGTGCAGAGACGCTCCCCGTCCTTACCAGCAAGCGCCTTGATCTCCCATGCTGCGGGAGGGAACACGCCAATACCCACCGAAGCAAAGCAGGCCATTTACGGATCTGTCTCGACAGCTGACATTGCCGCGACTATCCGCGCTGTTCTCGCTGAAAATGCCGAAGGATCTCGCATTGTTTTGGGCGCGGAAGATATCACGTTTGCGATTGAGACGGAGGAGAAGGATCGTGTGAAGCACCTCGGAACCTTTGACGTCGATATCAGGGTTAAGGGGGCAGCGGAGGCTGTCAGGAGAAAGATCACTGTCCACGCACAAGAATAAGTGGGATGGTGGCTGGAGTTGTACAGATATGAGAGCAATGTAAAAATATCCGTATGGGTTTGGCGAGGTTGAAATGTATATGGACCAAGGAGCCAACTCCTTCGTGAGTTTTGAACAAATGTATATGTGCATGACGACGCATTTGTGATGGAACTGGAGCTGACGTCTTCGTCTTCAAACTGTGTGTGCATTTACTTGAACTCTTCATAAGTACGTAAAAAAGGGAAAGGCGGAGAAGGCTGAGCAGAGGCAGGATTTTGAGTTTTGCGCCAAAGAAGGTAAACAAGTATCTTACATACCTAAAGAAGAAGGACTGCTCTCAGTGTTCCTGAATAACAAATATAAATTATATAATATATATAATATATTCTGTGCTGTGCTTGCTGCATTGTACATGGAGTAGGGGGCCTTTTTTCCTGGCAGGGGCAGGGGCAGGGGCAGCGCCAGCGAAGGTTACGAAGGTATGGGAGGGATAGGTCTGAGGATCACCAAATGACGTTTTGAGTAGTGGGCTACGTGGAAACCTTCCACTGGAAATGGAAGCTCCTAACTTTATAACTTTAACTTTATGACTTTAACCACCCTCGGTGATTGAACTTACACAGTACTACTAGTCTGGTCATTATTATGCTAAATGCTATCTGACCTCCCCTCCTCGCCTCACCACATCCCCAACATTCCAAGCACAAGTAAATATAGGTAAGATACATCCATCCTTCATATTACACCGCCGCACGAGACCTACATCTATCTCACATTTTTCCGACTTTAATCTTAACACCGAGAGATCGTCACGGGCACCGACTGTAGCATTAGAAATCGCCCATGTCTACGGCCGGATCAGAAGGAGGCGGGGTGCCCCAGGGCCAGAAGCAAGGCTGGGCTTCTTTCCTCAAGGTAAGCTCCGAGTCCCCCGAATATCGTTGTGCCTGTGCCTGTGCCTGTGCCCTATTTCTTATGGTGATGGTCGCGTGCTGACACGTTGGCGACTCCAGTCCATCGCGAACTTCTCTGGTGATCTGTCGTCCCTCACTGCACCGCCCTTCATCCTCTCTTCGACCTCGCTCACCGAGTTCTCCTCATACTGGGCTGAGCATCCGAACATCTTCGTTGCGCCGGCAAAAGAGGACGATCCGGAGAAGCGCGCACTGGCAGTGCTGAAGTGGTTCCTGAGCACGCTCAAGCAGCAATATGCGAGTCGCAGCGACAAATATGGCAACGAGAAGAAGCCCCTGAATCCCTTTCTGGGCGAGCTGTTCTTGGGAACTTGGGTTGACGCTGTGGGGACGACAGAGCTGGTCTCTGAACAAGTCAGGTTGGCCGCGCGCCCGCATCCTGCACCGTCTGCACCAAGCTAACTGGTTACTCTGCCAGCCACCATCCGCCAGTGACCGCATACTCGATCATTAACAAGCAACACGGAGTCCATCTGCAGGGCTACAACGCGCAAAAGGCCTCGTTCGCAAGCACGATTCATGTCAAGCAGATTGGCCATGCCGTCTACTCACTCCCCGCTTTCGGCGAGACCTACCTGATCACGCTCCCTAATCTGCACATCGAGGGACTGATTTTCGGCGCACCATTTGTGGAACTGAACGACAAGACATACATTACCAGCAGCTCTGGCTACACGGCCAAAATAGATTACAGCGGCCGAGGATGGGTCTCGGGGAAGAAGAACAGCTTCACCGCGACCCTGTACCCAACCGGCAAAGAGCACACCCATCTCTACACAATCACAGGACAATGGAATAAGAAGTTCGAGATCCGCGAGGGCAAGAAGGGGCCGGTTCTTGACACCTACGATGCCGAAGCTGCGCTAGTCACACCCCTCACTGTTGTGCCGATCGAGGAACAAGGCCCGTTAGAGTCACGCAGGGCGTGGGCAATGGTCGCGGCCGGGATTGCTGCAGGCGACATGGACGCTACGGGCATTGAGAAGAGCAAGATCGAGAACGAGCAGCGGGCTATGCGGTTAAAAGAAGCGGAGGACGGCCGGATCTGGGAGAGGCGGTATTTCACAAAGGTCGAGGATGATCCGATATTGGATGCTCTCGCGCCAAAGATCGGCTTGACAATCGATGAGGACAAGACGGGTGGGGTCTGGAGATTTGACGAAGGGAAGGCGGAAGCTGTGAAGGCGAATTCCAGCATCGACAAGCAATAGATGTCTGGTTGCGATGGCTTGAGCCTCTTCCATGTCCCATGCCTTTAATTTGCATTTGCTGGGAAGGGATCTGGTCTAGAGGGAAGTGATACGTGCATCTTTTCTTGTATCGTACATTAGAGCACCGTCCGCGATCGCAATTCGCACCAGATGAGAGTATTTTAATAGATTTTAATTCATCCAATGTATTACTTTCCCCACCAGAATCCCAGAGTGTCGTAGAGTGCATAGTGATGGGGAATCTGGGGAAGGTGCTTTGATGGGTGAGGTCTATGGCCATGACCGCATCGTTAGCTTGGCCGAAAGGTTGCATGTCCAAATATAAACATCCACGCCCATCTCCAACCGCCGACGCGCATCACGAACACAACAAAAGATCTGCAGACGCTGTGGCTGTAGCACAACCATAATCCTTCCCCGCCACCACGAAAACGAAGACCAACAGCTCAATATCCCATAATCTGCAACCAAAGAATCGAACCATCCAAACCCCGAGTCCTCACCGCAGTTGCCTCACAACATAGCTTAAGCTCGACCACCCTGGCAGCTAAAGAATGCGCCGGATCGAATAACTCTGCCTAACCCGCCAGGTCGATGGCTACGACGCGCCCCGAAGACGGCGCGCGTCCCAGCAGCGCGACGGCGAACGCGCGGCGCAGCGACCAGCCGCTGTTCGCGGCGCGGAAGCGCGAGACAAAGTACTTCTCGCTCTCTGGCGGGAACTCGGACCTGCAGAAGGGCCTGCAGGAGCGCGATGCGGGCAGCAAGGCGCTGACGACGAGGACAGAGAGCCACGAGCCGGAAGCGAGTGCGGGTGCGAGGCATAATCGGGGAGGCAGCGAAGGAGGCGCGGTGGGAATGGCGCCGACGACGTTGAAGAGCGCCTGGGAGCGCGCGCTGCTGGAGGAGGAGAGCGAGCGCGAGGGGCTGTGGCTGGGGAGCCCGAGTCCCGCTGCGCGGCCGCGGACGGGGAGTCGAGAGCTGGATCAGAGGAGGATGGAGAGGATTAGGAATGGGCGGAGCCTGGATCTGCGGAGGCAGAGCGCGAGTCCCCGGCTGCAGAATGGGCAGGATGATACGGTGGGGAGTGGGAGCCTATCGGGCAGTCTGGCGGGGGATACGGAGGATGGAGAGGAGGATGAGATGGATAGGAAGATCAGTCAGTTCGCGAGGGATGAGGAGAGGGCGAGACGGTTGGCGCAGGCGGGGGGACTCTTTGCGAAATCGAATATCGGGCAGAGGGTCGAGCAGACGGGGAAGACGTTGCAGCGCAAGACGAGCGGGACGAATGATGCGGAACCTGGGGTGAGGATACCGGCGCAATGGGGGCGGAAGGCGAGGAAAGCAGATAGTAAGTGGCTGCAACGGATCGTCTCGCCTGATTCGTCTGTCGAAGTCGAAGTGCAGCCCGGTAAAGTCAAGAACGATACGATCGACTGGGTGGCCGCGGCGGCAGATACGGCTGTTCCAACGGTAGAGAGGGATGGAGAGGGACAGCTCACGCCACCGCAGTCGAGGCCGACTAGTGTGCAGCCTGAGAATACGTCGCCGGCAAAGAGTCTGTGGGATGCGGATATGGATTTTACGGCGAGGTCGGTGACGGGAAGTGATAGTCCGCAATTGAGGATTAGGAGTTCGAAGATTGATGAGATTAGGGCGAGGGAGATTGAGAGTGTGAGCAAACATGCTGTGGCTACGGCGAGGCTGGAAGAGATTAGGGAGAGGTTATCCGAGGATCGATCATTATCGCCCGAGCTGGTGAAATCGACGATGAAGGAGCCAGCAAGAGAGGACACGAAGGCTGCTTCGCCAGCTGCTGACAGGCGGAGTTATCGAAGGACATCCACCGAGAGTTTTGAGATTGTAGAAAGGGGTGTGAAGGTTTTGGAGAGCAGACCGTCATCGAAGCCCTTGTCCGGGAAGATGAAGACTACAAGGACTCCGCCTGAAGTCATTGGGGTCGATTCCTCAAAAGAAGTTCCGCGTGGCAGGAGGCCTAGGTCGAGAGAAAGGCCCATAACAGCCAGAAAGCCACCTTCGCCTGCGAAGCAAGAACAATCGGAATTCTTCCACGAAAGAACAATTCTCGAGGAAGAAGGAGAGAAAATCCCTGGCACACCCGTCACCATCTTCAGAAACGCCGAGAAGGAGTCACAAGCTGATAAACGCGAAGACTCCTACGACACTCTCCGCAGGTTAGCTGCAATAACGAGCCAAAGCCCCAGTCTAGGTCTCATAAGGCATGAAGACAAAAAACTGGACGATGTGCCGAAGCAAATTGTCACATCAGGAATCGAGAGCAAACGTCATAGCAGATCAAGCAGCTTACCGAAATCAGATGTCGATCCTGAGGAACGGATTGTAGCGGAAAGGGATCTATTCGAGATACCCGACAACAAATCAGAAAGGAACTCGATGCGAGAACCGTCACCTACAGAGGATGAACCTGTAGATGAAACGCCACGAGCAAAACCGAACCCTCTCACGATGCCAACACCTGTCGTCACTGGCGCCTGGATAAACACGCCCGCGGCCACAATCCGACAATCCAAAGTCCGCCCTCTCTCGCCCAAGCCAGAAGCAAGACCCGAAGCCGAAGAAAAGCCCGAAGTCGGAATAATCAAGGCCTCCATCCGCTCCTCCCGCTCTTCATCACGCTCCCAGCCCGAAAGCACGACATCATCGCGCAAGACCTCCGGCGAAGAAGCCACCGCGCCTAACCCCCTAATCGAGCGCCTCAGGCCCCGACCCAGGCGTCCGCGGCCACCATTAACAAACTCCGCGCCCCCCTCCAGCGCAGCCGCAGACCTGATGCGGATCCAGCGGGAGGCAGCGATCGAGGACTCGACGCTCGACGACTTCGCGGAGCTCCTCGCGGCCGAGACGCCCGAATCCGCCGCGCGCGAGATCGACGCCAGCTCCACCACGATTATCGACCGCGGTCCAGATCTGGAGGAGGATGACAAGGGACGGCCGCTGAGCGAGAAGGAGCGTGAGAGGAGGCTGCAGGAGGCGCAGATCGAGAAGATGAACCGGAATCTGGGACGCGGCCTCGAGAGTATCCGGGATGCGAAGAGGGGGATCGAGCGGCTGGAGGGGCAGGTCTCCGCCACTGCTGCGACGATGGCGAACTCGAAAGGTCCAGTGCACGCTGCAGGCTCAGGTGTGCAGTGCCAGTGTAGCGCGTGTATGAGTGGCGGGAGCGTGTATCATCTCAGTGTTCCTCTCCCACGGCTGTGGTTCTGGGACTCGACGCGGAGCTCCGGGATGCGCTTTACATGGCTCGGTCTCCTCGTGGCGACGTTTCTCGCCTGGTACGTCGCGGAGAGCGTCGCCTTTGCCTTTATCGGCAAGCCGGAGTTCTCGAGCGGCGGCAACTACGACATCAACGGCCCGCTGTGGGGATATGCGCTCCCGCGACTCGCGGATCGCTGCACTCTGGGATTTGCGAGCTGGATTGGCCGCACGGGCAAGGCGGCTGTGGAGTCGGTGTGGGATGTATGGACGGCGGACGGGGGAGTACAGGAAGTTGCGGGGGAGACAGGGAAGGGGAAGTTTGGACGAGATGGGTGGAGTGAGGGGAGTATTTACGAGGATGAGACGTTGTGAGAGTGGGTGGAGACTGTTTGAAAAGCACCAGCATATCATGGCATTGGCTTTGCTTCAACAGGATATCAGAGTAGGGCAAACCAATATTTCGTTCATATTGTGGGTTTCATCCATGTGTCCCTAATGGAGGCACGGTAAGCATATGGGAAGCTCAAACTGATGTGCAGGCATTGTAATGAGAACTTCCAATTGCTTTTCTCTGTCTGCAGCAATATCCTCCAATCAAGCGGGCAACGAGCCGCAACTGCCAGCAAGCAATTTCGAGGATCTTCAGGAACACGGAGATCAGACTTGCTTACTGATAAATGGGATATCGGCATTGACATGACGGATTTCATCACACCGAACCTGGAGCTGGACGGCCAGAGGTTGCATCGAATACGAGGTCATGGTGAAAAAGCATGAAAGGGATGCGCTAGGAAGCGACGATTATTCTGATCGGCTTAACTAGTACAAGTCCCTATATGGACTTGCATCGTCTATCGACAAGCGCAATCCCCTTGGAGACGTCGTGGAGCAGACATTAGGTCCAAGCGGCTTCCAAGGCGATACGGAGGATGAAGATGTGGAATGTAGAGCTCAGAAAGCTCGAGGCTGCGGAGAGATAGCAAATGACGACGAAGACGGAGCCTCCGATGGAGAGATGGACCGGTCCAAAAATGCAGCGATCTTGGGAGATCAGCAGTTCGCAGACCCAACAGAAATTGCGAAGAAGGCGATGAAGGGCCAAGAGGCGTGGCTGGACAACACCACATTCCAAAGAGAGTATGTGGACGAGGCCAACGCCCTGCTGAATATCACCCACCAATGACAACCGTGTTGTTAAGGGGATGTCACCAGATATGCCTCTGAAAGTGCATCAGCCAGTCGCCGTCAAATTTATCCTTAACAGTATGCAGGCGCCGTTGCAGGGATGTATCGTCGCTGACAAGGTCGGATTGAGAAAAACAATCGAGGCCACTGCGGCCATCCGGGTCATGATCAACGAACGAATGCAAGTCGAATCTCTGCGGTAGAGACAGCAAAACTAAACTATGGAATACCACGCCAGACACTCATCATGACGCCCCCAGGGGCCGTTCTGACGCAGCGGACTGAGGCGCAAGCGTCAATCCGTTCCTGCTGCCGACCACGCATCCAGCGTCCTAGCTCGTATGCACGACAAGGGCTGTTCAAAAGTTCTTGAGCAAGCAAGATGATCTCGCCATCCAAGGCGCCTGGGTCGAGATGATTTACGCCCGCTGCCTCATCAGAAGAAATTTCGCCTCCCGGATTCCATTTGTCACCGGGTCTTGCATCGGCGACGACATGCCACCGTTATTCAACGAGGTCATTCGCCGGAGTTAGATACACATCTGAGACTGCATAACGCAGCAATCAAGCAACTCTGGTGAATCAGCAGCACCTGAAGATGATGAGGGAAGCGTGATGAAAGGAGGAGAGCAGAAGGGATAGCTGCTTCGGCGGTTTATTTATATTGACAACACTTTTCGGGGAGTGACCAACCCCAGATAGTCTGCTCCGACTCCGTTGCAGCTCCTTTCGGCGAGCTCGATGGCCACGGGTCAAGGTGGCTCACTGCACAATAAGGCAGAGAAGGCAATGGCTCTCAATACTCACTTTGAGCGCAGAGGGGATGGACTGGTTGGGGGGTTGATGGGAGACGACTGGGAGGAAATCGGATGGGTCTGGTCAACGATCTGGTCTGGCGAGGAGGGGGTTTAAGAGGGTACCAGAAGAGCTGGATAGGAAGATGATTAGGAAGATGATTAGGCGGGGGTGTGGCGGAGTCAGAGGATCAGACAGGATGGTTGATACGGGTTGAGGGGTGGGAGGCGGAAACAGCATGGATGTGGGATGATACGATAGGTGCTTCCATAACGGTAGTTGAATTTATAATTCCTACCAACAACTTGCCATTATGATATGTGAAGGACCTGTCTAACAACGGAGAGTGCCTTTTCGTCGTTCTGGCTGTTGTCTTTGATTCGCCCCTTTAATTTGAGGGCATACTGCTTCCGACTCGACATGTCGGAGACCTTTTTCTCTAACTCGAGCACTTCTACATTGAATTTGGCCAAATCCTGATTAGACTAGCAAGCTTCGGCTCGGGATGCTTCAAACAAATTATAGAGCTCTGCGTTCCTCGCCAGAAGACTATTGTTCGTAGAGGCGACTCGGCGAGGAGCGGGTCCAAGTCTGGGATGGGTTGCAACAGAATATCCCCCACGCGGGCTCTTGCACACGTCTCTTCATTGATAAGATGTCCTCCGTAGAAGAGAAAAAGGTGCCCATCTTCTCCCGAAACTTTACCATCTTGCCATAGTTGGCGAGCTCAGCGTCACTCTCTTTTATAGAATGCTATACAATGAACATTACTTTTACGTACGACCCACACGCTCCTGCTTCCTAAGAGACAGGACGAAAGGCACAAGGACGCTGGTAATCACTCCGTTCAACAGCGCATAACGAGAAGCCAACCTTGTATAAAGTACTACGCCTTATTCTAGGAGAAGGCAGAGTAAAGATTATACCTACAGAACGCCATCCGGCCGGGTATCCCTTTTTCCTCCCCCCCCCTTTCACAGCCTCCTGAAATCATCCTTCCTGGGCGGTGGTGGCGCACCCACGCCTAGACCCTGGCCGCCTGGGAACATGCTATAGCTCCCTCCGGGCACCTGCTGGCCCTGGTCCTGGCCATAGCCCGCCCCGCCATACACGTCCCCCTCCATCCCCACCACGGCCTCCTCATCCCCCCCCTCCCTCGTCCGGCTCTGCAGCGGAGTACTCGGCGTGACCCCGATGCTCGGCCCACTAAGCCCCACCTGCACCGGCGGGATCGGCATGTCCGCCCTCCGCCTCCCCTTCGTGCTCCGTCGCTGGACAAGCCCCTGTCGCAGAACCTCGACGTCGTCACTGCGTCGTCTATCGCTATCCTCGCGGCCCAGCGGCGACGGCGTCGCCTCATCCCTCGCCACATCCTCCCCCACCCTGCGCGCGTTAATCGCGGCCGCGGCCGCCGTCTCCGCAGCTGCACCCAACACGCCCATCTCCACAGCCGTTGACTTGCCCGTATGCTCCTTATCCTTATTATCCTCCAGCTTCGTGCTCGGCACCAACCGGTTCCCCTCCTTCTCCTCCGTCCACTTGTCCCTCGCCGCCGCCGCAATCTCATCCGTCACCGTAACGCTGTACGTCGGATTCAGCGGGTCGCCGAGCGGCTTGCCTCCGCCTCCTGGCGCGTAGATCGGCACCTTGCGCAGCGCCAGCACCAGCGCGCACATGAACTTCGAGCGCCGAGCTGCGCGCACAGTCTCGTTCGACCAGTTCGACTTGTGCCGGATCTCCACCTTGAGGAGAAGCTTGTCCATGGTCCCGATGCCGGTGCACTCCAGCACGACGTCGTGCTGGAAGTCCCGGCTGTTGTCTGGGTGCCGCACGAAGGCTTCCATCTCGGCGCGTAGAATTTCGATGTCCTCGAGAGTGGTGTCGAAGCAGATCGACACTTCGAGTTGCTCTTTCATGGCCTTGGAGCGGGTTACGTTTTCGATCCACGTGGTGTTGAGGACGATGTTGGGGACCTGGCGTACGTTAGCTCGAGTCTCGCAACTTAGATGGTGTGCTTACCTGAACCATCTTCATGTAGTCAATGCGTTTAAAGACTGTGTACAAAAGAGAGATCTGCTCGACGACAAGCTGCTGCTTCTCTGGACCTTGGATATCGACACGATCACCTACATCATAAGGATGTTTGATGAACAAGAAGATGCACGAACCCAGGAATTCCTGGCAGGTGACTGCGAAGACGAAAGACAGCGAGAGGAGGGTAGTACCTGCAGTAGCAAGCGTAGTGACAAAGTTTGTATTCAAGAATGCGACGAAAATGAAGATAACGATGACGAAGGCAACAGCTGCCAGAACAGAGTCGAGCACGGAAATCGCGCCGCCGATGTCGTGCATGCTATTCGCAATCGCCTTGCGTTCCTTGCTGATCTGGACAACCTTCAGGATCATCTCGTCTAGGCTGATATCGCCATTATTGTCGGCGTCGATCGACGCAAAGGCCTCATCAGCCTCGTCTCTGCGTGCAGGACCAACGACTTCTCTGATATCCTCAAGACTCAATGTCTCCTTGCCTTCGATGACGAAGGACATCCATATGCGTTTGGCCAACGCCTCGGAGGACTTCTTCTTCTCCAGAGCCTCCACCACAATGGAATGCGCGGATGTAGGATTGAAGACTTTCTTTCCCGTAATCTCGGACGCGACGTTGCCAAATGCCGATGTGATCTTATCACCAATACGTCCAACGCCGCCAATGAGACGCATAGGGGTCGCAGAACCAGATCGCATGTGACCAGTCTTCCGATTATTGACGAGCACCGCATCAATGCTGTCGCTGATCAGATAATCCTCCTCCACAAATTCTTGACAGTACATAGGGAACAGAGATCGGGAGGCTTCGTATAGAACGCCTAACAAATGGACATGGTGCTTGGAGTCTTGGATGCGGGTATGGAAGGAACGCTGATGGTAGCTGATGGTGATAATATGAATGATCAATTTCTCAGCGAGATAGATACAAGAAGCGATGAGTGCGGCGGCCAAGATCTTCCTCATGATGCCTGTCCATGCCTTTGGAGAGTTGTCGGGGCGTGACGTGAAAGCCTCGAATGTAACGATGGAGGCAATGGCCCAGCCGACGAATGAGAGGGGGATCTCCAATCTCCTGAGGATCAGAGCATACTTTCTGGTGCCTGGACTGACAACGCCGCAGAGAAAGACGAAAATATATGGGAGGCATTGTGCGACGAGCTTGGCGGCCCAGAGACTGAGCCACACGCACTCGATCCAGGTGAAGAACCATAAGATGCGAACTCCACCGATCTCAGCCGTCTTTGCTGTGGTGGCGCCGACGACAATTGGGATTGCGATCAAGGCCGCGATTGGGAGGACATAGAGCAAATAACGAGTGAAGACCGAGAAGTTGACGATCTTGTCATAGAACTTGCCCATTCCGGTCAATGACACTTCGCCATTCTCGTCGCCCTTCTGCCTCGAGTTCACCTTCTTCAGCTTGCGTCGTCCAGCCCGCTCAGGGGGTGTGAGAAGGTGGCCAGACGTCTTGTCCTCGTTCCTATACATGCCATCGTCGTCGTGTGCCTTCCATGTCGAACTGGCATGAGACCTGACCTGGGTCATGGGAATCTCTTCCATGGTCATCTCGTTATTGTGAAAGGTCTGGCTTGTCGTTGTGTTGGAGAGGGGTATGAGTCCTTGGCGGCTGGATGGATGGACTGGCTTATAGGACATGGACTCGAGACTCGCTCAATGAAGTGGCCAGAAATGCTGTAGTTTGTTATACTGTCCCTCCGTCTTTGTATAGAGGACAGGCCAGCTGTGTTGAGTCCTAAGGGTCGAGATGCGCCGCGACGCGATGAAGGTGCGATCCTCGAGGAGAAAGTTGCGCTAGGATGGGCTTCGTTGGAACGTTGATCTGTGGATCTGCGGGGTGGGGGGCGCGTCAAAGATGGATGAAGAAAGTATGATGTACTCGATTTGGTCTGCGGTGTGAAGACCGAGGTCGAAATGGAATGAAGGTGGTTGTCTTATCAGAACAAGCAGGTTTCGATTCCTGAAGTAGTGTCCAGCGAGTGAATATGAAGGTATGGACTCGATGCAAAAGTCGATGTAAGTGTCGATTCTAAGTGGTTCGTATTGTATTGTTGAAATGAATAGGACGTCGGGAAGAGATGTCGTATATTTCTGTGCACAAGGTCGTCGAAAGGAGGAGGAGGAGGAGGAGGAGGGAGGGAGGGAGAGAAGAGGAAGTAGACGGGGAAGAAGAAGGAGAAGGAGAAGGAGAAGGAGAAGGAGGATGATAAGTAGAAGGAGGAGAAGGAAGAGAGGGGGAGATGGGTCAGAAGAAAGAGACGGGAGAGGGGAGGGGGGAAATGGATCAGCAAGACAATTCAATTGTGGTGATGGTGGATTCGAGGTGGGTATTGCAAGAAAAGGGAGATGCTGTCAGTGGTTGTCGATGGCTGTTGTTGACAAAGAAGAAGGAGATGTGGAAGTCTGGACTCCTCATGCCTCTCCATCTCTCCATCTCTCTGCCTCTCCTCTTCCTCTCTTCCTCTCTTCCTCTCGCGTTTCCCCATTCTTTCACTTTTTTGCAGTCAGCCGTGGGAGAGGTGGGACAGGTGGGACAGTACATACCTAGGTACATGCACACACACACCTAAGGACATACATAAGCTAGGTACCTACCTATGTACATACACGGGACAGGTGCAACCCTTGCTCAGCCGGTGAGGTGAAACAGCGGTACATGGCGTACCACTACCGTATCTGGAATTATCTGGATTTATGGGGCTCAACGCTGCCAAATCTTCCAAACCTTCCAAATCTTCCAAATTTCCTGGACTGGCGTGTTTCACACAGGAACGCCTTTGTTTGTAGTTGACTTTAGGATCAGGAGTTGAGAGTGTTTCAGAGCCATGGAGAGCCGTTGAAAGGGATTAAAAAAAATCATCACAGCATCATAACAGCATCATAACAGCATCTCTCTCTGCAACGATGAAAATCGGCCCATCAACTTTATTTAGGTAGGTGGTGGGTACCTGTGACGCCATGTTCTAGGCACACACGGCGCCTGTAAACTTGTAAACTTGGCACTCGACTCAACTACGCCTAGGTATGTACGCCTACGCCTACGCCTTCGGCCTGGCCTTACTTTCATCCGTCATAATCCAATCCACAATCCAGTGAACGTCATCATTGGTCCTTCATCCTGAAGCATGAGAACCTCCATCTCCAAACCACCACCATGAAGCCCATATCCCTGAGGCCCTTCCTGCCTCGCCCCGCCATCCGCCGGCGTCTCTTCGTCGCCAGACCAGCCTTCTCGCTCTGCCGACCCTACGCCGTGCAGGCCCCCGGCTCTCCGACCCTCGAAGTCTTCAACGAGCACACCAAATACCTGCAGAAGGAGCGCGCTGCCTCCAACAAGGAACGCAGCCGACAGGTCGACTACCTGAGAGATGAAGTCGCCCTCCGCCTGGCCGAGCGTCTGCTCGTAAGATCCGCCCTCCAATCCCTCTTCCTCCCACCCTAATAACCCCAGGACATCAACCGCGACTTCCCGCAGGTCCTCGACCTCGGCGCCAACGCCTGCAACCTCGCGCGCATCCTCACCCTCCCAGACATGGACCCCACTGCGGACCACTCCCCCCCCATCGGGACGCGCATCGGCCACCTGACGGCGGCCGAGTCGTCGCCGACGCTGCTCAACCGCGACATCGACCTCCCCTTCAACGCGGCCCTCTCGCTGACGCGCGACGTCCTGCCCTCCCTCGAGACGCTGCCCTACGCGCCCAACTCCTTCGACGCCGTCCTCTCCTCGCTCTCGCTGCACTGGATCAACGACCTGCCCAGCCTCCTGGCGCAGATCAACCACGTGCTCAAGCCCGACGCGCCCTTCCTCGCCGCCATCTTCGGCGGCGACTCGCTCTTCGAGCTGCGCACGTCGCTGCAGCTCGCGACGCAGGAGCGCCGCGGCGGCGTCTCGCCGCACACCTCGCCCCTGGCCGACGTGCGCGACATCGGCGGCCTCCTGACCAAGGCCGGCTTCCGCATGCTCACCGTCGACATCGATGACGTCGTCGTCGACTACCCCGACGTCTTCGCCCTCATGACAGACCTGCAGGCCATGGGTGAGAGCAACGCCGTGCTGGGCAGGGAGATGGGGCCGATCGGCCGCGACGTGCTGCTCGCGGCCAGCGCGATATACAAGGAGCTGCATGGGGAGGAGGGCAGGGAGGGTGTGCCGGCGACGTTCAGGATGATTTTTATGATTGGCTGGAAGGAGGGCCCGAACCAGAGCAAGCCGCTCGAGAGGGGGACGGGGCAGGTCAATATTAAGGATATACTGGGGGGAGGGGAGATTAGATAGAAGATGCGATTTGAAGCACTTGTGGGTCTTGGTTTGTGATGCTGATGCTGATGCTCATGTTGTCTTCGTGCGGTCCCGTTGTCCTGAGATCTAGGGGTCGAAGGACTTCTAAGAGTAGGTTTCTCTGAGATGAAGCATTCTTCCTCTCTCCCTTCCCTTCCAGCCGCCGTCATCTCTCAGACACCGAACACCCTCACCCCCTCCTCATCCCACCTAAAACAACCCATCTCCCAGCAGGTCCCCCCCTACACCCTCCTCCTATCACTCATAACGCGCCCCACACACCCCAGCCCCGCAACCTCAACCACCTTCTCGTGCCAGCTGAGCAGCACACTCATAGCCGCCCCTACCGACTCCCCGCCCGCGGTCCCGCGCCCACCGACAGCGGCGCCCGTCGACTGCGGCGTCAACGACGCGCGCGCGTGGTGCGTCGCCGGCTGCGCCATGCCCTTGTATCTTCGCGGTGTCAGCCGCCTCACATCACACAGTCGCGGGGAAGACGACAGGAAGGAGGGGCCACTCACAGGTACTTCATCAGCGTGTCGAGCACGTCGGACCCGCCCTCGCTGCCGTACACGCGCTGCAGCATCGGCGTCATGTCCGACGCCTTGATGGACTGCAGCACCTCGATGACGGTCTGGAGATGGACGTCCTGCCTCACGTCAGCGCGCCCTTCCCTCCCCCCGACGGACTGACTCACCTTAACGGCCTCGTCGCCGCCCAGCGGCGCGCTCTCGCACGCGCCCCGCAGCGCGCCCTCGGCGTCCCCCGCGCGCAGCAGCTGCCGCACCTGCGCGGCGACGCGGCGGATGTCGGCGTCGGTGACGGGGGCGAGCGGCGGGGAGAGCGTGGAGACGTCGAAGTTCTGCGAGGAGTCCGGGTCGAGGGCGTCGATGTTGATGGTGCGCCAGTTGTCGGTCAGGGAGGCGGTGGTGTGTTGCTGGATTATGGACATGGTTGCGGTTGGGTGGGGGATGGAGGATCGAGGATGCAGGAGATGGCGGTGGGAGGGAGCTGCGGGTGATGCTGCTGCTGGCTTTGCCGGTTGCGACTTGTGAGGTTGAGCAGCTCTGGAGCGAAGCGCGCGAGCTCGTAGGTAGTCGTGTGTACAGTACTGTTCTCGCCCTCTTTCTGCAGGATATCTCCTTGAGTCGTCAATACGGTAATTGAGGTCTATCTGTATGCGCAAGTCGTAGTCGTGTGTGTTGTGTTGTGTTGTGTATTGTGTGCAGCACCTCAGTCAGGAATCGCGGCCCTCACCTCGAACGTCGTCACCACCACCGTGGGGCATCCCAATCCCCGCTAAGCCCCATGCGTCCTCTGACCTCGCACCTCGCACCTTCGCCTCTCACCGCCCTCCCTCCCGACCGTCCCGCATGTAACCGTAACCGCCTCGCCCAGGCCCAGGCACGATTGGCCACAACACCCACACCTTGAGGGATGGCTAGGTATGTACATACATACATACATATGTACTCCCTCCCTCCCTCCAGCAGCCATCGTGGGGGACCGCAGTGCATCCGACGCGACGCGGCTGACATCTCCGCTCGCTCGCCCGCCAGGCCATGGCCATGGCCATGCATGCATGCACGGCGCTTCGATGGCCTGCGAGCGCGCTGCAAGGCTGTCAGATCGCCGCGCCCGCGCTGGCGGGTCGATCAATGGGGAGGGGGGTAAGGCTGGAGGAGAGAATGTGGATGCGATGCGATGTCATGGGATGATCGGTAAGGAGCTCCCGGGTCGCGGAGTAAGGGGGGAATGCTTGATGGTCTGCTGTGGGAGAGCGTTGGAATGGAAGAGGGTGTGAGGTGATCCGATATCCTCAATACGCATGCAAGGGACGTCGATCTCGTCGTATGTTTTCCGCCATGCTGTTCTCCTGCATCCCTAGTCGATGTGGTTTGAGAATTGAAGTCAATGATATTATGGTGCTATTGCTAGGCCTCGTCTTCTTTCTAGTTCCACCATCGTACAGTCTAAGGGTATCTAATAATCGCCGTGCCCTTCGCATCCGCGAGGATCCTGTCCCTGGTTGATGCACCTCTTCGCATTTCCCTGTTCCGTCTGTCTGCCCTGCACGATCCTTCCCGCGAGATTGCTCTCTCCCGATCCCGTCTTGCCTGACCCAGGACTCTCCCGATGAAAAGCACGCGCATGCAAAATAGAACATTTCGCTCGCTGAAAAAGCGCCCAAAAGTGTAGCTGATGATCGAGGATTAATCTGAAGTATGGTGCATGACCTCTGTACACCTCCGCCGTCTCTGTGGCAGGGGATACCCTGCTCTGCTCTCTCTCTAACCCCCTTTCTTTCCAAAAGCCGACACCGAAAATCGATGATGATGATGCACCGGACCAGAAGAAAAATGTTTGCTTGCCCAGTTCCCCCGTCTATGTTGTTGAACGCCTGAAATGGACTTTTTGTTGAGTGCTCTGCTGTGGCACTTTGAGACAAGGAAAGAGGCGCCAGAAAATTGAAGCAAGTGGACCCAAGAATAAAATAATTCGACTTTTCCGATTTCCGAGACCGAGTAGATGAAAGTCGTAAATAGTCGTGGGTGTATTATACAGATATTATGACAAGGTGTTATTATAATTGTTTTGGGGTGAAAATGTGGCATTATTGTTGAAGTAGAAGTATGGTGAGCGTAAAGCTCCGGATGTTGTTGATGGCCGATGAGAGCCGTGGCATGACTGGTGTGCGAAGCCAATCTGGACTCCGCACAGTCGCAACGGATCTCTTCTCAGAGACAAACTGAATCCACAGGTGAATATCGTGAAGTTCGGAAAGGTTCGGCGACCATTTATTTTGGCTTGGGCTTCGGCGGTTTCTCGATGCCCGTCGTATCATAAGCACCCCTGCCCATATTGAAGACCGGAGACTCTGAGGTGATCATCTTGCTGTATGGACTGTAAAAACATTAGCAGGAATTCCTTTATTGTGATGATGATGGCCGTGCTTCAAACCAGCCGCCAAGTGGTTTGGTGGTTTGTACACTGGCTTTTTGGAAAGCAACAAGGCATGGGCTGACTCACGAAATAATTTGGCGTGTAAGGGAGTTGCTCCCAAAGGAGAGGCGTTCGAGATTTCTTGGATTGCTGACAGTAGCTTGTTATCACCGAAGAGTGTGTTTGTCGCTGTTTCGTTGTAGCTGCGCAGCTCGGATGGACTGAGAATTCTGAGGAATTGTGGTGCCTGGAACCTCTCCAGAGCAAATGGCAGTATATATAATGGCTCTCCGATTGTTCTGACTGGAAAAGAGTCTTTGTGGCGATGTGTAGCGTCCTGCGAGGTCGCGTTGCGTTGCGCAGCTCGGGTTTGGTGATATAAATTTAGGGGTTGTGCAGGAGCTGGAATCTTGGTTGCATGCACCGCGGCTGCAGCTGATAGAGGCTGTCTCGGCTTTGTGAATGATGAGGCGGCGAAGCAGAATGGTTCAGGCAACGTTGCGATAATATGGCGAGAGGAGAGGAGAGGAGAGAGAGGAGATTTGGAATGTTATTACAGAGAGAGGAAGATTTAGGGATGAGGAGGAGGAAGTGGGAGAAATGGAAAAAAAATTATGTGCGTAGGGGTAAGAGTTATATATGTACATACCTACACACAGTGTATGGTATATGAAAGGAGAGAGAGCAAGATTATTATGTAGGTACGTACTGTAGTGTACATACGGTAGGGGAGGTATACGGTAGGTACATATGTACGTTAGGTAGGTGGTAGGTACACATTCCACAGAAAGGATCTCCCAAAGGGGAACCAGGGAAGAGGGAAGAAGAAGCGCCCCCCTGCCCTGTAATGCTGTATACGGAGTATGGAGTACTCTAATTCTTTTTTCCCCTACCCTGTCTCTCTCTTTGTATCTTTGTAGTGTCTCTCCCTCCCTGTCTTCCTCTCTCCCTGTCTCCCTCCCTGTCTCCCGGAATCCCCGTCTCCCTGAGTCCCCGTCCGCATCCACGTCCCGGTGGTGTCTCCTTGTCGACATGACATGTCAACATGTCAACAAGTCGCCTTGTCTCTTTCGCAGGGCAAGCAGCAGGGCAAGCAGCAGCAGCACGCCGGCTACCCCTATCTGTCCGTCCGTCCGTCCTCTTCGCTGTCTCGGGACCGGACCTGAAGGAAGCTAAGGCTGACTGACGGAACAAGAAGAGCCACATTTTGAAATTAAGAATAAAAATAAAATAGTATAAATAAAATAGTATAAATAAATAAAAAATTAAATAAATAAATTAAAATTAAAATTAAAATTACCGGTAATTCAACTGCTCCATATTATTAGAGGATTACAAGGTACAAGGTACAAGGTACAAGGCACAGGCTCCGTCTCCTTTTCCCGATCTTTGGAATTACCTACGAAGTACTATAATACCTAATACCTAATACCTAATACCTAAATACCTAAATACCTAAATACCTACCTAGGCAATCTGCCAGTGAAAAACGGCCCGTTGAGTCCATCCATCGTTCTACTCTAGTGGTAGAAGGCTGTACTTCGTACTCTAGAGACACTTCACTCCTTAGCATACATATGTACGTACAGTACGTATGGAAAGGCACTACCTACTGGGTCAAATACCCGACGATCCTCCTCCTCCTCCTCACTCCTCCGGAGAGGCCACGGCAGTGCAAATGATCATAATGATGGATAAATGGATGAAAAGCATAGCACTTGTGACAGACTCCTACTACTCTACTACTACTCCGTACATATTAACACATATCCTCTCACATACGCCATTCAGTCAGACATTTATTATTAAGGCTTATTAAGGCGAGAAGTGACATAGTTCATACTTTTACACAGAATTCTTCAAACGGCGGGAGCTAAAAGTGATGGATTGTACACTATTTCAGGCACAAGTCAGGTACAGTACTGGCCTAACCTACTCTGCTTAGTCGATTCCATCTGACTGCTCAGGCCAGCCACCACCACTCACTATCCGGCATTTCCTATCCATCAACACCAACATCAACACCAACATCAACATCAACATCATCAACTTCGCCCGCCCTTCCGTACGGATTTTCCTTTCCAATTTCTTCGAAGGTCTGGAAGCCGGCAAGGTGACTGGCTCTATGGCAAGGATCCGTCGGCTGGTCTAACTGCCAACGGAGATGCTCATCTGTCTCATCCAGCGAACAGAGCGCCATGTCCAATGATCCATCATCCAGAAAAGATCTCCATGGTGACGAGGTTTATGATATGATATGCCTGCTCTACAATATGATAGAGGGATTCAAATAGAAATGATATGTTTGGGTTGCAGCCTGTCACAGGTACGACCTTCCAGCTGGCCGCAAGCACGTCTTACTTCGTACCTGTACCTGTACCTGTGCCTGTGCCTGTGCCTGTACCTGCATCTGTACCTGTATCTGTACCCGTACCTCGTACTCTACCTGCATTTGCAAATACACAGTTTGTACGTGGCTGGAGGGATTCAGCTCTGAATCATGGGGAATGTTTGTAACAGGAAAAGGTCCAAGGACATCTCGACTCACTCTGAAGACGGGGAATAAAGCCATCTCGCCGTCGCCCTGATTCACATTTCGGGACAGGTGAGGCTGCTTCAGCAACGGATACGACCGATCATGGGAGTGTTATGGCTATGCAAACAACAGCCCAAAGATAGATCAGAGCTCCGATGTTTGTGGCCAGAATGTCTCCTTTGGGATTCCATTTCCAATAACCGTGCATCCTGGCATCTTCTTCACTCGTCTGCGGTAAGATCAGCTCATCCGATTCCACTGATGGAACGCGAAGAAGGAGAAACTAATGTGATGCCTCGTGTAACAGATTATTTGCTTATCCCTATGGACTTCGAGGCCTGTTTGGCATCTGCGCTGCTTGCTGCGCCACAACGTGTCGATGGGAGAGGCCAGTAAGTAATCCATCTACTCTCCCCAGGGCGACCAAAAAAAGGAAGGGGACAGCGACAGTCACAGCTTGTCGCAAGAAGTTATCTATGTGTGAAGAATGACTCAAAAAGCAATTGATGGGTGCGCGACTCAGTTTCTGATGAGTTGTTGCTAACCTGTCGTTGGGCCGTCACTGCTTGCTTTTGTCTTGCATAGATAGGCAACCTAATTGTCGTCTGGATGAGATGTCATTTTCAGGCTTTCCACATCTGCCGTCCAACGTCGGTCGATCCCCAAATAGCCCATTTGACTACCTAGATATGACGGAATATTTTGGGATCATATTGCTACTTGCGCCGGAACTCGGCCTTGTATCGGGAGAACAACTGATCAAATTGATGGATCCCGATCCCGCAGGTTGGTTTGTACGATGCTTGGAACGGCGTAGGGAGTAGGAAGGCTCTGTAATCGATGCAACGCAGCCGCTGCTTGCTCTGCATGGTCTTCTTCCTCAGATCCCAGCAATCACATCACCGCGCAGTCTTGATACCTTATCGTCCTCGCCCTAGTTTCTTATGTTTCCTTTTCTCAAAGGCGATATTCCATTTCGCATGCTGACCAGGCTCTCAATTCGCCATGTGCCGCACAGCACCACTGCTACGAAGTAGGTTGTGGCAGTCCTCACAGTGATCGTACGCGCCACAGCGCTGATTTGGGCCCCTATGGGTAACTGTGGCATGGCCTCACCTTGGGCGTGGATAGTGCATGGAACAGCTGCAGGAACACTGGAGAACACTGGTCAAGCTCGAACCCGGGGGCACGGCTTTCGGTAAAGAGAGCAGGAGGGTCTGCATTAGTGGCCCATCAGTCCACGTTGGATGCGCCGTCATGTCTGCCTGATTAGGGCATTTAGGGGAGCCGGTCACTGTTGCCCAAAAGGGGCAAAACAACTCGAAAATAGCCAAGCGGCTATAGCCAACATGTTACTCGTAGAATCGTGAATCATCCGGTCTTGGGAGCATCACATCACATTCAGCTCAGCTATTCATATGAACCAGCGCATTTATCACGCTGAAATCAGGATCAGGAGCTCGAGCGTTGTGTCGCCATATGCTGTCTTCATTGGAGTACAGACGAAGATATATCACATCATGGCGGCCGAGAGACGGATTCTGAGAAGGGAAGACTGTTCTACAGTGGGCGATTTCGTCGCAGATTATTCGGATCTCGTGTCAGTTGAAATCCAGAAGAACAAATCAACGGCCATTCTTAGCCTCCCGCTTGCAAGCAGCTTTACCTGTAACTATTCTCCATATATCGACGTCACGGCTCGCTACATATCTGGAAGACTGGCTAAGAATTCCACCTGTCTGGTTTCAGTGGATGATCTTCCTGTTTCACTACTTGCCTGTGCTAAGTCAGTCATTTACATATGCATTCCTTTTACAGAGGCACAATATTAAAGGATTGAAACACTCCATAGAAAAGTGAGAAATCAGGATACCACCACTATTCGAACAGTCGGTAGCTAACATTCTATTCCAGGCCACGGATTTCTCAACGCAATCTCAACACACCTCGTAAGTCGGAGAATACATATATATGTACAAAGGTACGGTACATACATACATAATCCTGGCAAAGCATCAGCTAATCACCCCTGGCAAGTCCCATTATGCCCTGCGAAATTGCGCCTGCATTGGGAAGCCGCCTTGGTGTCCGAGCCATGCACATCTCAGTGCTCAGGGCTCCCATGCATGGAAGGTTCGTAATCCTCAAATGGCTCAAAGGAAGCTCGGTAGAACACATATCCCAGTCGCATAAGATTTGCAGCAGGCAGAATATCGCAAAGAGCAGCATCACGGCCATAACGACAATAATTATTACCATGAGACAAAATGCCTTTACATGGCACAGCAACTGTCGTCCTTTCTACCTGTGGACGTACTAAATGAGGCTTTAGTTTGCATACTGCTGCAATATTGCGGGATAGAGTAGAGAAAATGATATTAAGCCTCACTTCCTAATCCATCGATCTGGTGCCAGACTCCACTTTAGGATATTGGGATTTTCAGGAATTGCTCTCGACCTGCGTCATTCAATTTCTGAAACAGAGCAATCATGAAGACTATGGAGCCGCAATCGAAGCTGTTGTCGGCTAGTGGATAGTGACGACTCCATAATCCCGGGTAAGAATAGCTCACGACTCCGCTCTAAAAGGGGTTCTGAGACCTTACTGTGGGGGCACTTGGCTGCCGAGGTCGACATGGGCGTCAATATGGAGGCTGGAGCTCTTCTCCGAAGAGCAGGTTATTTTACTCTGTCCCGATGAAGCCGGAGGCCAGCGACATCTCGAGCGGGAAATGCTGTTGGCAATATGGTTTGTCAGTAATTCTGCGAATGAAGTCAGCTATCCAAACAGATCATCCTATCTTCTGCAAACGTATCCCGTTAGCCGTGGATTGTGCAGCATCACGCAATGCAAGCTCCCGAGACGAAGAGCCGCTTCCTCTAGACTGAAGGAACCGTGTCTACCGATCACCAACATCCAACACCCAACAGCACCTCGCCAACCCTAACACTTTGCGGGCAAACACTGAGATAAAGCCATGGCGGCTTGACAGGACGCCTTGCCAGGCGGTTTCCCGAACGTACGGGAGTGGCCTCGCGGAACATGTTCCCCGACCGCCACGAGGCTGGCTGCAGACAGGCATCCTTAGCATGCAGCCTGCAGGCCGATCGCCTGTGATTGTGCGTTAGACTCACAGGTCTCACTCTCAAACTTCTCAAACTTACATACCACTGCGGGATCCCTGGAAATTGACGCGGAAGTATTCCACCTGCATGCATGTCCCATTATTGAACTATGAACCATATTTTTTCGTTCGTCCACCACTGGCTGGACCACTGGCCTGATGATTACGCAGCTGCTCGCTGTGATGCTCATGTCCGTACCTGCCTTAGGATGCCACATGAATCATGATTTGCAGATTTGCAGCTTTGCAGATTTGCCGCTGCGGTTCAGTTACCACTTGCTTTTGTTATTGTGCTGCTCTCCACTCCATGTGCCGGCTTTTGCTTCTCATTCTGCAGGCAGCAACTCAGCCATCTCAACAGCCTACGGAGTACTGTGGCACTTTTGCTCGGCTCTTCGAGAGAGCTCTGCCTCACATGAAACACCCGGCCGTTCGTTTCGCATCTGCCTCTCCTTGACGCCGACGTACTCTACGCGGTCGGAAGCCTGAGCCATATCGGGCAATTAAGGGGCACCAAATTGTCTCCGTCGCATAAGCATCCCGATCAGGATGGTGGACCGATCGACGGGGGCTGGGCCGGCAAAAGGGATGGAGAAGCACTCATGGGCCCTTGGCGGGCTTCATGAGTGCGCTTCCTCAGACGGGCAAATTGGGGATTTGAGACTTCTTTGATGAGACGACTCAACGTTGAATGAGTTGGGTTTCACGATCGCCGCGATTGGTCGGTAAGCGCAAAGCCGCCGCAATGCTGAAAGACAAGATGAAAAATGTTGTGCGACGTCTCGACCTGTTTACGCAACAGCAGTGCATCCATGCACATGTCTTCCAAATCTTCCAAATCTTCTCAGCCTCTGGAAAGATTCCACTGCAGAATCAACACTCTTCTAGAACAAATATGGGACAAACAGCGCTTTGCATCACTCCGACAACCCCAGCTCCATGCCTCACCACTCAGGTTCAAGCTTCACGTGAGCACATACTGTACATGCACCACAACAATATCAACACTTCTCTAGTGCCAAACTGATAAGCAGGATCGCTCTGCAATATTCCTCTATGCTACCTACGTCCGCACTAATCGGCTGTACACGGTGCAAATCCAACAATCGGTCCTTCGCCGCAACGCAACGGCCGCAAGGACCCCGTCCTCAAGGCAGAGTTGTCTTCCGAGGGGGGTCTCATAGGCTGCTGGTCGATGGTATTGGTGGGCTAGAGGACGCAGCTATGATCCGCGACATCGGTACCACGTTGTTGGTCATTTAAAGCCTCACTAGCTGGCGACACCCCGGACTGTCGCTGTGACTTCACGTGTCCTTTCTCCAGACTGCATGGGGTACGGCCGGGTAAATTGGGTGGATGATTTGAGCAAGATGAGATGAGCCGTCGTTGGCGTGGTGATGATGATCTTGCCTGACCTTTGAATAGTGTGATTTAGGCGGATCTTCGGGTTTGCAAAGCACGGCGAGAGGGAGCATTACGGACGGAGTAAGGAGGAGTGCTCTGGAGGATCCGAGCCACCGCGCGAATACCCATGGGACAGATTTCCCTCCCTCCGTCTGTCTCTGGCAAGAATCACCTCACCACTCCTCTCCCCGAACAGCTCGCCCATTCGAAAGCCCGCCGCACATCTCGCACTGACACTGCCTTCTCTGCCTCACATCCCTCCCATTGCAGCCATTCCTCCGAGCAGCCTCAGCACGTATCAAACCCAGACTCGTAAATGCTCAACGAGACACAACGACAGTCCGGAAAAGAAGACCCGTCATACTGCTCCATCCACCCCAGCAGCAGCACTGTATTGAAACCCCCCCTCCTGCGCGCATGCACATTACGCACCGGCTCCAGGGCATTTTACTCAGACCCCAGGTAATCTATTCCTCGGCTTCGACTCCGTGCCGTGCAGTGTCGGCGTCAGCCTTGCCTGCGCCCTTCCCCCATTTCCCCGTAATATAAATCTTCTTCTCCGGATTTTGCAGACGTGGCAGGTTTGATATTAGCTGTCGTGTCTGGGAATGGCAATCCTGACATAGGCACTACATAGGTATGTATACATATTGTGTACATATCATGGCCAAGGAGAGAGAGACCCCTCGCAGACACGCGCGCACAGCTTCGTTTCTCGCCCGTCCAACGTAGCCAGCTGACGCGTCACATTGGTCTTTGGGTTTAATGGTATGGTATGGGAGGGGTTTTGAACGAGCGCGGGCTGGATGACTATGTTCCTACGCATCGATGGCCTCGCGCAGCACATGCGGTTCACAGTGCGAGAACTCGACGCAGACAGAGGGCAGAGGATACGCCAAAACGCCAGCACGCGGTGTTCATTCACTACTCGCTCGGCTCCGCATTGCACTTCATCCCAGAAGAGAATAAATGCCAGATAATGCCCGTCAAACACAGCTGATCCCACATGATTTTTGCCTACCTGCCTGCCTGCCTGCTAGCAGGCACCTACCAAGTATGTCCGTAGAATAGAGTCATATATCTTGCTTATTCCTCAACCATGACATTCGCGAACGCGTCGGAGATATCGCGCCGTGAGAGATCGGGCCGTTCCGGGCGCATGCTCGCACCCGCCGTCAGCCGCTCCTCCATCAACTTCAGCAGCACCGACGGCACAGACTCGTCCGTCGCCCGGATGGTCAGACGGATCATCTGAGAAGCAAGTGTCAGTCTTCATCATCCCATCACCCCCTCTCTCACGTCACAAGCATACCTGCGTCTCGTAATTCGGCTCCAGCCTCAGCAGACACCCAAACTTCCCCCCCTCGCTCGTATGCAACACGCTCGCGCCCACCCAATTCCCCCTCTTCGGGTCCACCCCCTCCAGCACCCCCCACTTGAACCCCTCCACCACCCTCCTCACAAGCTCCGGCGTGAACTCCCTCTCCCCCTTGCCGCCCCTGACCCCGAACACCTTCTGCGCCTCCCGCGGCGCCCCGCCAATCTGCTTCCACCGCTTGAAGAAGTCGTCCGCCGACAGCTCCGCCCCCTCCATGAACTTGTGGATCGTCAGCGGGATCGCGAGCGTCAGCGCCTGCAGCGCGCCCGCCAGGTACGAGACCCGGATCGTCGGCGGCTTCGTGAACACCGACCGCGCCTCGAACATGATCATCTGCTGCGCCTGCGCGCCCTCGGGCAGCGTGCTGTCCGGCAGGCCCTTGATGTCGTACGTCAGCCGCGCCTTCTCGTCCGTCGCCACGTCGAGCGTCGTCGTGAAGCTCGAGATGGCCGTCGGCGCCTTGTTCGAGAAGTACAGGATGATGCACGCCACCTGCCCGCGGTACTCGGAGCGCACGCCGATCTGGATCTGCCCGTCCTCGTACAGCACGCCCTCGCTCTTGAGGAGGAGCCGGTTGTAGCCCACCTCCCAGTCGGGCGACAGGTGGGCCGCGCTGGCGAGGTTAGGCGTCTTAAGCGTCTTGGGCTCGGCCGGCCCTGTGTTGCGCATGTCCAGGCCGGCGAGGTCGTTGACGCTGCTGGAGACGGGGAGGTTGGCGTTGGCGGGAAGGCCATTGGAGGGAGGTTTTTCGGTAAAGGGAGAGATGGCCTGGGTGCTGAAGGCGCGCTTAAGACCGGGCCTGGTGGCGAGGTTGAATTCCTTTTGGTCAGCGTTGGCGTCCTTGCCGCCAGGGATCCAGGTGCGCTTGTCGCTTGTTTTGGCGTGCTTTTGGTGGAGGCGGGAGAGCAGAGCCGATTGGCGTTCTGGGAATGGAGGCATCTCGTCGCATACGGTCCGTAGGAGATCGTCAGTCGGTAGACAGGCGAGGGCAAGGTATTCGCATGCTCGTTGTTGCAGCTCGGAGTCGAGGGTGTGGCTGTATGCGCGGAAGACTTGAAGGAGTTGAGGCTTGATTTCGGGGAAGAGGTTGACGAATTTGATGAAGGACGAGAGGATGATGGCTCTGGTGCTTGAAGAGGAGCCTTGGAGTTTGCCCTGCAGAGCGAGGAGTTGCTCGATCGGACTGCATCCCTTATCTTCTGCAATCAGATGGCCGAATTCGCCGAGGATGTATGCGCCAATCTTGACGAGTGTCTCGTGGCAATGCTCTGCCTTGACATATTGCAATGTGTTCTGAGCAGCATAGATTTGGAGCTCTTCGTTGTTTGTGACGATTTGAATGACTCTATGCCATACTTCGTCGCTCACATGGTCTCCGGCCATTGCAATAAGACGCAAAGAGATGTCCACATACCACTGGACATCAGTGGCATATTTCTCAGTCAGAATCGCAATCTTGAGAACCATCTCCTCCCTGATAGCGAAGTCTGCATTTTGGAGATACTTGAGCAGCTCACCCACGATGGGCTGAGCATTGCTGGCATCACACATGCTGTAAAGCAAATCAAGACCCTTTCTCCTAACGCTAATGTCTCGATCCTTTAGGGAACCGATAATGATTTCCTGATGCTGCTTAATTGGGTCTAGAGTTTCTGCCCTTGCGGCAAGATGCGTCATTGCCTCAAGACCTAGATATCGTACATTCGTTTCTCGTGACTGAATAAAGCGTCCAAGCCTGGTGGATATCTGTTTCATAAGTGCGTGCTCCGTATCTAAATGAATGATTAAGTTGATGCCTTCGAAAAGGACGGCATTTTGTGCATTGTTTTGTTGGACGTTCTTTGGCATTTCTAATGCAAGATTAAGAATCCTTTGCAGCGACTCTCGAATAAGCTCACGGACATGGGTATCATCTGGGCAGAAAGTCAGCCAATATTAAAGCAGCGAGATGAAATTCAATACCCGAAGGAGGAAAATATTGCAGCAGTCGCAGCATCTTGACTTGTATCCACGGACACGGCACTTTGTAATACAAGTAATCCGGTGCATACTCTTGATCAACAAGTATCCTCTTCATCCGCGACGCAGCCTTCACATATGCGCCCTTGTACTGCTCAGGGTTGTCCTGTGCCAAAGCCATAACCAACGAGGTTACCGACAGTGCAACTCCCATATCCGCATCGTCCATGAGGGAGATAATTCGCTCGGCCCACTGAGGCTGCACAATGTCGGGATGTTTCCGGTATAACCGAAGGAGCGTGAGCGCGGCCTTCTTCTTCACAAAGGATTTCGAGGTCGGTGAGATGAGAAGCCTGTGAACTTCTCCACTGAGGGCTTCGCCCATTTCCCTCCCTCCGACGTTCGCAATGGCATGGAGAGCCAGGCAATTGAATAGCTCGTTGTGATCCAGCAAATCCTTCCTTATACTGTTCACCACCAAATGCAACAGCTCATGCTCCTCATGCAGGAACAGCGTCATAGCCAAGTACCCAATCTGCTTCTCCGAGTATTTATTCGCCGAGATCAGGTTCATCGCCTCCAGATGGCCAAAGTCGACGTTCCACCCCAGGATATAGATGTACAGCAGCTTGCAGACATATTTCTTCTTGTGGTACCCGCTGAGACTCCCGTCCTTGAACTTCTGCCGGATATTCGCCAGCTCCTTGTTGATGCGCTTCTCCTCCAGGTCTCTGGCGCGCGCATTCCGCAGGTCGGCGATGAACTGCACCAGTCCTCGCATGTTCGAACCGCTCGTGGACGATCCCCGGCTCAGAAAGCCGGCCGCCGCCGAGCTCGCCATGCGGCTTGCCCTTTGCTGAACTTCTTATCCGAGTTGCCTCCGTTCGGGATGCGGCGGAGAGGAATGTCTTTGTCGAGATCGTCAGTCGCGATATAGTGGTGTGGCTGGCTGCGCAACGCAGACAAGCTCGAGAGTCGGAAAAGGGGGGGTTGCGTAGTTGCGGACAGTTGTTGATGCGACTGGCCCCGCTGAGGCTGAAGTTGTCCTCCTAAAAACTTGAAGCCTCAAATAGTCTGTTTGGTGGCTCTATATGGGATAACTTTGGAGTCCGAAGCCACATAAGGATGATTAAGGGTCCTACTCCGTATATTCGGTCAAGGATAGCTCGGTCGAGTTGCACCTCGTGGGCTCCGCATTTGCGGGATGCAGCCAAGGCTGGAATTCGCGATCCGGATTAAGGTTATGCCGACAACTGAAGGCCATCGTCATTATTGAATTGTTGATCACGGTTGTTTGAAAACATAACTACTAGACGGCATAATGGGTACAGAAGTCGACGAGATGAAAATAGATCCAGCTCGCGCAAAGGTGTTGGTATCAAACCTGCAGCATATCTCAGAAAGGGTAGCAAACGCAGCAAAGGGCAGAAATGTGAGTCTGTCGTGGTTGTCAGATGTTCTCTGATCGTCGAAATTATATTCAACAACAGGATATTATATTAAATTTACCATTTTTACTCTAATTACTCCCTCATATATCTTCTAAAAACAAGACTAACATTATGTCAGGTCAGACTAGTAGCAGTCTCCAAGCTGAAGCCAGCATCAGATGTCCTAGCACTGCACCAAGAGCTCAACCAAGAGCATTTCGGCGAGAACTACGCCCAAGAATTGACTGAGAAGGCACAGGTCCTGCCCAAATCCATCAAATGGCACTTCATCGGCGGCCTGCAATCAAGTACGTCCTCTCACCTGATCTCACCTACCCCTGAGAGTCACGTGCACATCACAGAAACGCTCGACGACGTCGCTAACAGCCTCCAGACAAATGCAAGCCCCTGTCCTCCACCATCCCCAACCTCTGGGTCGTCAGCTCCATCGACTCCATCAAGAAAGCCACACAGCTCGACATCGGCCGGGGCCTCCTCTCCCCGCCCGCCCCGTCCCCGCTCAACGTCCACGTGCAGGTCAACACCTCGGGCGAGGCCGCCAAGTCCGGGTGCGCCCCCGGCGCCGAGACCCTCGAGCTCTGCCGCCACATCAAGGACAACTGCGCGAACCTGCGGCTCCTGGGCCTGATGACCATCGGCGCGATCGCGCGGTCGAGGGCGACAACACCCGAGAATGAGAATGAGGATTTCTTGGCGTTGAAGAGTGAGAGGGACCAGCTCGAGAAGGACCTCGGGGTGCAGCTGGAGTTGAGCATGGGCATGAGTGAGGATTTCGAGGGCGCGATTGAGATGGGGAGTGGAGAGGTGCGAGTGGGGAGTATGATTTTTGGGGAGAGGCCGGCGAAGGCGGATTTCAAGGTTAAGGAGGCTGCGAAGAGCGAGAAGCCTTAGTGGGATAGATTAATGAATGAAGCTTCACAGCAATTAACTGTTCCTGTTGTGCAGAAGCACTGGCTGTTATCTGGTATCTAACAGATATCCTCGATCACCAATTTCTCATTGCTCCTCCCTCCCAAATCCACCTTCAATGTCCTGCCGAAGAGCTCCAACAGTATCTCAAAGCAGATTTTGGATATAGCGGGATCATATCTTCCCTTGCTCGACTCGTCTCTGATGAAGGCATGCTGGGCTCCTGCGACCTCGTACCAGCTGAAAACGACACCTGCCTCTCTCAAGGCCAGCCGGATCTTATCCCTACCTGCCGGTGGCACATGGTTGTCGAGGGTTCCATGGATACAAGCCAACTCTCCCTTGATCTCAGCGCACCTCGCCAAGGTGTCATCTGGATGCGACGAGCCCAGTGTAGCCGAATGGACATCCGTAGCAAAGTACGTGACGGCAGCAGCCACTCGAGGATCAAGCGCACAGCGGAAAGCCAAATGGCCTCCTAGACACATACCCGTCGCGCCAATCCTGCCATTGCAAGTTGGAAGGGCGAGGAGAGAGTCGACAGCCAGGGTCGAGTCCTCATTATAAGCAGCTAGCGTTTTCTTGACCTTTAACTCGTTCCCGAGATCCGTGCCTTGAACGTCATAGCTTAATGGTTCAGAGTTGACGAATTCGTGGTATGAGGATGGAGCCGCAACAATGTACCCCTGGCCGGCAATCTGGCGTGCGAAGCGGGCGACAGGGCCGGTCACTGAGAAGGGCTGTGTTAGTGAGATGGTTCGAGGATGACGATGTATGCGGGGTATGACCCTGATAGATCTCGCTGAAAACCACAACTCCAGGGAAGCGTCTAAGCATTATTTAGCTGTGGTGGCCGGAAACTGCTTGGTGGCTTCATCCGAGTTGAGTGTCCACATACGCATTCGGGTAGCCGGGAATAGTGGGGTGGAAGAGGAAGATCCCTATCAACGATCAGTATCCGTATGTCTCCGTACATATCATATCGTATCTCAGAAGATGGTATCATGGTAAGAGCACTCACTCATTGAACCGTCAACGCTGTTGGCCTTAGTCGGCACATCCTTGTGACTCTCGACAATGAGCATTTTTGCAGGCTGAGTTCGTAAAGCGTGATGTTGGTGATACTGGTGAGTTGGTGAGTTGTTGAGTATCCGGATTCTTGAAGGCACGAGAAGCCTGGATAGCTGAGCTTGGTTGAGCTTCATGGTGGGGTGATATGACGATATGTCTGCCTCAGGCCGTAAATGCCGGGTAAGCAGGCAGAGTACCTAAGCATATGGCGGGGGATGCTTTCGTTGGCAGAGAGACAAAGCACGTGAATGCGGGAATGGCCTGCCCAAGCTGCCCAACAGCCCACTGCCCACTGCCCACTACTACCACCCACTCAGACCAGTGAAGATTTCGACGTCATCAGCTCTAAATCCATTCGCGACAGCATTTCCGATCTCCGCCTCCAAAATCCAAAATCCATAGAATGGCGGGATCTGTATGTCCTTTCCTTAGTGCTCTCTCTTGAATGATATTATTGAGGAAGAAGTCTAAACTTTGCGAAGTATGTAGCCTCATGCGAACATCGCTTGCGGGTTGTTTGTCACCGCTTTTGTACGGTGGGTAGGTGGGTAGGTAGCCTTGTCATCATCATAGCTATGTATGTAGGTACAATGTACCTACATACTGTGGTGCAGTGGTACTGAGAGCTCACACGTCTGCTTGCAGCTCCCCAAGGCGCCGAGATCATAGATGCCTAGGAAGGAAGTCCAGGCGTAATTGATAAAAGAATAATGCTTATATTGCTTAATAGATTGAAATTATCTTATTGTGCTTTCATAGCGATCATAGACCGTAGATTAGGCTAGCAGGCTAGCCACTCTATAATAATTATAATTATAATAACAATAAAATAATTATGAGGATGGAAAGTGTGCGATTCTGCGATTGCCTGCTCGCCTACTGGCTCAGCTGTATCTGAATTTTAGATGGTCCTGGATGGTCCTAGATGGTCGTGGAAACTGCATCGTGTTTCCGCGCTAGCACAGCTTGGAATATGCTGGAATTGCCTGGAAACGGCCACCGCTGCAGAACGCAGATACAAAACCACTCGAATCCTCCTCACACAACTTCCTTCCTCTTACTCTCATCATCATACCACAAATACAACCTCATCTCTCCATTGCTCCCTTCAACATAGTTGAAGCTTCCACGAAACAATCATCATACCCCTTCACATACACATAATACATCACAAATAGAGCAACATGTCTGCGTATGTTTACCCCTCACCCCACCATCCCCCCGATCTCACACATCAAAACACTTCCAAACACCACCATGAGCCCTACAGCATGCTAACAGGTCACAGCATCGGTATCGATCTGGGTACCACCTACTCTTGTGTAGGTATCTACAGAGATGACCGCATCGAGATTATTGCCAACGACCAGGGCAACCGTACCACGCCTTCGTTCGTTGCCTTCACTGACACCGAGCGTCTGATCGGTGATGCCGCCAAGAACCAGGTCGCCATGAACCCAGCAAACACAGTCTTCGATGCCAAGCGTCTGATCGGTCGCAAGTTCGCCGACGCAGAGGTCCAGGCCGATATGAAGCACTTCCCCTTCAAGGTCATCGACAAGGGAGGAAAGCCAGTCGTCCAGGTCGAGTTCAAGGGCGAGGTCAAGGAGTTCACACCCGAGGAGATCTCGTCCATGATCTTGGTCAAGATGCGTGAGACTGCTGAGGCATACCTCGGTGGAACCGTCAACAACGCCGTCGTCACCGTCCCAGCATACTTCAACGATTCCCAGCGTCAAGCTACCAAGGATGCCGGTCTGATTGCTGGCCTCAACGTCCTCCGTATCATCAACGAGCCGACCGCCGCTGCTATCGCTTACGGTCTCGACAAGAAGGTCGAGGGTGAGCGTAACGTTCTCATCTTCGATCTCGGTGGTGGAACCTTCGATGTCTCCCTTCTCACCATCGAGGAGGGTATCTTCGAGGTCAAGGCCACTGCTGGTGACACCCACTTGGGAGGTGAGGACTTCGACAACCGTCTCGTCAACCACTTCGTCCAAGAATTCAAAAGAAAACACAAGAAGGTTCGAGTCCACTCTTTACTTATGTCTTGGTTCTTGTGATTTACTAATACCATCAAAGGATCTCTCCTCCAACGCCCGTGCCCTTCGTCGTCTCCGCACTGCCTGCGAGCGTGCCAAGCGTACCCTCTCTTCTTCCGCCCAGACCTCCATTGAGATCGACTCTCTGTACGAGGGTATCGATTTCTACACCTCCATCACCCGTGCCCGTTTTGAGGAGCTCTGCCAGGATCTTTTCCGCTCCACCATCCAGCCAGTCGACCGTGTCCTCGCTGACGCCAAGCTCGACAAGACCAAGGTCCACGAGATCGTCCTCGTCGGTGGCTCCACCCGTATCCCAAGAATCCAGAAGCTCATCACCGACTACTTCAACGGAAAGGAGCCAAACAAGTCCATCAACCCCGATGAGGCCGTTGCCTACGGTGCTGCCGTCCAGGCTGCCATTCTCTCCGGAGACACCTCTTCCAAGTCCACCAACGAGATTCTTCTCCTGGATGTTGCTCCACTTTCCCTGGGTATTGAGACCGCTGGTGGTATCATGACTCCTCTCATTCCCCGCAACACCACCATCCCAACCAAGAAGTCCGAGGTCTTCTCCACCTTCTCCGACAACCAGCCAGGTGTCCTCATCCAGGTCTTCGAGGGTGAGCGTAAGCGCACCAAGGACAACAACCTTTTGGGCAAGTTCGAGCTCACTGGCATCCCACCTGCACCACGTGGCGTTCCTCAAATCGAGGTCACCTTCGATGTTGATGCCAACGGTATCATGAACGTCTCCGCTCTCGAGAAGGGCACCGGAAAGACCAACAAGATCGTCATCACCAACGACAAGGGCCGTCTCTCCAAGGAGGATATCGAGCGCATGTTGTCTGAGGCCGAGAAGTACAAGGTCGAGGATGAGGCCGAGGCCGGACGTATTGGTGCCAAGAATGCCCTTGAGTCCTACGCCTACTCCCTGAAGAACACCCTCTCCGATGCCAAGGTTGACGAGAAACTTGATGCCTCCGACAAGGAGAAGCTCAAGGCGGAGATTGACAAGACCGTCGCCTGGTTGGACGAGTCCCAGCAAGCCACCAAGGAGGAGTACGAGGAGCACCAGAAGGAGCTCGAGGCCGTTGCCAACCCATTGATGATGAAATTCTATCAAGATCAGCCAGGTGGCGCCGGCGGTATGCCCGGAGGTGCTCCAGGTGGCTTCCCAGGTGCCGGTGGACCAGGTGCTGCCCACGATGACGGACCAACTGTTGAGGAGGTCGACTAAGCGTCTGGTTTCAAATCTCTTTGGCTGGGTTCCTTTGCATAGATTGGCATCGTCTTACGATCGAATGACAATACGTCGGTGTTAAAGGGTTTCTTCATTATTGTTTCGATGTAGACTTTTTGCGGGTTTGCGTTTCCTATCCACGACGACACGATGAAAAGCCGGTGCATGATTGTACTTACTACATCTCTGGACTGCCAAAAAGGCAGATTCTAATAAAAGGTCGTTAAATTCAAAATTCCTTCCATGTGAATTTGTGACGTGAATGAATATAAAATGTCCCACCTATATAACAATCAATAACTTCCGATGATTCTATGAGAATGGTGTCCTGTCCTCATCGTGTACCTCATGAATCTGGGTGAAGTATCTTCCAGCCTCCCCTCAAAAAGAAGTAGCGAACCGGCCCTGATAGCCGTTAGCGTCATCTGCAATCAGTAAACTCGGGTCGATGCCAGCAATTGTCCGACCTCATATCTTGTCAGCCTTGCACAGACAGCTGGCTTCGAATTAAATTAATTTCCTTACAGAGCTGTGCACTTCTATTTCGATATCGTATCGATCTAACAATAACTCTGAAATTAATGGGTATGGCCAACATGGCAGCTCCATAACCGTTGAGCATCAATTGCAGCTTGGTTTGGAACGATGGGAACCCTCAACAAATCTCGGACATGGCGGCCATGGACACTCACGGATACATATGGTGAGCGGATCTACCTAATACTCCGCCATTTGAACAGTGGATTCATGCTGATACTCTGCCTTCTAGGTTTTATTGCTAGCTATCTAGCTGTGCCAACAGGACGAAGATACATTTCACAAAGGACACAATCCTCACTTCAATCACTACAACACTGCCATTATACGCCTTATATACGCAGAAATGAGAGCTTTCGAATTGATAGGAGCTCCCAGCTTATGCTGGAGCAAAATATATCATGTCGTTATCTGCATCTAGCCCGAGGGATTTCTGCAAATCAGCAATTTCAGCGTCGCCATTTTCACAACTACTTCGTTACTCACCTACCATCAACCTCTCTCCACCCTGATTCTCGGTCTTCGACTGGTCCCCATCACAAACTCCCCAGGGAAGCTTCGATACCACATGATCCCCGATTGGGGCCTCCACCGACAGCAGCACCTCCAATGGTGGGCATATCTCGAGACCTTACGGTCGTTCGAATACCAATTCGAAGCGCCAAGCATCATTTTGGTGCATCTATTTCTCGCGGGTCGAGGCCATACAATGAGGACACATTTCAAGCTGGGACCATAGATATACCTGCTTTTGCAAAGAGAGCGCCTATGAGTCTGAATATGGGTGACGCCGCCGCGAGGGCGAAAGAGGGGGGAGCAACGTCGGCAGACAGTGCTAGCGGAGATCCACAGGTGTTCTACTTTGCTGTTTTTGATGGGCACGGCGGAGTGGAGTGTTCCGAATTTCTTCAGCAAGAGCTTCACCACTACATCGAGAAGGCTGCTGTTCAATTTGAATTGCAATCAACTTTAAGGAAGGGCGTGAAGTCACCAGACAAGTCCAAGCTTGTCTCAGCAGTTCCAGATCTCGCTGCTGAGAATGGCCCGTCGGCCGAAGATAGAAGAGCTCTCAAAGCTATTGACATGAAAAGCGAGGATGAGGTCAAGCTCAAGAATCCAACACCGACCAAAGAGCAGTTGGCAAATCATCCACTGACAGCCCCACGGGCCAAGTCAGAAGAGCCTGTGCCACAACGCATGGATGAACCCAAGGCTCGCGAGCTCGAGGCTTCTCTTGTAGATGAATGGAAGGACACAGTCGGTGGTTACTTCCGACGTTTCAAGCCCGATTACTTCAATTTGCCCGCAAAGCAGAAGCCCGGATTGCCCGCAATAAGCAGTAAATCTTTAAAGCGTTTATCACCTTCCATCGAGACGGTGCTAATGTACGCGTTTCTCCGCTGTGATCTCGATTTCATAATCGCACAGGCCTCTAAGCACGACCCGGAAGCTGTGGATGACTATCCGCTCAATGACGACGAAATCCTAGGCAGACCCTCCACTACACAGAACCAGATTGGCGGTCCCACACGCTTCAAAGGTGGCTCCACAGCGTCAGTCGCTATGATATCGACCCCCAGCCCACAGCCGTTCTGGCACCCAAGCTCGCCGTCTACGCTTCTCGTTGCACATGTTGGAGACACCCGAATCCTGCTCTGTGAAACGAGCACAGGACTGGCGGTGCCCACGACAACGAATCATCATCCGAGCTCTCCCATCGAGAGTACCCGTCTTCGCCGCTATGCCGCAACGTTTGTTACCGACTCATTTGGCGAAGAGCGCATGTCTGGTCTGGCTAATACCCGCGCTTTTGGCGATATGCTGTCAAAGCGGATTGGTGTCAGTGCTGAGCCAGAAATCGTGCGTGTGGCGCTGGCACCGGCGCAGTACAGTTTTGTGGTGCTGATGTCGGATGGGGTGTCTGGGACATTGACGGATCAGGAGATTGTGGATGTTGTTAAGGAGGCAAAGACGCCGGAGCAGGGTGCACAGGACGTTGTGACGTTCGCGACGGAGGTCAGTAAGGATGGAGATAATGCGACATGTTTGGTCGTTAGACTCGGCGGCTGGGAACGGAGAGGTGAGGGAGGATTGGGCAGCTTAGGCACAAAGGAGATGAGGGATTTCAGAAAGCAAGAAGCTACTGACCCGAGGCGCAACAGAAGATAATATATTATGAGCAATGAGGGTGATGAAGGGCAGCACACACTGGATATGGCATAGGGCGGATGGGAATATTGGCTGGGCATGGCGTTGTACATACAATCATCTGCGGGGCTGATACGTCACATTCTGGTTTATATACTGGGACAATTTTTTTTAGGAGATACACGAGAAGATTCATACGATGATCATGTGAAATTAGTTTATGTTCTTTGTCCCTTTTGATTTACTACTATTCTTGGAGAGTTCCGTATCCATGCACTCTATACCCCTATTCTACAATCCGTAACGCCTCATCCATCAACATATATATATCAACACAACCTCGCCTCTCCTTCCCCCCTTTAAATCGTCCCCGCGGCCCTTCCCTCCCTCCTCTCCCTCTCCCGTCTATTCCACTCCTCATCGCTCTCTCCCGGCAACAGCTCCTCGACGGCCTGACTAAACGCCTCGCCCCACTCGACCTTCCTCTCCCTGCCCTCCCAGACATCCTCGCTGCTCGGGCCGACCTTGTACTTCAAGTCGCGCTTCTTGTAGTGATCGCGCACCATGGCCGCGCGCTGCTCGGGCGCGTACGACTTGGTGCGCATGCAGAACCAGAACGCGGACCAGTGCTCCGAGCACGACTTGATGCCGCCGTAGCGGTACAGCGCGTTGAACTGCCCGCCGAGCGACTGGCAGTAGAAGGCGCTGTCGAAGGCCTCGCGGCACGACATCGACGTCGGGTAGAGCGAGTCTTCGAGGGTGAGGTCGGAGGGTTGGGCGTGCGAGGACGACGGGCCGTTGTTGTTGGAGGGCAGGTTGGCGGTGCGCTTGTATCTGGGCTCTTTGGGTTGTGCTTCCGAGCTGAGCTCGGCGAGGTTGTCGTGCAGCTCTTTCTCGGCCAGCTCGTCGCGGCTTAGTGATTTCTTATATGTCGGTACTGGCGCTTCTGAGGGCGAAGATGGAGGAGATGCGATTTGCGCGTCTTGAGGCTGCGGTGATGGGGATGCGGGGGCTGCATTGCTCGTTGCAGGCACGTTGGAGCTCCATAGCCAACCCATTTTCGATATTTTCGATATCTTGAGTGAGGAAGTGTTGAAGGGGATGCGTTCCTGTCGATTGGACCTGGATAAGGCTGAGGTCCGGCTCAAAAGTCTCAGTTGTCCGAGGCTAGCACGTGATGAGTCCTGAAGCTTCAGCCTTACCAGTATGACCGCATTGGCCGAGCCGTGAGCTTAAACCCAATTCTTGGAATATCTGTGACTGGCGCATTGCCTGCGGTGTTCTCTCAGCCGCCCGAGGTAGTCTAAGGGTGGCAAGCGCGGAGCAGCCGCCCGATTAAACCTTAAGTCGTTGGAAGCGCTCATTCACGATGAGCAATCCCGCGAGACGCGTGGTGTTCAATCCCACGAGTATACCCGAGTTGAGACCGAAAAGAAGTTACATCCAGCCTGCGAGGAGTATACCAGGCCGAGCCCCTACTAGACTACCGAGAAAATGGGCGTGGAGTTCTGTCAGGAAGGAGAGCACGGAGATAGGGAAGAATCATACTGGGCACATCGAGGCACATCCGAATGAGGGAATTCTGTTCTTTGACAGTGAGCGACGCCCCCCTTCTGGCTTCTTGAGAGCGCGTATTGACGCTTTCAGGCATATTCCCACTACGATTTGGCTTCGGAATCCGCTTGAGCCTCCCATTTTCTACCCATCGAAACCTCGGAGAGCTGCTCAAGCGTTTCAACAACGCGTCCCTCGGCGCCTTCGACCCGATGACCTTGGTGAAGCGTGCCATACCACCAAACGTCCCCATTACAGTCACCGAGATCCTGCCACGTCTGAAGGATGGCGGAGCATTTGTGAAGTTCTCTCACCCGCAGGGCATCAGTCCACAGGAAATTGAAGGCCTCATCATTGGCTTTTTGAAGGAGAAATATCTTCGACCGTGGTTTAATCCTTTTCGACCGATGAAAGTGAATCTCGTACGTGGTGTGCCGTGGCTGGAAGATCTATACCGCTTCCCGAGCTCGAGGATAAAGGTCGAATTTGTGCCTACGACTCCTGGTGGCCAGGTGGCAGAGCTATCCCAGGAGCAGTTGTACAGCCTCTTCCGGCGCTATGGCAAGCTTGCAGAGCTCACTTCGCAGCCTTCGGATTCTAAGATCTTGCCAAAGTATGCATATCTCGACTTTGCACGTCTACGCAACGCTGTCATGGCGAGAAACTGTATGCACGGGTTCAAGGTGCTGGAAGAAGCTGGTGGAGGCGTTGGTGGAACACAGCTAAGGCTTTCTTACGAGCAGAAGATCAAGGTACACATGATAAAGGACTGGATTGTGAATCACCCGAGGATTGTTATCCCGCTGCTTGCCGCTTTTCTAGGCACTCTTGCCGTCGCAGTCTTCGATCCTATTCGGATTTTCTTCATCAAGGCCCACGTCACGCATTCCTTGAAGATCAAGGATTCCAGGATCTATAAGTGGTTCAGCAGCCAAGCGAAGGATATGTTCACATTCAAGAATCGTAATATTGAAGACGCTGGTTTTGGCGCCATCTGGGATGAGCGCAAGAAATTGATTGAACAACTCCAAACATGGATGATGGAGACTGCCGATACGTTTATCATTATCCAAGGTCCTCGTGGTTCAGGCAAGAAGGAACTTGTCCTCGACCAAGCACTCAAAGATCGCAAAAATGTTTTGGTTATCGACTGCAAGCCAATCCAGGAAGCTCGTGGCGACGCTGCGACAATCAATGCTGTGGCTCAGCAGGTCGGCTACCGACCAATCTTCTCCTGGATGAACAGCTTCAGCAGCCTGATCGACCTTGCTGTTCAGGGCACTATCGGCGTAAAATCTGGCTTTTCAGAAACATTGGATACCCAGCTCGGCAAGATCCTCCAAAGCACCGCCATGGCACTGAAGAGCATCGGCCTCGATGATCGTGATAAAGATGACAAGGACGCATCATTGGCTGACGACGACTACCTCGAAGCTCATCCCGAACGCAGGCCCACAATCATTATCGACAATTTCCTCCACAAGAACGAAGACTCCACTATCGTCTACGACAAAATTGCCGAGTGGGCCGCCGGCCTCACCAGCGCCAACATTGCCCATGTCATCTTCCTCACTAACGACATCTCATACTCCAAGCCACTCAGCAAGGCGCTGCCTGACCGCGTATTCCGGCAGATCGCCCTCGGCGACATCACGCCTGCGGCCGCGAAGCGGTTTGTGATTACGCATCTGGACAGCGAGGAGGATCCGACGGGAACTGAGGGCAAGCTCTCCGAAGGACAACGCAGGCATGACTTATTAGAGTTGGATAGTTGCATTGAGGTTCTGGGCGGACGTCTTACAGATTTAGAGTTCTTGGCAAGACGTCTGAAGACGGGACAGAGTCCGCACCAGGCGCTGAGCGAGATCATTTCGCAGAGCGCCAGTGAGATTATGAAGATGTTCGTGTTAGCAACGGGTTGGGGAGACGCAGAGAGGAGAATGTGGAGTCCGGAGCAGGTGTGGTATTTGATCGAGAAGCTTGCGAGTGCGGAGGCGCTACGTTACAACGAGGTGCTGTTGAGCGATACGTTTGCCAAGTCCCTCACGCCCAGTGCTAGCAACGGCGAGGCCGTCCTTGAAGCGCTGAGCCAGACTGAGCTTATCAGTATTAGCACTGCGAAGGGAAGGCCTCAGAGCATCAAAGCCGGCAAACCTGTGTATCAGGCAGCGTTTCGCCTGCTGACGGAGGACAAGGTTCTCAAGGCACGAATGGATGTAGCGATCCTGACGGAGCTGTCGAAGATCGAGACGAAGAATATCGATAAGTACGAGGTGGAGCTGGCGCTGATAGGAAGTATGCCACGCCAGCCGTGGCAGGTGGCACCGCGAGTGACGTATTTGCTGGAGAAACTGGCAGGGAGCCACTTGAAGGTGGAGCAGTGGGAAGTGGAAATAAAAGGCTTGAAGAAGTTGTTGAGCACCGAGTATTAATCATACTGAAGGAGACAAAACGGAGAATGGATAATTCACCGTCTATATCCTGATATTCAAAGTCACAGCATTTCTGCGTATTGGGAACAGTTCTAGTCTCATGCGATTCACGATAGTGTAACGTCATCTCCTCCCGTCAACTCTCGCAGATGCACCTTTCCAGTTTTTCCCTTTCGGCCGAAGCAAACATGAACCCAAACACAGATGAACGAAAATCCGCCCCAGATGCCAAACCAACCCATCGTCTATCTAAGTGGCGCGGAGAGGGGAGCCAGCGGCCAGCTATCTAGCGCACATCAACCAACTGCCCCGTCGGCACCCTCTTCATCTGCTCAGCAGCCGCGCCTTCCCCACCTACCCCACATCCCCGTTCCTGGCCCTGTCCCTGCAGCTCCCTCTCCATCATCCCCGCATCCCTCCGCGCAATTGCCTCTCCCTCCGTCGGATTCTTCCGCAGTTGTGCCTCCACGACTCTCGCCCTCGCACTCGGCGCCTGCTGTCTCCCCACCATTCCTCTCCACCGGAAACCATGCACATACTCCGCCATCTCCCTCTGCAGCGCATAACTACGCAAGACCTCTGCCGGATGCTGCTGCTGCTGCTGCACTTGCACCGTGGGGGCGGGCACGGGAACGTGGTGTGGGCCAGGTCTGTAAGGCTGGCGCCTCAACACGATAGCCCGCAGCTCCTCCATCGTAGCAGGCATGGCGTGTGTGCGTCGGCAGTGCGGCGTCCATTTGCAGAAGCCGAGGATCCAGTTGTGGCATAGCTCTGGTTGTTGGGCTGGCGGGGCTGTTGCTGGTGTGGCCGGGGATGGTGCAGGTGCGGATGCGGGGGTGGAGGCGGTGGTGGGAAGGGGCTGAGGCTTCATTGTGGAGGGCGGCGCCGTGGTGCCTGGGCCGGTTGAGGTTGAAGGGCCGGTGTTTGGCGTGGTAGATGCCTGCGAAGGCGCCGCGGGCTTTGCTTCCAGTTCCGTCGGCGCTGGTGGATTCGACGTCTCCGCATCACTGAGCTGCTTGAGCTGCGTCGGAACTGCAGCGGGCAGATTCTTCTCCACCGCCTCCTCCTTCTCGTGCACCGCTCCCCTCCGCGTCGTCACAACATTCAGCCTACGTCCCCCAATTAGCCTTTCCCCATCTCTCCTCTTTCCATCCCACCTTCCCCCCTTCCTCACAACCTCACATAAGAACACTCACCTCGGCAATTTAATGCGATAAATTCCCATCCTCGGGCCCTTCACGCCCAGGAACGCCATGCGAGCATTATCCACATACCCCATCGATCTCGGCAGACCGTAGAAGTCGACAGGGAGCTCGTCGACGGGCACCAAAGGGACGAATTCCCCGGTTGCGCGCTTGATGTAGTAGTGTGGGTGCAGGCGGGGTTTGCGGCGCTGGGAGGGGTTGGGGAGGGCGGGTTGCTGGGGGGAGTGAGAGGGTGGTTGGGTGGACATGATGGGACTGGCAAGGGAGAAGAATAGGACAGAGAAGATCGAGAGAAGATTTCAGATAGAACGAGAGTGTGTGTCGGGGAAGGAAGAATGACAGCGAACAGAATGAGAGATGCACTTATACCTGAGATATGGCGAGATAATGTGCTTGCTGATGACCTATCCTTGGAAAAGCACACAATGATATGTAGCAATTGCCCTGTCGTCTGTGCAAGAGAGGAAGAGCAAGCCTCTAAATCAATGCCGATGCTGGGAAGCCGCAGCCGCGTGACGTAACGATGCAAACGCGCTCCGTTTGCACAACCCGCATGAAGCCAAATACCGTACATTGCAGGTATTGTTTTGCTTTTCCCAACGCCTCGATTTTGGGCCAGCGTAGGTCGTAAAACTAGGGGTATATTTCATCGCAACTCAATCCTCACTCTCGCCTCCATTCCATCAACGCAAAATCCTACCTGCCTGGTCCCATCCTCCAGCTCCACCTCCCTCCTCATCCACTTGCCCATTTCCCTGCGGCTCTCCGCAGCCGCATCAACCGCGTCACTGCCCTCCTCGTCTTCGCTATCCTCCTCCTCATCCTCATACCCAGCCACCGGGTCCCACTCCCCCGTCTCCCAAATAAGACGCAAGCCCAACGGCCGCAGCCCAAACAGTTTCCCTACAATCCCTTTGATGCGATACATATCGAATCCCCGTGGTATCTCCTGCACCTTAGTCTCTGTTTGGCCCACAACTGTGCTCCCGGCAAGGTAAAACGTGAATTTGATGAGGCGCGCTTCAAGGAGGTCGGGATTGATGGCCTTCCCCGCGCGCACCACGACCGGTGTGCCGTAGATCTCACACAGCTCCGCATATCGCCTATGTTTGCTGGTAATGGCGTGTTCTTCACTCTCTGGGACTGCGGCCATTTCCTTGCCGATGCGGGACAGGTAGAACATCTCGGCATTTGTGCGATCGGCGGTGGTGATGGTGCTGAAGTTCAGGGATCTAAGATTGGCGAGGCGGGCTAGGGCAAGCATGTAGCCTTCGTCGACGCTGGTCGCGGCATCGCCTGCTTTGACGACGACTTCGTAGACGGAGTTGTGGGAGATTCGCAGGGCGGTCATGCCGGGGAAGATGACAGGGAGGAGGTCGACAAAAGCCCATGAGGTGATGTGGTTGTACGACAGATCTATATAGTGAAGTTGGGCGCCAAATACCGGCATCTTGTTTTGCGATTCGGCACAAATAGTGCTGATATGATTGCCCTTCAGATGCAGCGTCTTCAACGATGTAAGACCAGTAAGTGGTAACAGATCTGATAGGCTTGAAAACCCGTTGTACTCTAACTTGAGAGAGGTGAGTGTTGTTGGCAATAGAGAGGATAGCCCCAGTGTAGGTAGCGTTAAGAAATCGTTCAAGCTCGCATCTAACGTCATGATGTCCTTGAATTGGCGGGCAAGAAGGCATATCTCTTCCCAGGAGAGAAGCATCTCGTCAACACTAAGGTCTTTTACTCCTAGAAATGCCTTCTGGGCTCTTCCATCCTCGAATTCGTCGGGTAGGATCTGTAATCGATTCCCACTGCATTCTGTCAACAAAAGTGCGCACAGATGGATTACGATCTTACTTCAGCCTCAGACTTCTCAAATTGTCCAGCTCTGCGCATATCTTTACGATCTCTTCGAACGTCTGGAACAGATTCCGGCTCAAGTCAAGTTCCACTATTTTCGGGCAGACGTCCCGAATCTTTCTGTCTTCCGTTTCGGCCTTGACAATCCGCATCCCATCAACCAGCACAATCTTCAATTCATGTAATTGAGCCAGCTGTGCTCGGATCTTATCGAATCCAACCTCATATACAGTCTTTCCCGAGATTTCAATTTCTTTCTGCTGCACCAGCGCATCTCGTCTTTCTATTTCTTCCGAGGCATACTTTTGATGGACAGCTTCCACGAAACTCCCCACGGGATCTGGCGATCGAGAAGGACGCACGAACGAACCAGCAGTTTGGGATTTGCTTTTAGCTAGAGACTGATCAGCATCAGTAGATAGACTTCACATATACGGACATATAGAGCTCACTTGTGAAGTATCTCACGCCCTTATGCGCTCCATCATGTTTTCCCCGTGACGGGTAATCCCACTCAACCCCAAGCCAGTCATTCTGAGTTCCAGCTACAGGGCCAATATATCGCACAGTACAAGGCACAGAGTCATAAGACAATCTTTGGCCTATATAAAATTTCGAGGCCATTGTATTATTTTCTGTAAGTTGACAGTCGACAGCTTTGAAGGGTCGTGGTGACTCTGGTGAGGTACCCTGACAGCCTCGTCGCAAGGCTCCCACGCGGCTGGCGCCGGAGAATAAATATTCCTTGGCGCGAACCTCCTTCATCAACTTCAACTTCGCGAGGCTCACTAAGCCTCGTCACTTCAACACTACCATCCATCAACCACTCCACCTTACAACACGCGCCACTGAGCGCTCTACATCTCTCCCTCCACACATCCCAATCATCTCAACACGCACGCATCACAATGGACTACCAAAACCGCGCAGGCTCCAAATTCGGCGGCGGCGGCGTCGCCTCCACCTCCGCCACCAACGCGGACCGCCGCGAGCGCCTGCGCAAGCTGGCCCTCGAGACCATCGACCTGGACAAGGACCCGTACTTCTTCAAGAACCACGTCGGCTCCTTCGAGTGCCGGCTGTGCCTGACCGTGCACCAGAACGACGGCTCGTACCTCGCGCACACCCAGGGGCGCAAGCACCAGACCAACCTCGCGCGCCGCGCCGCCCGCGAGCAGAAGGAGGGGCGCGCCGGCACCGACCCGGTGACGGGCCTGCCGGTCGGCATGGTCGGCGCGCAGGTCAGCGTCAGGAGGAATGTGGTGAAGATCGGACGGCCGGGGTATAAGATTACGAAAACGAGGGATCCGGTGACGAGACAGCAGGGGTTGCTGTTCCAGCTGCAGTATCCAGAGATTGCGCCGGACGTGACGCCGAAGGTGCGGTTTATGTCGGCGTTCGAGCAGAAGGTCGATGACCCCCCGGACAAGAACTTTCAGTACATGTTGGTGGCTGCGGAGCCGTATCAGACGTGTGGCTTTAAGCTGCAGGCGAGGGAGGTGGATCGCACGAATGATCGGTTTTGGACGTGGTGGGATGCCGATTTGAAGGAGTTTTGGGTGCAGGTTATGTTTAAGACGGAGAGAGAGGAGAGATATAGTGGTGTGCCTGGGTTGGCGCCTAGGAGATGAGGAAAGGGCTGGGAAAGCACAATGGTTGATATCAAGGCATTGGAGGGGATTCCAAGGCGTCGGGGGCGTTTGTGATCAGGCATCAAATGGTTGGCATAGATATCAGGGCGCATTATTTCAAATCCTTAATGTGAAATTGTCGCTACAACAAGATAGCTACATACAGGCTCCCATATAATCTCTCGCTATGCAGAACATCTTGTGTATTGAAAAACTCGTGCTATGCTGTAAAAATGCCCACAAATAGGACATATGTAATCCTAATCCTCTAGAGAAGAGAAGCTGTTGCGCATGCCCAAAAACCTCATCATCATATCAGCATCAACACTGGGGATATCCGAAAAGTTCTGTTCCAAGCATCATGATCATAATTGCGCAATGCGGAACTACAGGCGTGCAATAGACCGACGAATTAGTTGCTAGACCTGCCAACTTCATCTTCGGATGCAAAATGCAATTCCACATGATGGGAAACAAGATATGGCAACATTGAAAAAGATCATCAGATAATCGGCCGCTCTAGGTATCATCATGCAGATGCTGTGCTCGGCACATCTTGAAATCTGCGGTATCATGCAAACTCCGAAATTATCGGGAGTTGAAGGTATCAAAACGCTTGTAGGTATATCCCAAGAACGGAATGTCCATCTCTGGAACTTCATCTCTGACTTGGCCGGCGGCTTGGGCAGCCTTGAGGTGAGTGGCCGTATCGGTCTGGTCGATCTCATCAATGGGGAAGTATGTGGTATCGATATTGGACATAAGCCTTGGTTCAAATGGCGCACGAATACGACGAAGACTATCAAAATCGACACCACGGAAGAATGGATGAGCCTTGATTTCGTCTGCTCCGCCTCTCCCAAGGCGATTCTCAGAGTTACAAATCAGACTAAGAAGATGTCAGTGACGTTGAGGCTGGTCAAGATTGTAGCATTTACCTTCGGATCAGATTTTCAGCCTCGGGACCAAGCTGGATATCATCTGGGAAATGAAGAGTGGTGCGCCAATTGACAATCTTGCGATAAGTGTCAGGAGCCTCCTCAGCACAGAATGGTGGCCATCCAATCTGACATTCAAACATGATCGTGCCAAGACTCCACCAATCGCAGTCATATGAGTATCCATGGCCGCTGAAGATCTCAGGAGCAATATAATCTGGGGTGCCGACAGTGGAGTATGCCATTACACGTCTTGACCTACGCCAGTCGTTGATGACAGCTCTGTTGCTCACTGTGAGATTGATCTGGTCCAGGTTGACTGAGTTGCGATCACGTGGCTTCGGTGCAGGCTGGCGTTGCAGAAGCTGCTGGTAGTAGGAGTTGTCGTGCAGACGATGGAAACCAGTAGACAAACCAAAATCAGTGAGCTTGACGTGTCCACCTCGATCAAGCAAGATATTATCAGGTTTGATATCGCTGCTTCACGTTAGTCCATGACACTCTAAGGACTCAACAGCTCAAAGAGTCTGCCATTGGTGATGTTTGCGGCTTACCGATGGATAAAGCCTAACTTGTGCACAGCTTCGATTGCCAAAACGATCTCAGCTATGTAGAAGCGTGTAATATCCTCTGAGAATATCTCATACTTGATGAGCATGGTCATGAGATCACCACCTGGTAAAAACTCCATCAACATGTACAGGAAGTTTGAATCCTGGAAAGTTGTGAACAACTTCACCACCCAAGGACTGTCGGATTCTGCAAGGATATCACGCTCAGCACGAACGTGGGCCAGCTGATCCTTCTTGAACATCTCAGTCTTTACAAGAGATTTCATGGCATAAACGCGACCATCTTGCTTCTTCTGAACGAGCTTGACTTCTCCAAAAGCACCTTTACCAATGATCTTCAGCGTCTTGTAGTTGTCCGGCTTGTCTCTTGTCCTCAAGAACCGCAGATACTTCCCCTCCTGTCTGCCTGTGTTTGCCCAAGTCTGCTCTCTTCTTGCTTGTGACATGTTGGGATCCTTCAATCGCTGTTCCATTTCACTTTGTCTGCATTACTCAATTAGCACTTGGTTTATAGGTTGGCCCATAATGTCAATTCCCACCTCAGATTGCGATCGCGTGCACGCTTGACGCTATCCTTGAAGAAATCCGAAGCAAGCTGGGCGCATCTCTTCTGATTGTTATGGGTAAGAGGTCCATATTTATCCGGGTTGCGCTCTGGAGCAGGTTCAAACTCGGGCTGCGGTGGAAGAGCTGGCGCTGATGAGGCCATGTAGCCGTGGTAGCCTTGCTGAAATCCTGTTGCCCCGGCTGTTCGAGGTCGCTGAGAAGGCGAGGGCTGTCTGGCGCCATATGGATTGCCACGAGCAGCACCACCCAAATTCTGGTGGGAAAACTGGTGGACTAGGCCGTTCGTTGCGTCGTTTCCTGTCGTAACGCGTGGTTGGTATGCCTGTTGTGAGTATCCTTGCTGGGCAGGCTGATACTGGGCGGTTTGTGGGGTATTTGACGCAGGATAAGGATTGTTCACGAAGTATCCTTGGGCAGCTGGGTAGCCGTTGGAGAACTGCTGCTGCTGCTGCTGCTGCTGGGAAGAGGTCTGTCCTTGTTGGTTCTGGCCTTGTGCTTGGAAGACAGGCTGAGGAAATGTCGAGGGAGTTGTGGGATAGGCTCGATCGGTGGGCGAGAAACGGTCATTATTGTTAAAGTTGAGCAACAACCGATTATTGTTGCTCTGGTTGTTTTGGTTGTTGTTAGGGTTGTTGGTGCTTCCGTTCTCCATGGTGACGATGAGTCTGATTCCTGGCAGCTGAAGCTGGCAGAGGGGTATATGTTTGGAGGCGCCCTCGAATATGCGGTCCGCGCAAGTTCCCACCCCTAGTATAGCAGAGCCGTCGACGTTCGGGCCTCCGAGAGTGCAGCCCCGATAGCTCCTTGTTGAAGATATTGCTTTCTCTGGGCCTGATCAAAGCATCAACAGTTAGAGAGAGTTCTGTTGTGAGTTGTTGTGGGAATCCCTGATGGTTCGTGAATTTAACCATGCAGGCAGGGTAAACTGGAAAGGGGGATCGGGAGGTGAAGCTGTTTGGGGGAAGCCGATGTTTACCCGTGCATTCAGATGGCGGGCGTTATGGGAGAAAACTTGGCCGTTCTCTTCGCTTTGTAGGACGCCGTGACGGTGATGAGACACGCTCGACTACTGTGCTACTCAGACATAAACAGAGAGTTAGAAGTCAGTGAGCAGAGATAATACGCTCTCTCTACCAGAAATGGTTGTGTGGTACTCTAAAAAGCTGGGTAGAGAGGGGGCGAGGCGACGCGGACCAGGGCACAGTGCATGAACCCCTCAATAGTGAGACACCACAAGCACGTCCGCCGCTGCTCAGAGGAATGGCAGGCTGGCGACCAAGCAAAAGCTTCTAGAATCACTTCACATATGATATGTTTGATGTAGTGCAATGTATTGTTAGTAAGGGATAATGAAGGCATCTTTGTAGATGTTTCCACATGAGCGAACCATAGGGACAACGTCAATAGGCAAAAATGGTTTATTCTGTCGAGGCTCCTGGCTCAGGGCCTGGGCGTCTGGCACCAGCCAGCCAGAGCACCATGGGCCCGCCACGATCGACGTTGGAATGGGAGGTCAACAGTCAGTCAATGTCATCGTGTCAGGACTCCGGAATGTACAGACAACTGCAAAACCAATCGCAAGTCTGTGGCACGTGTCACGCCTGTAGCAGGTCAATAAAGGGGGGTTTTTGTTTGATGATTGATATTGCGCTTCTACTTCTTCAGCATATCTGTGTATCTCTCTGTCGTTTTGATACCTTCAGTTGGTCTCATCTTCCCAACTTGGTGTAAATCACTCCGAGTGCATCTGTTCGCAAGAAACGCACTCTCCCCACCCAAATTGATATCTCCCCCTGTATGCCGACTCCAGACTCCAGACTCCAGATCCCAGACTTCCATCCCTTCTAAAAAATATGTACTTCTCAAATTGGAAAAGTGATTGGCCTCAGATCTTCATGAGGCGCTAAACAAATCTGCGGCCGAATTGCTTCTTCGTCGTCCTGGTATCCCCTCCCTTTCTTTGACGTCGACATCATGTTCACCAATGTAGAACTTTCGCCGTTGAAGCATTGCCCATGATGCACTTCATTTCTTCGCAGGCGCTCCCTTATTGGCAGGAGCTGGTTTTTTGGGTGTTGGCTTGCGAAGAGCGAAACCAATGTACCAGCATCCCACACTGAAAAGGATCAGAGCAACGAGTGCGACAAGCAAGGTGGTGACAACTTCCGGTTGTGTCTTGACGACTTTTTGGGCGTTAGGCGTCAATATCGGCAGGAGGAATTCGTATGCCATTATGAAGACTGGTTGGTTGCTGATATGGTTTGATCGTATGTATTTGTATCCGTAAAGCAGAAGAGAGTAGAAACTCTTGGTGTTGACTCCAGGCGCTCAAGATTTGTGGAACTTTAACACTTCGAATCTCTGAACTGGTCAAACTGGCGTACGAGGATGATAAAAGTGGACGTTATCAAAAGATGTACTGATGAAGTAAAACTTGACAATAATTTGACTCCAACCACAGCCAGCTGTAGATGTGAAGGATCAGAAGGAGTGAAGAGCAGTTTCCCAGCAAACCTGCAGGGCAGCATAGCAATAATATAGTGCTTCAAAAAAGACAGGAAATCACAGTATCAAACATTTTATGAGGTGGAGTTCAGGATGAGGCTCTCAGACCGATCATGTATCAGATTCCCAGCGATGGCCTGACTGTGAAGCAAGCCGCGTGGAGCTCAAGCCACCACCCATGATTTGCAGGCTCAACTTACCATTTTGTACCATTTTGATACCGAGCTACTCAAAATCATGCAGTTTGTGCAGTTTGCTGTCGGTGTATAGTCGGCAATTGCTTGTGATGCCAATCGTCGAATGCAGATGTTGATGCCATGTGTTGATCAAGAGCTCTGAAGCTCGAGGAGCTGGGAAACAGGAGACCAAGAGACTTGGCATGGTAAGAAGAGCCGATGCCCGTGTGCCTTTACTGTTATTCCTATTATTTCCCACGTGAGACAGGGATGTGCTGATATTGGTAAAACATCCAATGTCCCTGTCGCAAATTAATTAAAATTCGCATGTTTCTCGTCTTCGTGAAACCCTGAAGATGAAGAAGATGCACGTTGAAGTCGACGTCGGGGTTGGCGTCGGCATCGGCGTCGGGGTTGGCGGGTTGAATCAAAGGATTCTTTCCACGTGACCGCCACGGTCTTATCAAGAGCGCGGGAGTTGCCGGCGGCCGCAATGGAAAAACAATCTAACCAAGTATGAGCTAGCAGGTTTGGCCGGGGTGTCGCATCCAAACTTTTGAGAATAATAATGGACATCTGAAGAGCCTCAAGACGTCGCCAGGCATAGTAGCACGATTAACTTCGCTGCACTCCTTCGAACGCCAAAGTCAAACCCACAGCGAAAGAAGGTTTGTGTTCTCTGAAACAAAGAGAGTTCAGCGCTGCCCAAGATGGCGGACTCGAAGCCTGTTGAGCCAGAGGTACTGTCATATCTCTTAAACATCCAGCATGTAAGCGTAGCTAATGTACATTCGAGGCTTCTGCTTCAGCGCCAAAAACCGAAATTCCAAAGCCAGATGCGAAGAACGCAAAGCCGATCCGCCCTCCGAATCCAGTATGGAAGATGATGGGCCTCCCCAACATGAGCATGAAGCTGCCATCCCGCAACTGGATGATCTTTCTCACAGTGACCGGCTCCATCTCCGCCGCTGTGATATACGACAAGAGAGAGAAGCGGAGAGTACAAAGGAAATGGTGCAAGCTTGTCGAGCACCTTGCAAAGGAACCTCTCGATCCACGAATGATGCCCAGAAAGCTCACGGTTTTCCTGGAAGCACCACCCACGGACGGCCTTCGCCTCGCCCAAGACCACTTTAAAGACTACGTAAAGCCCATCCTCGTCGCCTCAGGTCTGGACTGGGACTTCATTCAAGGTCGCAAAGAAGGCGATGTGCGCGCCGAACTGGCAGAGAAGATCCGCAAAGAGCGTCAGCTTGCGGCCCACGAAGTCGAGGAGGACGATCCCGTCCTTGTCGCACGCCAGAACAATGGCACGACATTCTATGATGGACCTCTAGGCGACATCGTCATCGGCCGCAACACATGGAAAGAATACGTCCGCGGCCTGCACGAAGGCTGGCTGGGCCCTCTCACTGAACCCCCGAAGCCAATCATCGAGACCCCACCAGCAGAGGCCACTCCCGAGCCAGAAACCCCAGAAACCCTCCCCGGCATCACCATCCACACCTCCACGGACGACGTGGCCCCCGCACCCGTAAATCCCGAACTAAAACCCGACGGCAAGCCCCCCCAACCCCATCCCTGGATCTCCACAGCCGCGTACTCCTCCGCCCCGCTCCCCCCAACCCTCCCCGACGAACTTGACCCCTCCATCCCCATCGCCTTCCCCCACATCCTCGGCTTCCTCAACACCCCGACGCGCATGTACCGCTTCTTCACCCGGCGCCAGCTCGCGGACCAGATCGGGCGCGAGACGGCCGCCATCATCCTCGCGAGCTCGCGGCCCTACCACACGACCTCGGCCGTTCCCGGCGAGGGTTTTGCGCCCGAGGCCGAGGGCGAAGGGGGCGTGGTGAACGACGAGGCCGACAAGGCCGAGCAGGCGACGGCGCTGAGGGGGGAGGAGAAGGAGTGGCACAAGAGTGTGCACAAGCCGCTGGAGGACCTGACGAAGGAGCGCACGTGGCTGGATGAGGTTGTGCTGGATCCGCGGATTGCGGGACGGATGCGGCGTGCCGAGTTGAGTGCGGAGGATGAGGCGAGGGCGGAGAAGTTGGCGGCGGAGGTGACGGAGGAGGAGATTGAGGGGTGGATTAAGGGGGGGTTGAGGAAGGGGTGGAGAGCGGGGAAGGAGGCGTTGTTTGCGGAGAAGGCGAAACGGCCGGGAGAGGGCCTCACGGAGGAGGAGAGTATGGAGTAAAATTGTGTGTGTGACAAGAGAAGGGTATATCGGCGGCATGTAAGAATATGTATGATATAGCATCCATCTAGGGGGTTGACAGCCCGATTTTGCATGGTATTGGATAGGTACAATAGATATGGATACGCAGAAACGTAGCTCGCTATGCTCGAGCAGCAAATACATAATCTCCTCTGCATCCCGTTCAAACGTCTTGGGGAGAGTTCTTGTTTCACAATGCTTGACTTTTGTCTAATCTCGCTATGCTAATGCATTCATTTTCGCATGAGTTCCAAATGCCCGCCTCCACCGCTTCCATTAGAGATCCCCCGATTCAGTCTCTTCATACAGACTGGCACACATGTCCCTGTTAGATATCAATGAAGCGACGCCTCATGATGCTCTGCCCTCCCTCCCCTAAAAATACTTTTCGAACTCATGCGCTTTAAAGCTCCTTCATCTCCTCCTTAATGGCCTCGAGAGTCTTCGCTGGAATTGACGCTGACTTCTCCTCGATTGCCTTCTTGAAACGAGCAATTTGCTCCTTCAGGGTTGCATTGCTGGCATCAAGCTTCGATGCCGCCAGGAGGCACTTCAGGGCGAGGGCGTATTTCTCTGTATGGCATATTAGTATAGACCTTCAACAGGAGATCACAGGATTCTTACCTCTTCGGAAGTACACCTCGAAGCCGAGCAATTGTCCCTCAAGAAGTTTCGGTGCAAACTCCAACAGCGGGCTCAAGAACTTCATCGCATCGGTCATTGGCTCCGTCGTTTCAGCAAGCTTAACACCATTCGGATCCTCGTCCACCTTCTTTACCGCCGCACCATCCGCCGGGACGGCCTTATTCGGCTCGGCCTTCTTGGCAGCCGCATCTCTCTCAGCCTGTTGCGCGGCCTTGCGAGCCTTCTTCGCCGCCTTCTTCTTCTCCAAAGCAGCCTCGTCGTCGTTGGCTCCATTTGAACCATTGCTGAGTGGCTTGTCATGGAGTTTGATGTACTCCTTGATCGCTCCCATCGCTGCTCTGGTGTAGAATGGATGCTCGCGGAGCTTGTCCTCCCATCGGATCATATCAACATATGCTCTGATTTGACCCTTGCGGAGAGAAAAGCTGTGGAAATCGAACTGGTCCTCTTGCCATACATCGAAGATGTTATACACCGATGTGAAGCGCTTGAGAGCCAAACCGACGTCGCCTTGCCTAGCATGCGATTGTCCATCCTCGGTCAGGAACCACATGCACTGCATATCGTGCAGATCTGCAAGTGGTCCTCCAACAGTCTCGGCACGAGTAAACAAGCCCAATGTCTTGAGAGCAGCATCGTTCTCGTCATTCCGTAATTGGTACTTGGCAGCCTTTGTGTTGATATAACGATCCTTTTCGTCCAAGCTTCGTGCGGCCTCCATGGTTTCCGAAGCTTTCTTGGTGTCAGCCATATGCTTGTATATCCTTGCCTTGGTCATGTGGAAGTCGACACTCTTGGGTTCCAGCTCGATAGCTTTGTTAATGTACTCCATTGCCTTGTCCAGATCCCGGCTAAGGTGGTAGTTGTAATGTTGTGCTAGATAATAAAAAGCGGAAGAATCGCCCTTCGAGGTGTCTCCCTCCCTTTTTGGCTCGCCATTAGCCAAAGCCTTTTTGCTGTTGATGTAATTGTTGACGACTTCGAGGAGGGTTTGTTGCTTGAATTCGTCGGAGTAAAGATGTTTTAGATTTGCGAATGTCGAGGGTACTCCCTTATCGAGCATACGGTGAATGTAAGCATCAGCTGCGTTCCGGAAATCATCACCTGTATGAAGTTAATAAGAAGTCAAATATGGCGGTTTGTGATCTCAATAGAATGCAAAACTGACCTGGTAAGAAGTTCAGAGGTAAGCGTCGGGCAGCATCGCTTCTTGGGTACTTCTCCGCGTATTCATCGTAGATTGCCTTCAATGCCTTGTGGTCACTTTCCGCAATGTCCAGCGACGCCGCCAGACCGTCATAGTACTTCGTATGTTCTGAATTGCGGTCAATTAACGCCCGGTAAGCCTTTGCTGCGTCCTCCTTGCGACCAAGCTTCGACAAGTATTCGGCACGAAGCTCCAGTACTGCTAGCCGATCCAAATTGTGCTTTGCTGCTGTCTCCAGGTGCTCCAAGGCCCTTTCAATGTCTCCTTGTTCGGCAATGATAGAGTTCTTGTACATGACGGCTTCCGAGTTCTCAAAATCCAACTTCGAGGGTGGACTCTTCAAAGTCTCCTCATATGTGGTCAAAACACCTTCTGCTTCCGAAAGCGCTCCTGCGAGATGATGCGCAACAGCAAGCGCAGTCCAGTTTTGTCTGATGTGAGATCTTGCCTGCAGCATTGCCCTTCTGCTGGTGATGTAGCCTTGGTAGTCGCGCATTTGTATTTGGAGCAGCGCCAGATCTCTCTGGATTTGCTGCGATTCCGGATCCAGCTTCAGCGCGAATTTGTATGCCTTAATTGCCTCCTCGAAGTTCTTGTCGGACCTGTACAGGAGACCGTAGACGTGCCAGCAGACATGCGACTTCATGTCGGCTTGGAGGGCGAGCTTGGCCAGCGCAAACGCCTCTTCGGATTTGCCCATTGAGTTGAGAATCAGAGCTTTCATCGCCATTGTATCTCCATGCTTCGGGTTCTTCTTGAGAATCTGCTCTGCAGCCTTGAGACCTGGGCTCTTCTGTCAGTCTGGCGCATGGCCTCTCCAACGGATCGCTGCCCACCTTTCTTGTACTGTTTGTCCTCATAATTGCGGACTACTGTCCGAAAGAGCGTGGACTCTTTCGAACTTAAAGGTTGTGGCATCTTGCGTGTATGCGATTTGAGAGCGGGGAGGTCGCACGAGGAGATGTGAAGTTGTCGCTGTTAAGAGCTCACGAGGCAGAGGCGGAGGCAGACCTGAGGCTAGCAAAGAAAGTCCGTCCACCTGCGATTCGAGGCACTGCGGGACGACTGGGACTATTCCACAACTTAACTTGGCTACCCTGAATTTCGAACGCCAAGCTCGAACTGCGGACAAGGACGATGCTTCTATTGACGCGGGGTCGAGGTCGTTGGAAACTGTGAGATGAGTAAGGTCTGCTTGTGCAAAGCTATAGAATTACCAACGAGTACTCGACTCGGTAAATGCCTCCGACGACATCATCGGCACCGGCGCCATGGGGGACACAAATCTCAAGCACGTCAGCCACAGCTATGTTGAAGGCCCAGAAGCTACAGTTCTTAATACTGTTGATGTCTGGTTGCCAGAGTCTAATCATGATGGGACAGATTCAGAGGGCAAATGGGTGATGTATAATGCCTCTTCCGCATTCCAAACACACAGGGTGCTAAAACGCGGTAGCTTTATTCATGGCGGTGCATGGAGAGATCCTCTTGTTGATGCTACCAGTTTCAAGCCAACTGTTGATATCCTCTCGGCGTCAGAGAACGGTGTTGTTGGATTTGCTTCTATCAACTATCGCCTTTCAAGATACCCAAATCACGCAACAAAGCCAAGCTCGCCAGAGGACCCATCCCGGAATGCGGAACATCCAGATCACCTGAATGATGTGACCAGAGCTCTCGTATTTCTTGAGAATATCTATGGAATCAGTGGTCGGTATCTGCTTGTGGGACACAGCTGCGGTGCTACACTGGCGTTTCAAGTCCCGGAGACATATGGTAGTGAGAAGGTACCTCAGCCAGCGTGTATCGTCGGATCTGAAGGAATCTACGATCTGCCGTCTCTTCTTGTGGTTCACGATCACATCCCATTCTATCGGCACTTTGTTGTGGCAGCATTTGGAAATGTTGAGAATGCGTGGAAACAAGCGTCACCATATACGGCCGAAGCTCCTGCGATCTGGGCGAAGACGAAGGTGCTGATAATATCTCATTCTGGAGACGATGAATTGGTCGAGAAAGAGCAGGCTATTATGATGTTGGAGCGCCTTTCAGAGACGAATGGATGGCATGGACAGGCGAGGTATATCCCAGCAAGGGGAATGCATGATGAGGTCTGTGAGAAGGGAGTTGAGCTGGCACGTATCATTGAAGAGGGTTTAAAGTCGATGCCATGAATCCTGACGAAAATAAATAGAATGTGTTTCCACATGAATAATGATGAGATCATTTTAATTAGCCCACATGAACTGGTTACTGCATGAATGCTCTTCGATATAGGATAGATCGCTATGTCCCAAAGGTTTAAAGTCAATGCAACGAATCCTGATGGATGTAAAGTTGTAAACAGGATATGTCTTGACAAGACGTGATACGAAATAACGACCAGATCGGTTTGATTTAATCCATGTGAATGATGAAGGAGCTCTTCGATATACCTAAGATAGATCAGCTGTAGCATATCCCAAACACATCCAATATAAACCACCATGGCTTATTGCAACTCAAATTCCAACCAACTTGACTATGCCGCTCAGCCATATATGTATACATATATCACACTTGCAGCATTCATTCATCGCGTCTCAAACCTACCATTCCCCAAGCTCAAGTCAACCCAGAAGAATCTTCTTCACAACACTGGCAAGCCAGGTCTGCAATGAAAATGCTGTTCGCATCACCTGGAGGCAGTGGAGTACCAGGGACACTGTGTCCTAGAACATGAGTAAACTCAGCGGCCCTAAGACAAGATGCAAAAATAGATTTAATCATTGATTTGTCCATTAGGACAATTTCAGAGATTAAACTGAAAAGAACAGATACTACACTTGATCTAAGCCAATAGGCAAAGAGAGCTGGAGAGAAAGGAAAAAGAA
>Ga0123337_10000409_pt1 | contig 74032 bp, 75 predicted proteins | sample frozenSSSSmetaG_FD_89792 | JGI IMG/M metagenome (GOLD analysis project Ga0123337, IMG submission 89792) | Glacier valley bacterial and archeal communities from Borup Fiord, Nunavut, Canada, to study Microbial Dark Matter (Phase II) -... | ecosystem: Environmental > Aquatic > Freshwater > Ice >...
CCCCCCCCCCCCCCCCCGCCGCCCCCTTTTCTCTGTCCAAAGACCCAGCTGTCAAGTTTGTTGCTAACATACGAGAAGCTGAAGTGCTATTCCGTCAGTTGGGTGAGGCGGCTCGAACAGCCAATGCAGAAGTCAAAGCATTTCGAGAGATTACAGAACACCCTGATAGTAGAAAGCTTTTCGAGTACGCTGCTGAGAGTCGGTCGCAGAACCCAACAGGCATCACTCCTTGGAGAATCACGGACGATCCGAATTGGTTGAAGAAGGGCCCGTGACACCAATTCTGCTGCTGTTTGTGATTTACGCACGGCGTTCTTTTGAGGGCACGCATGGTTGGAGTTGAGGAGGCTTATAGCCGGTCATTTCAACGATTATGGACTCTGTTATTAGGACTGCAAGAGAGCTGAACGGGCAGGAACAAGGGAAATCTGGAAGAATATGCTAATTTGCATCATTCTATATGTTACAATATTGGACGATCAAGTTCCCTTCTGTTGTCATCAATGAAATATCAAAAAACTGGACTTGCATCATGTAAATAATGGGAAGTTCTGGGGTTGTTGTTGACGAGAGATAGAATGCAGAACTTCGAGTAGCACATGATACTTGCACCAATATATTTCCCTCAATCGCCTGTTCCAAACCCAGAGCTAGGCAAATAAAGGGAATCAAATCTCATCAGTGACGTCCAATACTTTTGGTATATCCCTGGACGTGTCCTATCAGGATGACATAGGATTATTCTGATAGGGTTCGCCTGTCATATTATTACTCTGCATCCCGAAGTACTGTTAGGAGGATTGCTGGTCGATATGTTGTTCAGGCTATAAAGATCGTACGCAGTGGCATTCAGTGTCCTTCAATCCCATCGAAAAACCGTCCTCATAAAACATAACGTCAACAGCACTAGTATGTATCGCATTTTGCCATATTCTTCCCAGATTTTCGAAGGAAATCGTAGATCATTTGTAGAATCTTTGCATTTCTTTCGCTTAGAATCCTACACCCTGCTTCGCGACAAGCCAACACCATGTGAAAATGCAGTCCAGCACCAACATCCCACAATATCCCATGTCCTCCCAAACCATACCGCCGCTTTAACGGTAAGACTTCTGGTATCTGGCGCGAGCTCCTGGACCACCGAATTTCTTGAGGACAAGTTAGCATATCTCCCGAATAATCTGCTTCATCTTGGCGTCTATTTACCTTTGGCTCCGTGCGGCGAGGATCAGCAACGAGTAAAGTACGGTCGTAGGCAACAAAGGCCTGCTTCAGCTGGTTCTTTGCGTACTCATCGACGAACTTCTGGTAGTAGGCAACGAGGGACTTGGCGATTGCTTGACGGATAGCGTAGATCTGGGAAGTGTGTCCACCACCGGTGACACGGACGCGGATGTCGACACCAGCGAACTTGTCGAGGCCGACAATTAGGAGAGGCTCGTAAAGCTATTCGGCAAAAGGTGTCAGATATAGGTCCTGAATTTCCATCTCGACCATCCATTTCTGTGCAGGAATCGGGCGCAATGTACCTTGAAGCGGAGGATCTCTGGCTGGATGAGGTTGAGAGGCTTGCCGTTAACCTTGACAAGACCCTTTCCGGCCTGGATTGAGAGAAAAGGTCAGTATTCCATTCTGTGTGCATCGGAGTCGCAAAAGCTCGAACCTTGCACTGGGCAACTGCGGTGGCAGTCTTCTTCTTGCCGAAGCATTGAACGCTCTGAGTTGTCGAGGCCATATTTGCGGTTGGCGTGACTCGAGAATTCGTCGTCGTGAAAGGGATGTCGTCGATGTGGTGGTGTTGAATTTCTCAGAATTGTCGATTGTGGGCTTCGCTTACTACTTTTCGCGCTAACTCGGTTTCCTGCCAAGCGCGGCTGGATCACGTGGTCTCTTATCGCACCCGCCATACCTGCTCACTCTACCTTATCTTGCCGTGGCCAACGTCAACTCCATGGCCTGCAACTAGGAAAGTGATACCTACGCAGCGTGAAAACATTGTGATTCCAGCATCTATGGATATATTATTTGATCTGCCTCATACTGTGCAATGTCGCGCAAAGCTGTAGGCCTCGCCGCCTTTGATCGCTCTCGTCTTACGTCGGCGCAATTCGCCTCTCATGGATCCAACCTGCGGTCGTCCCATGCGACCTCTCTTTCCACCCAGCTCTCAGTATTTCGGAGTTTACTACAGCAATTTGCTCAGACACATGCGAAGGATATCCGTTCAAATCCCACATTCCGTGCTGAGTTTGCGCGAATGTGTTCAGCCATAGGTGTTGATCCGCTTGCAAGCAGCTCGGGCGCGGGCCAGAAGGAAGGTGGCGGGAGTCTGTGGAGCCAATTGCTAGGCGGAAGCGTTAATGACTTTTATTTCGAGCTGGCCGTGCGCGTCGTTGAAGTATGTGGACAGACGAGGGAGGAGAATGGTGGGTTGATTGGGGTAACAGAGTGCCGAGACCGCATCATGAGAGGAAGGATGGAAGGGGCTCCAGAAATCACCGAGTATGCTCCTCTCGCTACCACTCTGCATTTGCAGATCTGAATGAATCTCTCTCTAATTGATATCCTCATAGTGATGACATACTCCGAGCAGTCCGCTCTCTAACTCCACTCGGATCTTCCTATTCAATCCCCAAAATCGGCTCGAAACTGTACATTCGTTCTGTTCCTAAGGAGCTGAGTACCGACCAAAGTGCTGTCCTTGAGGCTGCCCAGCTTCTCGGATATGTCAGCATATCAATGCTCATGCTGAACCTCCGATGGCCAAGGGCAAGAGCTAAGACTGCAATTGATGATCTGGTGTCTGAAAGTATGCTCTGGGTTGATAAACAAGCAGAAGAATGGGAATACTGGACGCCAGTGGTTATGCTTGATGGAGGAGACTGACCAGGAGATTTCGAATTTTACTCTTTTATTCGAACATGGGCTCCGCTTGAAGCTCCCGGACACCAAACGCCCCAGAGAAGTGAAAAATGCCACAGGGGTCGAAAGAATCACTCGGGGTGCAAGGAGAGGTTGATGACACGTTTGGCTCGGTGCTGCCAGACAAGTCGATTCTTCTTTGTTGCAAGGACATGGGCCATGACCTCCTGGAGGGGAGGCCATTGATTTGTCGCCTAGGAGACATTTCAACTGAATGTCCTCGAACCAAGACAAGAAATACGCTATGCACGCAGTTAGCACAGCGCTCTAGAGATCCATCTGGGCTCTCAATGGGAGAAATGAATTGTGTTGTTGGTCGCCAGATGACATCGTGATTCGTGAGTGGCTGGATGGGCAGTTGAGGGCCAGTGAGGTTCCTTCCTCCTCGAGGACTTGTCGATGAGCTGCCCGTATTGGCCAAAGGAGGATAGCTAGCATGAGTTCCAACTGGGCGGGCCGCAGTGCGAGTATAGCAGTATTCCATTGCCCCATATCTGGATTTATATAGATCACCATGATGCCCAATGGCGTCTATGCAATACTGCTTTTCAAGCTATGAACGTGCATATAGTCCAAATATCTTTATCAATTTCGAAGTAGTTGATTTGTTTATCTAGGGTATGTTCATGATGTACTTTCATATTCTCACGATATATTGCAAGACAGTATCAATACTGTGAAGTGTTCAAAACATATTAACCACTGATCTACACCACAACAGATGTTTTCCTCCTTTTTTCCACTAGCAAAACAAGGTTCAAAAAATGTTTCTGTTGCTTTTCTAGTCTGCCCTTTCCTACATATTCATCGATACATGGGGTTTTTATGCATTTCATATTAAAAAATAAATTGCTTGAAATGGTAGGAATAAGTGCTAAATTAGGTAGACTTAAGCTCCTTTAGGTCCAGTTAAGACTGAAAACTGAAAAACGTGACACGACTAATCTCTATTTGATAGAATCCTTAATATAATGGAAACATCCACAGCTTCTTTTATTCCATAACAACCGGTTTTTACTACATGGCGTACAAAATAACATTTCACGTGCATCAGTCATCTGATCGAACCACAGCCATTTTTTGATGGATCTTTATACTTCATTTTTGTACTACTACCTCGTCGACCATGCACGCAATAACAAGCCACCACTTCCACCAAGTCTTTTGCAAGCCAGTCTAATGTACATAGCGGGTAGCGCATGCACGCACCCATGACGAATTGCGAATTACTAGTAGAAACCTCTGGAATGGACAAGTTTGAAGAATCTCGAATGCAAGCGGCAAGTAGATATGTGATGGAAAGCCGCATTTGCTGGTCTAAATGTCTGACAACCGACCATGGAGTGGTTGACCATGAAACGCTGCCGGACGATGCGGACGAAGTGATGGCGCCATGATTGTGCACCAAAAGGCTTCGTAGTCTGTCGCGGGGACTGGCAAAAATAGGCGAAAGAGATCTATGGGACAAATCCATTGTGTGTCTGTGTGACAGTCCGTATGATGATCGTTTTCGTTGCGCCAGAGAAAACAAAAAGAAACAAAACTCAAAGCAGTGCAGCCGCCATGCCAATAACACTCAGTCTCGCCGCCCCTTGACAGAATTAATAAAAGCGTCATCGTGAGATGTGATAAAGGGTTTCTCCGAATGAGAACCAAACAATAGAATTTTTGCCCGACATCTAGCAGGAGTTCATAAGAAGACACCAATGAAAATGCAATCAGTGACCCATATGATACAGTTGCAATTCGTAATTAAGCAGGCCTTTTTCCTCTTTCCAGTCCGAAATGTTGACCATCGAGTGTTGTTTGATGCAAACGTATAGTTGAAGGAACCTCGCTAATGCTGTTCATACTTTGGAACCGGAGCACCATTATCTAAAGGACAGCACGTCAGCTTTACCCTCGCAATGAGGAAGTGAGGGCTAATGACGTTGGCTATACATCTGGTTTGGAGCTCCATAAGGAGACGCAGGATATCCAGAGTACATGTGGCTGTTGCTGTACTCCTGCAGCTGCTGAACACCGCCGGATGGAGCTTGGTATTGACCAGGAACCTGCGCTCCAGGCTGATAGCCGATTGGTGGCAGTTGAACCTGAGCTCTTCCAGCTTGTTGGTACCCAGGAGGAGGCTGGTTGCTGTCGTTGGGGCCTGGGCCATCCGGGGCTTGGGCCTGAGCAGCGCGAGCACGATCCTCCTCGGCCTTGCGCTGGGCGTCCTCCTCCTTCTTTCGCGCCTTCCATTCCTTGCGGATCTCCTTGAATTCTGATAGAGAGGAAGAATGTTAGTGGCTAGTCAACTGAGAACTGAAAACTGAGCTAAGATATGGAGCAAGTAACGTGATCTGACAAGTCGCGAGCCTGAGTCTCAAACGCTTGGCTAGCCGATGCTTAGCGCATGAAATCTCGGCGAGGCAGACTTGCATCGCTTTGTCATAGTTCCACGCCAACGCGGGAGACCCTGCCATCAGGACTAGACGGAAAGCCCAGATCAAACCGCACGATACAAGCGTCACGTTAAGCTGACTGCCGGCTCCAGGTCAAGCAAGCAAGTGCCATCAGACGCTCATGCTACGCTATAGCGGTGTCGATCCAATCCAATCCAATCCAATGCAATCCAGACTAATCCAATCAAACTGGGAAATAAGAGACCTTGGCGTATATGGGAGAAAAGTGATAAAAGTCAATCATACCTTCTGGAGTGCGCTTCTGGCCATGCGATTGCATGGTGACATGGGCATTCAAGTGGTTAAGTGTGCCATAGGCCTTCTCACAACCATTCCATCCACATTTGTACATACGCTCAATTTCTTCATATCTTCTCCGTGGTCGCTTATGCTGCTGTGCGCCTGGAATAGGAACGAAAGAGTAAACCTGAGACAGAGGGTGCTGTGCGCGCAGTTAGCATTATCCAGAATGGGTTGAGGCGTCTAGGATGGAGAGTCAAAGCTCGCTCCTGAGAGCAGTAGCAGATCGAATTCTCATAGTATCTGATAATACGCTGGTCTGTATCTTGCGGTGACAGGAGAAGATGATCACCGATCTCGACGCGCCTCAGAAGTCATAACAAGTCTGTTGTCAAGCGCATGCTCACATACGCCGTGTTGCCACACGCTCTTGAACAGTGGGAGATGAGTACTTACTTGTCCTGGACGTGGTCCTGATGGAGCAGCTGCATTCGGCGCGTTTACTCCGGAGTATGGTGCTGGCATACCGTGTTGTGGATGCTGACTATAGCCTGCTCCCCAGTCGGGGCGTGGTTGCGCATACATCGGACCGCCTGGATGCTGAGGGTAGCCGTGCGACATGTCTTGCTGAGGTGGATATGCAGAGTAGGGACCGCCGTGTGGGGGATAGGTTGGGCTCGAGGCAGCGATTGATGGATCTATAGGTACATCCTGGTCAGACTTGATTTGCTGAGCATGATGGATTGAAGCTCCATCTTGCAGAGGCAGAGACGGACTTGTTGGTTGCGCCATACCTCCACTGCTACCGCTATGGTTGCTTGATGGATAGTATTGACGTTGAATATGTTCTGGAAAAGAACCTGAGCGCGCCGATGAGGGGTGTACACCGTACTCGGACGTTGGCGTCGCGGATGTCGAATAATTCGCCGGTCGAACTTCCTGCGCAGTATAGTTCGCAGCAGATGGATGATCTGCAGATGAATCTTCAGACGCGTCGTCAAAAGCGGTTGGGTAGGGCGTGTTCAAACCTGACTGCGAGTATTCGGGTGCACCACGTTCCATAGAGTTGGGGGTGGTATCCGCGAATGCGCCTAGAAGCGAGCTCAATGCTGCTTCTGTACCGTCGTTATTCTTCTTGCTGTGCGCTTCGTCGCCTTTGCTTGGAGTCGAAGTCGGTGGTATAGAATTACTAGATGATTGCTGTGTAGACACCAAGGACATGCTACAAACAGGCGCGTCGGTATAGGCTCTCCACAGTGGTCGATCTGGTGTGGCGGAGGGATGTAGACAACGATGGTGGGATGGCCGGATTTACAGATGACAGGCAGGATAGAGAAACGGATCGAGCCTTAGATGGATATAGTGAAGGCGGCGGCGGGACTTGGGAGTATGTATATGCGCGAAGCGTAGCCCCGTAGTGCTGTCTATGAAAGCCACCGGTAGACTTTGGAGGAAAAGCCAAGCCGAAGATTAGTGGGTTATGAGCCGGGTTCGTGGGTTAGACCTTTCAGTGAGTGGAGAGGTTGTGGAGAAGCTCTGTTGTTCTCGTGCGCGTTCGAGTGGAAGTGACTGTGCACCGTAGAAAGAAGATTGCCGAGGAGGGCAAGAATGAAGAATTTCACCTTGCAGTTGCCAGTGGCGGTTTTGCTATTGCAGACTCAGATGCAGACGCAGATGAGATGCAGAAGAAGGATGAATACGTAGATGCGCAACAGAATGAACTGATGTTCTGCAATGGAAAGCCGTTATTTCCCTTGCAGTAGAGTCGAGTTCGAGTCGAGTTGAGTCGAGTCGAGCGATGGCGGGCGTGGCGCGTGGTTCGTCTTGTCTGGTCTCGTCTGGTCTCGTCGAATAGCAGCGATCGAGTATGGGTATGGAGGGTGGTAGATTTCTGGTATTCGGGAAGTACCGTGGTAAAAGATCGACCGGTTGTCGTGACTAGAGTGCAGGAGGAGTCCAAGAGGAGTCTAGGAGGAGTCCAGGGAAGAGAACAGACGTCCGATCTAGTGTCAAGAAGCAGCGCGTCGGAAGACTCGAACGAGGCGGGATCTGTCTATTCCCTATTGTGTCTGTGTATGTGTATGTGGATGTGTATGTGGATGTGTATGTATTCCCTGGCGGAAGATTGAGCCAAACGAAGGCTAATGCAGATCGTCAACCCCTCTACGCAGTACACAGCTGTTCCCGCGGCCGGACGGAGTATGTACTGACTGCACTGGGCCTAGTTCGAAGATATTAGGGTTTGGGTTTGGGTTCGCGTCACTCTATATTGCGTAGAGTATTCTTCGCGTCTTTGTCTGGTCAGGTTTTGAAGTTAGTTAGTGCGCGGCTCGAGGACTTGTGAACCTAATATGTACGTATGTATGTATGCATGTACCTATGTATGTACAGTATGCGAGAGTAGAGTAGACTGATATTGATGCGCAACTGGGATCCACCTTTGTTTCTGGAAGATCCGAAGACGCAGACGCAGATTGATTGAGTGGAGGTGGAGTGAGAGTGGGAGTTGGAGATGGAGGAGGTGGAGAGGGAGATGGATGTAGAATTAATTACCTACATATGTACATTGGACATACCTGGTGCTGCTGCATGCATGTGGAGAAGGTCTGTTTCTGTGACGAATTTCTCTTTGAGAGTTGCGAGTTGGAGTTGTTGTGAATTCGTACTGTGGTACTGTATGCGTGCATGTATTTGTTATTGTGATGGTAAGTAGAGTATACATGCATACATCGCTACAGTAGTGGTTGAGTGCGGCGAGCGTGGGGAGAGTGAGGGTGGGTAGAGTGGGTGGTGGATAAGGTGGAAGTGAACAACGGAAAACAAGATCCGTGGATCGTGGATGAGGCAATACGCCCTCTGATTGGCGGTTGGTGGCTGCTGGCTGCTGGCTGTCTTGATGGCCTGCTGTCTGAGCTGAGTAGAGTAATGTATATACATATGTACCAATATATCAATGTGAGCAGATTTAAGCCGAGTACATATGTCTTCTATCCTGTCTACTTTCTTCTATCATGTACTGTTACTTACTATGTATGTATTTGTTGGGCGCAAAGGGCGACAAAAGCTCTCCATGTCCTTCCTCTCTTACTCCCCCACCAGGTACAGTACCATCGTACAGCACAGTACGTACAGCACAGTCAGTACACAGGACCGAGAACGGAGTAGTATGCGCACGGTAAGCCGTAAGCGTCTTTCTTTGGCCGTCTCTAGTCCTCTTTCGGCGCAATGGGGGGGAAATGGCGAGGTCAAGACAAGACGAGGTCAAGACGACTCGAGTACGACTGGAGTGGCTGGGGACTGTGCGAGGAAGTGCGGAATTACTACCATACATACATGCATTTTACAGATTACAGAGATACATACATACGTACATACCAACACACCACTGCTGACTCTCTTCTCCAGATATCGCGTGTTGGCCGATTGCCCAAGGACATCCCGGCAGATGTATTCTTGAAATGCCGTGGAGTATGTAGGTACTGTATGCACCTTTCTGGCCCGTATCCTATGTACAAGAGACAACACAATAACGCTTGGCCTTGTCACCAACATTGCTACTCTACTCTAGCATACGGAGTATCTACTACTTCGTAGGCACTCTTCTTGTAATGTACCTATTCTGCCGTCTGCGTACAGTATATTGCGCGCTTATTAGCATCTGCACTTGTGCCGTAGTGTACGCTTGTACCTTGCGGCTCGGATGGCTTCAGGTCAAAAGGTTTTAGGGTTTGACGGTAAAGAAAGTCGGGTCGTTAGCAGACATGACCCGTCGCCCGAGAGAAGAGTCCGGCGCAGATCAAGGACTGGGGGGAAGGGGGGGAGGGGGGAGGAGGGGGGAGAGGAGGGCATCGAGAGAGCGAACTAGCAGGCCTGCCGACATTGCTAGCCTTGTGGCTTGGGGCTGCGCGAACCCGACCGACCGTGACAGCTTGACTCGCAGAGTCGGTATGCACATCTCATTCTACAGCAGATAGATACCTAGGTACCTATGCATGCATACATACCTCGTATATCATATCTCAGATGATGATGATGATGATGATGATGATGATGATGATGATGATGATGATGATCATGAGGACGATGAGCATGAGGACGATGAGCATGATGAAGAATGCAGGAATATCTATCCCTTTCCGGTTAACCGAGCTATGTGCAGATTGAATATTCAGCCGAACATGTACTTTATGGAGGTACCGTACCGTTGATCGCCAGCAGGCACAGGCATCGGCAGGAGTAGACAGGGCAATGCACCGATGCCGGACAGATCAATACTCACTCTATGTACCAGTATGACGCCCTTGGACCTCGATTAGGTAGGTATAATTATCGGCACTCCTCAAATTCTTTTCTCAGTGACCAGGAAGCGCATGCGCTGCACTGTTCTTTGCTGTGCGTTGATCCGGATAGGAAGGTAGTGGAGTAGAAGGATCAGACGTTCCACCTAGAAGATGCGAGGACGCGCTATGAGTTCTCTATACATTACGTTAGTCTTCCGGCATTCAGTCACCTCAAGCAAATACCTGCCAGCAGATTGGTCGATCTTTGTGGAGAATGGGCATGGCCGCCCGATGATGTGCTTTCATCACCTGAGTACGGAGTACATACAGAGTGGTATGTCTTACTCGAAATATGGCGATGAGGAATGCTTTGCATTGTGGACCGCAAAGGGCGCGAAGTGCAGGAAGTGGAGACTGACAGCTTCGAAGTTCCTTCCTCCTCCGCTACGGAATTCCTGAGATGACCAGACGATTGATTAGGTACTGTTCCTCAAGCGAATCGTGTTGGCAGTGCTCTTGCCGTGACTCGTTGCCGCCATCGCCGGCCTTTGTACTTGTGGCAGGTGGTTCACCGTTCAGGTTGATACAAGCTTCAGTTGGCCCTTGCCTGGTCAACGCCCGTGTACCTTTGCTTTCTCAGCGGCGTGCACGCGATGCGCGGGAGCTTCTACAGAAGCGTGGGTTGCCGGTGCTCTGGAACGCTTTGTGCGGGAGGATCCTCTAAAGATGCCTTCCAGGATATCAAGACGGCGCCGTCGCGATTCATCCACCCGACAGGTGCCCGGTGGCGGCATTACTGTAGCGTAGCGGCGTAGCGTGAGGATGAAATTACTTGATTCTGTCGACTGGGTATGGCCATAGAGAAGCTCAGCCGTCCCGTGCTCCTTGGCGCGTTATTTGCCATCAACGTAGTCTTATCAAGTCTTCACCCAAATATTTCCTGTATCTCAATAACGACCTCTCACTTTCAATGAGTGGCTTGCTCAATACTTCTATATCAGCAGAGCAATTAGATGTCTGTCTTCATCCGACAAGGCAAATGCCTGACCCGATTGGGAATTATTGCTGGGAACTCTGCGACAGACTCGCTGGTACTCACTCTATGGCCGGAAGAGATTTGTGACAGGTCAACCGACCTGTCAACGTTTTACGAGAACAAGTTTTCTCACGACGACCAGAGGCAAAAGATAATCAGTGATTGGAGAAGGGATGGGCAGTACATATGTACATGATAGTAGTGTCACTCGAAAGGCCTCTGATGTGGCGAGAGACAGAAAATGGTGTTTCCGTTTGCGGAGACGTGGAGAATAAGGTTTCATGCGCCGTCCAGTTCTTTTTTCCTTAAAAATAAAAGCAATTTAGATCAATTTATCGTATAAAAATTATCTTGATGTGGGATGGAATGCGATCTGATGGCCCATGGATGATTTCATCTGCGGCACAGGAAAACACATTCCAGATCATATAGTAAGTAGGTGTTAGAGAGCATTTTTGTGACTCAGGAATATGGTATTCTATGTACCCTTTCTACCCCCAATCTCCGGATCCACCTGGATAACAGAGTCATGTCCAGCGTCCAGTATCAAGTGTCCACCTAGCCAGGAGCAGGAGTGGATCTTTGAAGATCTAGGAATGTCGCGTGCGAAGAAACGGTGAGCCATCGCAGACCTGTCGGATGCAAACGATGCCGATATACCGTACAATACATAATAAATAATGTGGTCGTGGTGTAGAGTACTGTTTACTCCACATGTATGTGCTTCGTACCAGATGTGTATGTATGTGTACGCGTCGTCTGGCTGGCCAGGTTCTGGGAATGGAAAAGGAAGGACTTCTTATGTAACTTGTGAAAGGATGCAATGAGAAAGTCCGAACAAATGCCAATTAGAGTATTGCTAAGTTGTTGAAGGCTAAATAATAGTGTACATCTAGGGCTTCTCCTTGCTCCATACTTCCCACGGAGCATTTGCTAGAGTACACTTAGCACTCTTCTACTCTATTTTTTTGGCGGTTCGAAACGCAATCAACCTGGCAAATACGTGAGGCTACACTAGGGATAACTAAACAGATGAACAATGAACGCATCCCACGTGGTTTTATTTACGGGGTGCTTTAGCCTGGGTGCGGCGAACGCGGCCAAACGGGTAGGAAAATAGTGTAACAGCTATGCATTAATGTAACATTTTTCGTTATTCTTATATAAGTGATTATCTCTGAGTATCTTGTGCATTAATTTCTCTAAGTATTTTATATATATAATTATAGCTACTATAAAAGCCTTTAAAATATAATTATGTACTCCTTATAACATCTTATTATTATATAAAAAAAGCTTCAGGTTTTCAAAAATAAATATTATAGTCTTTTATATATAAGTAAAGGTGTTTACTTATAATTGTAAGTGACTTCTTATCATAAAGCTAAGAGTTAATGCCTAGTTTGCATTTGCACTATTTTCCTGCCATTTCGGGCTGCGGCCGTCTCTAGATAGAAGTCGGATGGATTGGAAGGCCGAACCGGAGCTTGCGCCAGCTGGAGATAGGTACACGACGGATACTACGTGCGCGTGGGTGTGTGGCAGATGGAAGACACGAGCCAAAGTAAGATGCAATGCAATATGTATGCACTGTAACTGGACGGATAACCCATGGAAGTATTGTAGTGTTGAAAGTCTCCAGCGGATAAATACCGGTAATCTCATGTACCCTCACTCCCACAGACTTTTCGAGGCCTCAGACCCTGTTGCGATGACGGAGAGCACAGCCAAGCATGTCCCGGGAAAGGCAGTAAATGCGCACAGCGCGCATGGGAGTACCACTTCCATCGGGGAGGGCCTAGGTGGGGGACTGGGAAGAAAATGAGCTGTCCCCTCCTTCGAGGCGAGGCGCCCAGGTGACGATTCAAGCATCCGCATTGCAAAACATGCACTACTACAGGGTTCAATAATGATGCTTGGGCGGCCCATCGGAGTTAGAAAAAGCTGCTCCATAGAGGTTGTACATGTGTAAATCTCATGCCACTTACTACTCTACCCCACGACGAGGTGCATCGTTGGATTCTCGAAGTCCGAGCCGATGGCATGGATGCGGCCTTTTTTCCGGCCACACTTCCCAATATCTTGAGAAAATCCGAATCCGAAGCAGATCAAAATTAAAGGGATAAATAATAGGTAATCAGAGCTGTACAGAAGTTTCCACCAGTAAGGTCCAATACAATACGGAGGAACGGAGGTTGGCTTCAGAGTTCCGCCTTGGCGCTTTTTGCACGTGGTCTTCTTGCACGTGGTTATCATGTTGTCAGATCATACTGAGTGGAGTATATCTTCTCTTCCCTGTTCCAGCAAGAATAATAATGTCCAGTGATTTCCCTCATCGGCCACATATTTACGTCCATATAGTAGAGTATCTCTCTCAATGTCAACAGACTTTTTCTACTTGCTGGTTTGTGGTCGGGCACTGGCCAGAATAAAAATATCCAGTACGCAGTGTAGAGCGAGTTCGGTGTCGATTGTGAGTCTGGGATAATCGCAAGCACTCCGGTCTTCTCATGAACTTGGAACCCATCATTGGTGGCTAACGTTGTTTCGCAGGTTTGCAATATGTCATGTCATTGTGCGGATATATACTCCTGCTTCGGGATGACCTTGCATGATCTGGCTGGCATCCTCCTTCTAAGCTGGGCTGGGTTCTGTATGGAGTAGAGCACTGTGTAGAATATCAGAAAATTGAATCACCGAAACTGGCGGTGAGGGCCCAAGGTATCCGCCACAGCCCGCCATTAAATGGATCCCCGCTCGAAGAGTTGGCGACCATGCATGGTCCCCTCTGCTGCTCTTTTTCCTGTTTGTAAAAGCGCCTTGTACATAAGTTCTGTGCAGAGTCCTGGAGGCTGGCAGAGAGTTGGCCGCCTATGTACCCCGCCCGAGATCTTGGCATCCTTGTTGATGTGTCAGTGTGAAATGAGAAATGGGAAATGGGAAATGAGAAATGAGAAATGAGATTGCACGGCAAAATCGGCATCTTTCCAAAGCTGCCCGTTTCATCAAGGTCAAGTCCACCAGGAACCAAATAATGGTCACGCGACCGACCGCAACAATCATAATCGGACTGCGATTGTGGCAATTGATCGATGGGAGAAGACGAAGTTTCAAGCGTGCGACGAAGAAAACGATGAGCTGAAGTCAGTATAACCTCTGCGCCCTAAGACACGACATCAGAAACGACTAGCCGGGGGAGATAGAGTAGTAGGCTCTCCCAGCGTCTTGGTAACGAAGAACCACGGCAAACGGAATGTCTAGTCTGCTCATGAATCCCACGATCCGCGCGCGATCTTCTGCTAAGCCTTTCAGCAAGCAGCTTTTGAGTGGCAAGTGCATACAGCGAGCGTACTGTACATACCCATACCTACTGTACTGTACAGAGCATCGCGCACAGCACTCTAGTGGCACCCTCCGCTGGCGACCTGCGACACAGATCCTACAGTGGGCATAGTGCAGTGTGCAGTGTGCAGTGCCCATGGCTAATAATGGCTAGGTAGGTACATGCTCTAAGTCAGCCCTCTCTGCTCTCCTCTGCTTCGTACCTACTGCCTATGTTACGTAGAACTATATATATATATACATACATATATGTCGTATTGACATATGTATCGTATTGTATCTTACAATACATCGTATGCCGTACTCTACTTGCTCAGTACTTGTGTTCTCCTCGTGTTCTCCTCGTGGGAAGGCTCCAGGTTAAAATGGCATCCAGATACCCGGGACATGACGATGAGACCTGCCAAGGTAACACAGCCCAGAGTACGGAGAATACACCCAACAACGGCTTTGCGCCACTCTAGATGCATCTTATGAGGTGATCAAGTTATACAAATGACTAAAGAAAGCAATCTGGATATGAGATCTCGGATCTTGCCCTTGTTAAATAGTCGAGGAAAGCACTTGCGCACACGAACAGCATGATATTTACATGATTAGTGGACGGCTTTTCGCAATATTTGTGTGCACATTTATCAAAGAGTATTAATATCATTCTTCCCTTCATAGCTCCAAGCAATCTATGTCTTCAAAGTAAAGTTATGCTCTCTCAAATAGATGACTTCTGACATCTCCATCAGTAGAAAGAGCCACCTGACAAGTAATCTATAGTACAACGGAATGGAACTCCATATTTTGATTTTGACGAGACCACAACGGCCATCGACCCGAGCGAAGCAATCTATCACGCCCATCCTGAATCAATAACGCCAGAACGACCAGTATCGCATGCGGAAAATTTATTGTCGACTCTCGATTTGGCGATTACAGTTGCCCGTGAGCAACCGCACGTCTACCAACGCCGGCTTCCTCCAAGAGGAGCGGTATTAGAAGAGGTGAAACCCCCTACCAGCGACCACCTTCGTTAGTCCCATCAGCGGATGGAACGAGGGGGGACGGATAATTTGAACTTACCTCCACGTCCGCCGCCGCGGCCTCCACGGTATCCGCCTCCGCCGTAGCGACCGCCACCACCACCACCGCCATAGCGGGTCATCTCAATGAGACGTGGGTCAATTTGCTGCTTAGCCTCAGTGAGAACATTGACGAGATCACGAGCCTGCTTTTGGTCTATCCACATGTCAGTCATATTCTTTCACAGAAGTATATTTAGAAGACTTACTATCAGTGGTGAAAAGGGTGATGGCAGTTCCCATTTGACCGGCACGACCAGTACGACCAATACGATGGATGTAATCCTCCGAGTTATTTGGATAATCATAGTTAAACACATGAGTAATGTTGCGGACATCTTAATATTGGTTAGCATGAGCAAATAGATTGTATAGCAATGTTCCAGTGTCGGCAAGTGAAGTTGCATATTGACATGCATCCAATACTCTCGCTGCGTCTGACATGAGCTGTCAATTGCGATTCTGTACCGGGGCGGCTGATTCACACATCCTGGTCCTCTTCTGGATTGGGAGTCTTGGAGACAGGCTTGATCAGAATCAAGAAATGCCAATTCCGTCTATGTATCCTCACGATACATAGTGTACGAAACTATCAGTGTAGCAGAAGAAAATGCTGCACCACAGATCCAAGATTCCCTTTGACAGAGAACCGTGAGACGAAAAAAAGCCCTGGCAAGGTTACGCAATCTGAAAAGCGCCGGAGCGTTGAGAGTAAAGCACCTTTAAATGGACTGGGCATTGCAGGAAAGGGGATAGAGGGGGGAGTTTCAATCATACCAATACCACGCGAAGCTACGTCAGTAGCGACCATGATGGGGCTCTTGCCAGTCTTGAACTCGTTCAGAACCCAATCTCTCTCGTTTTGCTGCTTGTCTCCATGGATGGCTGTATGAAATTAGTAAGAGCTGAGCGAATAAAAGTGGGCAATACTTACAGAGCGCTGGCCATCCATCTTGACGGAGGAATCGTGTAATATCGTCAGCGACGCGCTTGGTACCGGTGAAGATCAGGATCTTGTTATCCTTATTCTCCATAATCTTCTCAAGATGCTTCGTCATCTTGTCACGCTTCTCAAATTCAGAAACAACCTCGACAATTTGAGTGATGCGATGGTTAGCAGAGAGTTCCAGAGAACCAATATTGACCTGGATGAAATCGTTCAAATAGTCAGATGCAAGAGCGCGGACCTCCTTTGGCCAGGTAGCAGACCACATGCAAGTCTGTCGGTCGGGTCTGATCTGACCCAGGATTTTGCGGATTTGTGGCTCGAAACCCATGTCCAACATACGATCAGCCTCATCGAGGACAAGGTAGGTGACGCGGCGAAGGTTAGTCTTGCCAGATTCCAGCATATCGATCAGACGACCGGGTGTAGCGATACAAACCTCAACACCCTTTGCAAGATCACGGATTTGTCCGCCCTTTGGAACACCTCCATAAACGCAAGTGTTGCGGATGCGAGAAGACTTGCCAAACTTGGTGATCTCTTGCTGAATTTGCACAGCAAGCTCACGAGTTGGTGCCAGAACGAGGACGATAGGGCCGTCTCCTGGTGCGAGAAGAGGCTGAGCGTTGATGTGAACGATGGCAGGCAAGCAGTATGTGAGGGTTTTTCCTGAACCAGTCTCTGCAATACCAACGACATCGCGTCCCGAGAGAGCCATAGGCCAGCCTTGAGACTGAATGGCAGTAGGGGCTGGGAAGCCTTGAGCCTTGACTTCGCTCATGACATATGCGGGAAATCCAGCTTCGTCGAATGTCTCGACTGGCTTGGGAACGTTGGTGCCAGTAATGGCGATGCTGTGAAGAGCTCTGAATTTGGCGACATCGGCATCAGAGCGAGCGGTCACCTGTGGGTCCTCCTTGTAGAAAGACTTTTCGAACTTTGGCATAGCATTGAGATCTGTTGTCTGTTAGTGATGAGTAAAAGAGAGACATAGAAGCATACATACCCCAGTCTTGCTTCTGAAGACCAGCGCCCAAATTGGACATGCGATCTCCACCCGCTCCGCCTCCATAACCACCACCGCCGCCGCCGTATCCTCCTCCACCTCCAGAATAACCTCCTCCTCCAGAGTATCCGTTCACATTTCCGCCACCACCACCACCACCTCCACCATAACCGCCTCCACCACCGGAGTATCCGCCGCCTCCACTGTATCATAAAGTTAGCAACTGTCGCATTAAAATTATCTGAAAACTGCACAGAATGTTGATGTTTCGCGTCCGTGCCAGATTGCGTTGATGTGAGACGGAGGTCTACCAACACAAACGCACTGCCACAAATTGGGAAACACCGGATGCGTTCAACTTCACAACAATATCTAGACCAATAGGTTTTCATACCCTCTGGAGTAGCCACTGGAGTAGTTATCGCGGCTTGAATATTTATCGTACCCGTTAGAATATCCTCCACCACCTCCACCACGGCCACCGCCGCCACCGCCGTAAGAACCGCCTCCGTAGGACATGTTGCGCTTGTTATGAGAGAATGAGTGGCCGATCTGAAGATTCAGAGGGTGTAAATCAAGTCGCTCTGTTGTAAATTTGAGTGTTGTGGACTGTACGGAGAAAATGAGACGCAGTCCTTTGGTTATGTTTGATGGAAAAGGATGGGGGGGAGGATCAAACTGAAGTAGTCGTGGACTTCGCGCTTGTCTGAAGGAGAAGACAAAATTATTCTTTTTCAGCAGTCGCTATCCTACTTTGGGAAGCTCTAGCGATGCGGACGCCGCTAGTGCAGCCTTGCCACGCTTACATAAGAAATCCAGAACGCTTGAGGACTGTAGGCCAATCACATGGCACCACTGTTTATTTTAGCTCGGAGTCTGGCATCAGACTCTGATGCGAGAGATGAGTTTTCTTTCGGATTATGTACATGTGTACCGTACCGTATACCTAGAAAATCACTACTCTACTATGGTTTCACAACAGAAGTGACATATAGGTTCAAGTAGGTTCAAGTGCTTTTTCTGTGCGTTTTCTATATCTTCCTCCCATATGTCTTCGACTTCAACCCTCATTTGCTAAATTCAATCGAGGTCAAGGTCCCCAGGAGATCTTATTTCCTTCTCCCATGTCCCAGAAACCAGTCTCCATCTAACCATGTCAGTGACAGTCTCACAGATCATGGGACTGTGGACACAGCCGAGGAGGAGGAGGGTCTTACATTGGTTGCGTGAACGAAAATCTTAACCAATTCCTCTATACGGCTTGGAGACTGCAGCACCGCGTGCTTCTCAATTGTGTCTTTTCGGAATCAGCATGAACTGAAAGTTCTATTGTACAATACAGAATTAGTAGCATACCTGAGCCCACCCTAACTGCTTCCACATAATCGTCGGCCACGTAGTTCTCTATCCAGTTCCAGTAAATATTCCCTTCGCGTTTTGTCAATGGGTTATCATATAACCGCTGAGCAATCACGCCGTAGCCGATCAAGCAAGGTGCCATTGCTATATGGAGTGCGAACCAGTCTTCAGTGTTGCCTACGTCAAGCACATATCTTGCAAAATGTTAGTAACGAGCAACATAATTCGACGACTTTCTCTTGCCTGGTATATGCGGTGCACGCTTCGAGTAATCTGTCAGCAATGCCTAGGAAATATTACAAAATCTTCCCTATCCACATACCTTCATTTTCCTCAGAACTCAGCATGTCTTCCTTCGATATCCCGAATCCCCTGCAGTACTCTATATGTAAAGCCACCTCGTGGGTGATATGTGCCACTATTCTTGCCGACTGCAATATTATTAGCATGATTATCAATGAACTCACGAAGCTCGAGCATACCGCAGCAATCTCATCTAACGTCTTGGCTTTATAGCCAGCCAATGCCGCGGCTCTAGCATATTGAACCTATGACTGTTAGAAAAGTAAGGCAACCTATCTCCGAAGATAATCACCAAGAAGAGATAGTCCTGAACAAGATATTTCTTGAACAATTCGACTGGTAATGTGCCGTCGGCAAGATGTTTAAGGAATCGATGTTCAGTGTGTGCTTGCCACGCAGGCTTGACGTCGGGTCGGCCAAGAATATATTCAATGAATCTGCCCCTATAGCATGTAAGAATATTGATAGATGCTTGCAGGACTTTATCTTACGGAGCGAAAGGTAACGCGTAGTTGGAGTGAAAATGATTTATCGGGCCATTTCCTCCTCCGATATCTTTTGCTGTTCTGATGCCTGCCTCAATATATCTGCAACCCGCCCTCACTGCCCTGGAAATATCGAGTCCATTCGCAAGATTGGAAGCAATGGCAGCTGACGTATGTCGATCAGATACAGAGTAACAGGATACAAGCGGACTTGAACTTACAAGCTAAGGAGCAGCCAGTACCATGAGTATTCTTTGAATTCTGATACACGGTCTCAATACGTTCGATTACGCCAGCACCACACAATATGTCGACCACGAGCTCCTTTTCATGTTCTTCACAGGCTACAGTTCCATCTCTTCGGAAGGGCAAATGACCCCCCTTTAGAACCACATATTCAGGGCCAAGAGACTGTAGAGTTTTGGCTAGCTCTATCAGGCCATCTACTGATTTGGGTTCCTGGACTTCCATCCCCGCATCAGCCAGCAAAAGTATTGCTTCAGGGACATTAGGAGTGAGAATGGTGGCCATGGGCAGCAATTGCTCCCGCACTTCTTTGATAGCTTCTTGGGGCAAGAGTTGAGAGCCACTTGTGGAGACCATGACCTGCAGCAAGTCAGCCTTAAGCTCATGTAAAATGAGACGCTTCATACCGGATCAATAACAGTCTTCGTTACACCATGTTGGCGAAGAGCATTTGCAACCACCCGCACAGTCTCAGCCGAGGCCAGCATGCCTGGCAGAGTTAATCGTGATTCTGACATTTGGGATAGCTAAAACACAGTATATGTGCAAGAAGCAAGAAATAAGGAAGTGGCCTACCGATCTTTACAACATCTGCTTTGATGTCATTTAGGCACGCGTCAATTTGCTTGTGCACAAACTCTGGCGGCGTATGATGGATGCCAAAAATCCCTCTCGTGTTCTGGGCAGTCAACGCTGTGGTAGCAGTCATGGCATAGCATCCATGAGCAGCGATGACTTTCTGATCTGCCTCTAGACCACTGTGACAAGCAAATGTCAGATGTCATGCAGAAATAGTATCCTTGCGAAAAGAAGGGTACTTACGCTCCGCCGCTGCTGTCAGAGCCGGCAATTACTAAAATTCGTCCTTTGGCCATTCCAGAGAGCTAGGTCATTAATTCTGGACGCTTGAGATAAATCTCGTAAAGTACTCCCAGATGATATGTGTAGATAGTGGGGTATGTAGGCAGTTTTGGTCATGTCGTTAGCGGGTCGTCTACCAGGGGCACACCCAATGACAGCATCGTCTCAAAACTCAAAACACTTTACCGTGACATAGGCGATGAGATCCATGAACATGAACATCACAAGATGGCCTCAGGGGAGCATGCCTCACAAGCATTATAGATTATTATTTTTAAAGAGTATGGCAATAGCAACTCCAATCGTCCATTTAACAAATATCATTCGCAACTGAAAGGCAGGAGCAGGTGCTTCCCTTCATACTTCGGTTGTCGATGCTCCTATGATCCCTCGCTTTCATCTGGGAAAACGCTCTAACAAACATCGCATAGCTTTGAAGATAGTTAGCTAGAAGCGTATAGATTATTTGTGTCAGCTAATTTTTTTGGGGGTGTTAGGAACCGAGATTCATTTTTGAAATATAAGACTATGCAGCAGATAGTCAAGATCTGGACGTCAATTGATCTGTCTTCGGGGATGGAGGACTGGACTTATTAAAGGACGACTAGATTTGATAAATCCAAGAACAAACATCAATTACTCCTTATTCATTATGGAAGCCATTACAATTATAATCTTGCAAGACTCCATACTTTTAGTCCGACTCAGAATCAAACTCCGACTCCACTTCCCTGTAGAGCACAAATTCGAACCTTCCATCGACCTTTTCAGCAATTGCATCACGAATGAATGCCTGTTCGCTGGCATTGAGCTGGCTCTCAATTGTTGCACTCATAATAGATAGCAGAAGGCCAGAATTTCCAGGCTGCAAGTTGGATATATAGTTTATGATGCCTTCGAATGTGAAAGAAGTCATAGAATGGAATGACAGACTCTTGAGGTGATGTAGTTGGGATATAGCCGGCCAGACTGTATCGTCCATACTATAACCACTGACTGACAGATCTTCAAGCTGTAGGCGATGGATATTAGCAATAAAGATCCAAATTGACAAACAAAAAGGAGAATGAGAACTAATAGACGTTGTTCGCAGATGGAAGAAGTTAAGTTTGATGCACTTACCTTTGGTAGGGACAGCGCAAGTTGCTGGATCTGAAGACTTTGAAAGTAGTCAGATGTATCAAGAATGTTTAGATACCTAAGCTCTCTCAACGAACAGAGAGAGGATACGAGGGTATCAAGATCGTCCCGGGTGCATTCTTCTGCATCCGCTCGCAGCTCCAAAGACTCAAGGGATGTTTGATGCGCTAACGATAGATGAAATTCTTGGTTGTTCACGAGCTTGTATCCTAACCCACTGAGCGTAACGGCTTTTAGATGGACCTCATCCTTCAAGCATAGAGCCTTCATAATTGCTGGGCCATCCACAAAGTCCTGGAGACGAATTGTTTTCAGTTGTTGGCAACTCGTGACCCAGTTGAGAATGTCCAAGAAACGCTCATTCTGCGTGGCCTCCAGATTTATAAGACTGTCCGCATCATTTAGATCGAGACTTCGTAGGGCAATGAGTCCCTGAAGTGATGGGAGCGCCTTAATTGCGGAGGATTTTATATTACCAAGAACGAGATCAATGAGAGACTCATGATGCTGATTCAGTGCCTGAAATGTTTTTTCACCGATATCATTGTGACTGAAAATGCGAAGCGATCTCAACGTATTGTCGGACATCGCAGTGAAGAAACCGGCTAAATTCAGATCAACTTTATCTCCAAGACAGGTATAAATGTTCAAGCTGTTGAAGTTGTGACAATGGGTCTTGATAATTTCTCCCAATTGTGCGTCCAGAATTGCACCGTCCCATAAGGTCATAGATTCCAGTCTGGAAAGCCTTGTAATCCATCGCGGCAAGGCATCTGATCGAATGTTCATAGACAGATCCTCCAATCCAGCAGCAGTTCCAGAAACGCTGGCCAAGTCGGCGACAAATTTTGATATTGACTCGCCCACAGCGTTGATGACAGCCGGAACATTCATCTTCGGAAGCTGCTTTTGCCGCTTGACCTGAGTCCTCGTGATCATTGACGTCTCATGTGTGGATGAGAAAGGTGACATGCCACCCCCAAAAAATGCCGTCTGACAATGCTCACGGAAGATGTTCTCTTCAAGGAGATCCTCCAGGTTTCGCAGATCAAGAGACTGGATGTAAAGGCAGTATGGATATGCCGTTTTTCCAAGGCTTGACAATATGATTGATCTCCATTGTAACGCCCATCTAGACACTGTCTGTCTTTGCTGAGCCACTCGAGCCGCTATGCTCGTCTTCTTGAATGCACCCGTCTTAGACATCTCATCTTCGTTGCTCTCTCCTCCTCTTATGGAAGTTTGGGTATGGATTCTGCCATCTGTGAGCTAGAGAACTGTATAATACAGAGAAGATAAACAGCAAGAATCCGATGAAGGTTTGCTTAGCGAGAGAAATTAAGAGATATGAGCAAAAAATTAGACTCTTAGACTCTACCACGGTCTTACCTGTATAGCCACATCAAGGCACTGCCAGCCAGCTGCTTCCCAGACCTTACGCAATTGAAAAGGGTCCCAAAGTCGCGCCGGTTTGCTAAATCTTCGCATATTATAAGCATAATATCGGGTGGTAGACTGGAAGCCATCACTGCCGAGAGGCAAACAGCTATTATGGGCGTAAATATGAGGTGTGTCGTAAGACACGACGCGTTATCGACGCGTCCTGCCTAGATTGTACATAGCTAAAGTAGATATTGGAGTGGTATGTGTTGTAAGAGGTGCATTGTACCTTTGTAGTTTTAATCTTATCTTATCTGCACTATCGCCATGTCAACACGATGCCCATCGTCGACAGCGGTTGACGACGAAAGTATCTAGAGAATGAGCATCAAAACGTTGAACATTCCATTTGACAATCATCTCTTATGGCCATTCTCAGCTTTACCTTAAGCCCTGAGGCTGTGGGAAAGCTCCATGATGCTCTTGTGTGTCTGGGCAAATTTCACGAATCAGTCTCTTTAGAGGCAACGAGGGATCACGTGCGTCAATCAACAACTCTTCTCTCCTCCTCCCGCGAATTGAGCCATTGCTGACGTTTGAAAGCTTGTTTTAACATCGTTGAATACTACAAAGACGGGCTATGCATCTTTCACGTTCCTTGCGCGTAGATTCTTCACCAAGTATCTGTACAATCCTCCTCGAGTCTCTGGAAAGACGCAGGAGAAGTTCACGTGCAAGATATATAACAAGGTACATGGGCATATTGGATGAAATCTGCAGCGATTCATAACTAATTTATCAGGCTCTTTTATCCATATTTAAAGGACGGGCGATTGATCCACTACGTGAAAAAGACACCGGCATTGAGAAATGTGATGTGAGTGTAGAGGATGGAGCCGGCGAAGTCAAGAGCCGCTTTGTTGTCCAGATGAGTTGCAGACATGGTAAGAGAATACCATCCAGAGCCTCCATTGACGTTTGCTGATAATGTGTCCAGGCGTCTTGAAAACTTACCAGTTGACTTTTGAGTCTGCTTCATCGATGCACGCTCTTTTCAAGCCTGAAATGACCAAAAGCACTTGGTCAATATCTTCTCGTGTGCTACGAGAATTTGCTGACCATTTTGGTCCAAAAACAGAGCAGCTGGATATATTTTCAAAGGATGGCCGAGCAACATTCACGAGCTACACAGAGAAGATTGTTGCGGGAAAGGGTAAGAGTCACTCTTATCAGCGTTCCCAGCTGTGCCGGCTCGAAAACTAATATTGAGTGTAGAGGTCCTGAAACAACCACTTCATACGTCAATCGCCATCGATACCACGGAATTCAGTCACTTCAATGTTGAAGAGATGCTGCATATTATCATCAGCGTCAAAGATTTCAAGACAATTGTGACACATGCATCCATCTTGGACACAGAGGTCTCAGCAGCTTATTCATACCCGTCAAAACCCATGCAGTTGAAATACAGCGATGAAGGCGTACGGATCGAGTTTATTTTGATGACGATTGGCGACTACAGAGCGTCTTCTGCTACGCCGGTACCCAACGCAACTCGACTTAATTCAACTAGAACAATCTCGAGGAAGCAGTTGGAAGCGTCATCTTCTGGCAAGATGATACAATCTACCACATCAATGCCACCACCTGCTCGCCCAGCAGCGCCAAGCGTTGCACGACAGGAGTCCAGGCCTCGTATTCTGCGGCCTTCTCCTCCTCCACCGCAGCCGACTCTTGATTCCGACTCTTTGTTCCTTCAAGATGATGACGAGGACCGCAGATGGGATCCATCGGGATATGGCGATGACGATGAAGAATTGCTTGGATGGGATGCTAGCGCTGATACGGTTAGGATCCATCTTTGGCATGGCATGTATCGATATGCTGACTGAAGCCCAGGATGAAAACTCGAAACTCCCTCGCGGTTTGGATGGAAACAGGTCGGCAGCCCAGAGCATAAACAGACCAACAAATAATTTGCGTAGCGGAAGTCCACAGCATATAGATCCTACTCAACGGATATCTCAGGTGAATGAACAATTCCCGAGAAGCGACGTCCACCGCCTTGCTAACTTGATCAGATTCGTGGCATGTTCGACGACTGAGAATTTGATGTGCATCTTCGGAAATTCGAATAGATTCAAGGCAGATATTGCGAGTGTGAAACTCCTCGGCGCGAACATACGCAACATCATGATGCACTCTCTGCATTGCTCTTGCCCACGACGACGATGTATCTATGATCATTCCCCGTCATTCCCCGTGCTCTTAATATGTTCGCAGACAGGAATATATTTGTGGTGGCCATTTTCGGCATCGACCCACAGTTTCATGAATCTGGCAATAAGAGGGTCCATATGATGGCGAGGAGCAGATCAGATAAAAGCATGAAGCTAATAATGGGAGTCATCGATCTAATGCCAATAATCAACGCTGCTTCAGCTTGCTTTCATGCTCTATCCAAAAGTTCTTGCATGTTCTGTGACCCCAATGTTCGACCCACCACTCGCCGAAGCTGTCTTCCACTTGTACGTCGATCTTGAAAATGCGTTCATTCCGTTTTAGTCCGCAAAGAAAACAGCATTTTGGTGCAGTTAAAGCGCCTTCTAGCACAGTAGCTGTGCGAACTGTCATTGTCTCATTGATTTCGGGCACCATGAGATGCGTCGACTGGTCATGAAGACTTGAATTCGCAACGGCGACAGCTGAACGGAGACGGCCGATTTGCTCTTTCCAAGACCGAACAAGCTCGGCTGCTTCTCGATCTTCGCGGCTTATCTCGGCTTTATCGACGCCCATAAGCTTCATTCCGCTCTTGCCTCCAGCAACTGCGGGTCCGATTTTCATAGCTTGTGAAAGATGTGTATCACGCTTCCAACGAGATTTACGCCCGGCTACAATTTGAGCTGCTACAACTGCGATCAAGATGTATGCCCGCAGAAAATCGATTGTCGATGGATCTGATATTATTCTGTTCTTGAGCGAGAAGGGCTGGTTGGAGACTGCTTGAAATAGGGTTGTCTGTAATAAATTGAAAAGCTGCGGGAAAATAGTAAGCAATACCGACGGTGGCGGGATGTTCGTAGGTGGTGAGCTGTCCGTCAAAACAGGCTTTTCTTCCTTGGGAACAGCGTCTACAACATCCCATGTCCACGAGTCTTCTTTCTCAGGTTGTCGTGAAACCGAGCCGGGAATCACATCGATAGCATCCCAATCCCAAGAATCATTTCTGATTGGAGTAACTACTTTCTTGCCTGCTCTTACAGGAGATGTCTCTGCGATCAACTGGCCCCAATTTCCTCGTTGTGGCTTTTCTTTGGTGGGCGAGTCTTGATTTAATTGCGGTTGAGGGTGAGATTGTGCATAATTTGGCCAAGGGGTGACAGGCGAAGTTGGCTCGTCTGCGTTATTGACGCCACGGCCATCCGTTCTCAGTTCCAATTCTGCAAATGGATTTCTTTCCTGGAATGACGGTGACTTCGGTGCTTGGGGGTATGGATAAAGAGTCGGATTCAGCGTTGTCGAGCTAAACGATAGCGGATATGGATTTTTGGGAGTCCGTGAATCTGGCATTCTAGAAGCAACACTAAAAGAATCAAGTTGTTGCTGTTGCTGTGTTTGTGGCACCTGGGATACCGTCTCGAAGTCTCCAAACTCATCCTCATCATCTTCTGAGAGTTCATCTGCATCGAATAGAATGTTGGATCTGTTATTGGAGGGCCTTGCTAGAGTGCCTTTCGAATTCGCGGAACGCTCGGACGAGCCACGGCCTTGAGATTGTGCAACGGATGATTGAACGAGATTAGATATATTGGCTGAGAAGAAATCGGAAGTAGCTGCCCTAACCCGCATAGGACCAGGCCTTGACTCTGCTGTATGACCATTATTGAACGCATTGCTAGACTGTTCACTATTTAACAGTCCATAAGACTTTTGAGCATTATTGGGTTTGCTTGTAGCGGTGTCTAGAGTAGGACTTTCAAAATCTCCCCAAGCATCAAAACCGTCCTGTGATTCTTGTTGATGAGTATCCCTAAAGCCAAGTTTATCAGAGACTCTTGTTGAATTACTGCTTGTCAAATGAGAAAGCTGCGGTGCGCATTGAGTGGTAGAAGCAGTTGGTTGTGTCGCGTCAGAGTCGAAGAAGCAGAAGTCGATCGATTCCGAGATCGGTTTGGGCTTCGGGGCCGGCACCTGGTCAACGGCGGTGTTCGTAGCTTTCTGCTGTGAAGCCCTGTAATATGTGTCGAACTCAGCAAGTAAATCAGCGGACATGGTCGGCGATGTGGACGACTTCAATGGCGTGGTCAATTTCGAGGTATGTTGACCTGATCCACCGAGAAGAACACGTTCTGACTGTGGCTGTGTTAAAGCGTTATTGAGATATTTGACCATCGGAAGGTGATGATACCTAGAAGTGCCCTTGAGATAATATGATTCCTTCGCGCAAAGAACGATGCCAATCATGTCAAGATGGCAAGTTAATCTGTGAGGGTGAAATTCACTGGAAACCTAGCTGGAGGCGAAGTCGAATCGCGGAACATTGCCGCGCTGCTAGACGTCACTTAAGTCATTGTCCTCGGGACGCGCTTTGCAACCTTGGGAGCTAGCAGTCCTCTAGAAGTTTGTTGCAATGAGGTCTTTAGAAGAATCGAGGTCAGTCAATCTAATGCTATAATTTTAGCAATATCAATTGACCTTTTTCAACAGTCAAAGATGGCAAAAGATCGATCAGGAGGCTTCCAGTGTCGCCAACCTCCAGGCCAGTGTCAAGACTGGTGGCGATCTTAGCATTTGTGTGGCTGGCCTTCGTTCTGTCTGCTGGAAGGTATGGGCTGAGACGATTATACTCCCCGAGAGCAGCCATAACTTTGTTGTCAGGTCTTCTTGCTCTTTCGAAGTGTCGACAAGCATCTGTGGGCGGCCGTCACTGAGGATTCGCGAAGTGCTTATGCTTCGCTGAAGGACCATTTCTTAAGATTCATCGAGCACCCAGAGCAGCTCGCGTCCACGGTTGATCCTCTTAATGATGATGAAAATGTAAGCCAACTGTCTCAACTTCATTCATTGGCCAATGCTTCTCTTGTCTTGGTCTTAGCTAACTGCGAAAGTCCTCGTGGAATACTCTTCGTCAAGATGAGGAATTGCGGGCGGAAATACTCCAAGATGTGGAGCGATGCATGCCTGATGAACCATACTTCCGGCATTATGAGACACAGAAGATGCTCTTGGATATTCTTTTTATTTACTGCAAGATTAATCAAGATATAGGCTATCGACAGGGAATGCACGAACTCCTAGCACCAGTTCTTTGGGTCGTTCAAAAGGATGCGCTTACTCCACTGGACTTGATGGAAAGCATGTCTGCAGGCGATAGTCGCAAACGGATGATGGATATGCTGAATGCAAGCTTTGTAGAGCATGACTCCTTTACGTTATTCAGCTTGATGATGCGGACCGCAAAGTCTTTCTACGAACTCAGCGAACCTGAGAAGAGACATAATGCACAACAAGGATCTTTTCCCATTGTTGAGAGAAGTAAACGGATACATGAAGTTCTTTTAGCACAATTGGATCCCGAGCTCGCTTCCCATCTCACCCAGATAGATATACTTCCACAGATCTTCCTCATGTAGGTATTTTTATAAGCTGTTAATTAACTGGTGGCTTGCTGACGAACCTGCTTAAGACGGTGGATTAGGTTACTTTTTGGCAGAGAGTTTCCTTTTGAAAGCTTATTGTCATTATGGGACAGGCTCTTTGCAGAAGACCCAGACTTAGAACTCATAGATCTGATCTGCGTTTCGATGTTATTGAGAATAAGATGGCAGTGTAAGAATCGCATTTGGTCCTTGATTTTAATTTAGCTAACGACATACAGTGCTTGACGCCGATTACTCCGTAGCTTTGACATTGCTACTGAACTATCCTTCTCCGGAACTACCTCATGGGCCAGAAACATTTGTGGAAGATGCCATATATTTACGAGATAACTTGAACATGTCATCTGGGGCTAAGATAATAACCAAGTACAGCGGGAAAGCTCCGATTTCGTCTTTGTCAACTTCCAGACCAACTATATCAGCAGGCGGAGTAAAACCAAATCCTGCTGAGCAGAAATTCTCGAGACGCAGGTCGCCTCTTCCATCTCCGGCGCGCTTCTTGCAACATCAAGGTGGGGTCGAGGCTCTTCTGCATGGCGCTGCTAAAGGCGTATTCGAACGCGGCGAAAGACTCGGTATCAATCAAGTTGTGCGAGATGCAGTTAGCGAAGTCAAGAAGAATATACATAACCGCTCACCTGGACCGTCGGGACTATCTCGACCAGCATCTGGGAGTACTCGATGGCCTCTCGATGAAGGCCGAGATTTGCCATTTGTTGGAAAGTCAATGGCCGCCTTGGAGACACGAAATAAGGAATTAGCACGCCTGATGGGCGAGGCATTGGAAGACCTCCGAAAATTCTCTGAACCGGTTGATTCTACAGCAGCGACATCTGAATCTGCAGCAATCGAGAAGCTTCAAGTGATACAGCTCTGCCTGGAAAACTCCAATTTACCGTTGCCATCAGACAGTTCATCTGCTCCAACAACCCCAAAGATCGCCGGAAAAAAGGAGCAACAAGGAGAGATGCTTCAGATGAACGATGCCGCTAGAATATCTCAAGCACCTAGTACTATGGACGCAGCACGTTTTCGTGAAGGGAATGCACTTCAACTCTCTATCAGCTTGCCAATGCTTGCTGATCATGAATCAATGATTTCGACTTGTCATGTTGATGAAAGCTCGTCAATAAAACTCAAAAGTTCACTGACGCAGTCTTTGGGAGTTGCTGCTGAAGATTTGACGGCAGCGGAGCAACCTTCAGCTATCATGCCAACTCGATCAACACTAGCTCAGTCATCATTCGCCTGGATGTTGGAACCAGACGAACAATCTGCGTCCTCGGGCAGTTCCTTGTCGCTCAAGGGCTCGGCACCGTTCTCACCGTCTGGTAGGAGGCCGACGATGAATGCTACTCGAGAGAAGGCCGCGTTTCTTTTCGGCGATGAAGTCGATGACACAGGTATGGACACAGGCAAGCCTAGTGGGCGTATTGAAAGCAGAGAAGGTTTCAACCTCGCAGCAATGAACAAGGGAGGCGCACAGTGAATGCGTGGTGAAGCAATAGTTATTTGTCATCCCTATCCTCTCTTAGCTAGTCGAGGTTACACAGCATCAGGATAGAGAGGCTCTAAGCTATGTTTATTTGGCACAATATCAATCGTCAATCTCATCATGAAGAGACAGCTTCACACGACAGAATTGGCGTTCTCACAGAATTGGCGTTCTCACCCGAAGACGAAGAAGAAGAAAGAGCTGCTAGACGACAGCATGTGCAGAAGTTCATCAATTCATCGATTCATCGATTCATCGATCGAGTCTGACGGGTGTGGCTTGTCCTTGAGAGTGGATGTGAGCTGTGAGTGGCCCAAATAAGGTTGACCTCTGCCCTCTCACCATCAATCACCCGTCACACTCTCGCGGGCATTGACCTGCAGCTTCCGAGTGAGCTCCTGCAACGTGACGAGGACAACCCTCAGTTCAGCAGATAATGGGAGGAAGGACTCAAGCGCGTGGAAGTGGAAGTGGAAGTGGAAGTGGAAGTACATACGCCCGACGTTTCGTATCAAAAGACCACATGCGCTCAAGACCGCATCGCCTGCACATCATAGGATGAGAATCCAGCCAACAGAATCAAAGAAACGAATTATTCTGCAAGCTCCAAGCAGCATCCATGCACTCTCTTCGGCCTAGTCGCTCAGACGCCAACGGTGGATTTGCAGTGAGGACTTCGAAAGCCAAAGGACCAAGGGCCATGCAACTCGGTGACGGACTCAGCGCAGCTCCATTCACTTGAGCAGGTAGGTAGGTAGGCATGCATGAATGCGTGCATGCAGAGTTTCCAAATAATCACAATATGAATAATCACAATGCGTATATAGAAAGGACTCAATAATAGAGTATAGACAGAGTGCGTCGGTAGTTGTAAGGGACATATGTACATACATACATACATACAAAGAAATTGGTGGAGATCGAGATGGAGAAGAGTACATGTTTGCAGTCTCAAAGTACTGTTATGTATAGTACATAGTCGGATGCCGAGACTTGTCGCCCCGCATTTAGTTCTGCGCAGCATGACTTGCATTTGTGGTCAACCTTTGCTGTGTACCTAGGTAAGATGTACCTAATCCAAGATTCTACTTATGTGTACATACAGTAGCCTGTCCACCACAGACCAAAGCAAGGTCCACACAGGCTCCCAGGCTCCCAGGCTCCCAGAATAATGCCAGACTACTGCCAGGACTCCCAGACTCCCAGACTCCCAGACTCTCCTCCCCCCAAATCTTCTAGCCTATCTAAGCGAGAGGCCGGAGTCAAAAAGCTACCGCCTCTTCTTTCTCCACTAGATTTCTTCTTGCAGAGATACATACCTACCTACCTACCTACCTACCTCCAAAACTATCCTCCCCTCCCCACAAATTCCTAACAACCTCCCCCTCAGAAAACCCTACATCTTCATCCTTCCGAGCAGATTTACTCTGTTCCCAACTCTTCCTCCCTCCTCACCTCTTCGCCCCCTACAACCTTCCTCTTTCCGACCACCCCGCCACCTCTCGTCGAATTCTTTTGACGACTCCGCTCCTCATCCTCGTCCCCGTCCTCTTCCACTTTCGAATACCCATCTGGTGCTCGAGTCCGCCTTTTCCTTACGTGAGTTTGGCCCTACCTCGTCCCATGTCGAGCATCCTATCCCCTAGGAGCCGAACAACAAATGAATACAATATACTATACTTTATCTTCATGTTGAAAGGCCAAAGGTGAATATGAGATCTGACTTTTTATCGCACAGATTCACCACCCCTCTTACATTACGATCACCCGGATTGCAATCTCATCCCGTAATACGAAACCTTCTTTCCACAGTATCACCTCATCTTTACGACAAGATGTCTTCCCAACAGGACACTCACGACCAGACTGGCGCTGATGATGTTGTCGATGTCATGGATCGTCTCAACGTTGATGGCGAGCGCCTTGGGCCAGACGGCGAGCCTGCCCCAAAGACCGACGAGGAATATGCCGAAACTCAACTGACTCTTCGTGCTATCGTTTCATCGAAGGAGTCTGGTGTTATCATTGGCAAGGGTGGCAAGAATGTTGCTGATCTTCGTGATGAGACTGGTGTCAAGGCCGGCGTTAGCAAGGTTGTTCAAGGCGTGCACGACCGTGTCCTGACCATCTCTGGTGGATGTGATGCCATCGCTAAGGCTTATGCGATTGTCGCAAAGGCTCTTCTGGAGGGTGCTCCAATGATGGGCATGGGTGGTCTTGTCTCTACCAGCGGAACTCATCGTATGTCCCCACCGCCTCCATATATCTCTAATAGATTGGCTAATTTTCGCCCCGGGAATAGCTATCAAGCTCCTTATCTCTCATAACCAGATGGGCACAATCATTGGCCGCCAAGGTCTTAAGATCAAGCATATCCAGGACGTTTCAGGTGTCAGAATGGTAGCCCAGAAGGAGATGCTGCCCCAGTCGACCGAGCGTATTGTCGAGGTTCAGGGAACTCCAGAGGGCATTCAAAAGGCCATTTGGGAGATCTGCAAGTGCTTGATTGATGATTGGCAACGCGGTACCGGTACGGTCCTCTACAACCCAGTTGTCCGTACTCAAACCGGTGCTGGCCAAGGCGGTCTGCGTAACGAGGGTCGTGAGTATAACCCACGTGTCATGCGCACTGGCAATGGAGCCGATTTCAGCCAAGAGGCCCCACGCACATTCAACCGCCGATCCGATGGCGAGAATGGTGGACGCGGTGTCCCAACTCATGATGAGAATGGAGAGGAGATCCAGACTCAGAACATCAGCATTCCATCGGACATGGTTGGCTGTATCATCGGCCGTGGCGGAAGCAAGATTAGCGAAATCCGCAAGACATCCGGTGCCAGAATCTCCATCGCTAAGGCTCCTCATGATGACACTGGCGAGAGAATGTTCACAATCATGGGCAGTGCTAAGGCGAATGAGACGGCACTCTATCTTCTCTATGAGAACCTAGAGGGCGAGAAGATGCGCCGCAGCCAGGGTAACGCCCAGGAGTAGGCACTTCACACAGTGTCTCTTTCTCGCACTATCAGGTGTTTCGCAAGGATTGAGAAGAGATCTGACTTGCCGCGAGGCTAACTTGGTTGGGAGGCTCTTGATACCTGCGGACTTTGAAATCATTCCTTTCCAACAAAAGCATTTTCCCACTAAATTTATTTTCTTACCTGTTATGGCTCGAGGTGACGATTTTTTTTTACGGTCATCGCTGGTGGTGGCTTTTAGCGACAGTCACTCACGATTCAGACAAACTCGACATTGACATTCGACAACTCGAGGCAGCCGACCTACTGGCTCGAATTCTTATGGAAACGACGTCCTTTTCGAAAACCCTACGAGAATCGTCCTAATCTCGTCATCACGCGGCTATGATCAGAATAAAATCTCATAGGTTACGAAATCATGACAGCTCCCTGCATTATTTTGCGTGTTCACATCCTTGCTCGCGACGGTCGGTTCAACTTCTTCTCGACACCCCTCAACCCATTGCTCTCTGAGACGAAATTGGAGGGCAGCGTTTGAACCTTGATTCTTTGCTGGGCTGGCTCCTCCACGAGATCTCGTCGGAGCTCGTTATCAGATCTTCAGGCAGATTGCAGAGATAGTTAGCTAGTACAGGAGTCAATACGAGCACGAATGAGTTCTTTGCGGTTTTCACGTCTGAGCTAGGATTGACCTGTGCTGATGAGTGAATTGCCTGTGCACTGTCCATAATCTTTTCTATCTGGTTAATATATTTTGTGTGATCATGTGATGATAGATCATTTCATTTTCAAAAGCTGTGAATGAAGAGCCAAAGAAGCCAGCAATTATTATGTTTCCACACGGTACACTGCTTCCTCTCTAATGTCTATTCATGAGTTTCTACGGTTTCCACATACACAGGCGCTCCCTCGTCCATTCCCTCACTTGGTTCCACCGCATTAAGCTCTGTTATCCCACTATTTCCCTTAGCTTTCCCCTTCCCCTTCCCCTCCCCCTTCGACCTTTCACCCCTCTGCCCCTTCCCCCCAGGAGGTCTCCTGCCCCTAACGCACTCCGGCAACTCCGCGACCTCTCGCCCATCCTCCCACAACACGCCCACATCCCCCTTCCTCCCCACCACCCTCTTCCAATACTTCGGTGGCACCAGCCCCTCCGCATCGCCCTCTGTCAGCACGACGCCATTATCCGAAATCCACCACTTCGTCTGGCCATCCGCCAGCGACCGCGCAACATCGATGTAGACCAGCAGCTCGGCATCGTTGCGCATCCCGCTGATGACGTTGGATCCCGTGTCCTCGGGCAGCCCCGCCGAGCAGTGGATGTGGTTGCGGCTCATGGGCTTCAGGCCGCCGGACTGCAGGATGGCGGGGTAGAAGGCGTAGTAGGTGCCGTGGACGACGGTGGGGGGCACGTTGCCCGCCTCGAGGGTCAGGGGCGTGAGGAGGGAGGCGGAGGAGAGGGCGATGCTGTGGCCTTGGTTGGCGCGGATGAGGTAGTGCGATGGGTTGGTGGAGGCGGGGGGAGGGGGGATGACGGCCGGGTTGAGTTTTAGAGCGAAGCGCTGCTTGGCGTTGTCGCTGACGGCGTGTTGGATGTCATCGAAGGTTACTTTGAGAGACTTGAGGCGGTTCCATTTCAACTGGGGAGAGGTGTCAGCTAAGTTATTCGGGAATATTGGAAGCGCGACATCTTTCTGAGGCTCTTTGCAGGATGGCATATAGGCCATTATTTGACAACCAACATTCGAAGCAATAGGAAACTGCCCCACGCCTTCTCCTGCATCCCGCATATCATCCCTCCTCGACAGTCACGTGCCAGCCGACACTCACGCATTCCTTCCTCTTATACCCTTCCCAACACTCGTGCTTCTATCTCTCTACCCGCATTAAAGCCAAAAGAAATCTCACTCACCACCTCTCCAACATCAGCAAAGCCTTCCTCGTCCAGCTTCAAGCCCGCCTTCTGCGCATCATGTCTGAGCAGCTTGCTCAACGCCTTCGACACCTGCACATCTCTGCTCAAACCCCCTCTATTCCCGCCCTTGCGTCCTCCGCCCGATTTGCCTGTAGATTGTGGGATGTCGGAGAGTTGTTCTGCCAGGGCCTCGGAGGCTGTGGAGGGCATCGTTAGATGGATGGGATGTGATGTGATGGTTGCAAATTTGGAAGGCTTCTTGAATATGTGATTTCGGGTGTGTATATGTATATGACCACAAAGGGGAATGATATCCTTTCAAAGAACAGTGAAAGCGCTTTGGTGATGGAAATGGAAGAAGATTTAGAAGACTGAAAGCTTTGATGGAGATGCGGCGTGGAGAGGTTTCCCATATTGGTAGCCTTGTCTCGCTTAGAATGAGATTCCGAGCCCAGTCTCTCGGTCAGTACTATGGCGACAAAGGGCTATCCAGTAGGAAAGTTTACTATTTCAAAAATTGAAGAGCTGGAGAGACTCCTCAATTCCTCAGTCTAGTTTGATATTATCCTATATATTGGTCCCTATTCGGTGTTGGCGGTTAAAAGATGTCAGAGCGACTGTCACAAGCAGGCAAGGCTGAAAAGGCTGAAGAACTTAACAAGGCTGGATTTAGCAAGGCTGAATGAATATCTCTCCCCTTGAGCTAGAAGTACATCACAACAAACGCCCCCTTGATGATCTTCGCTTAGCTCGTCGTAGCATCATAAGCATGTACTCCATTCCATCCATCTATCTCCATTCCTGTCCTCGGGTATATCCCTTCAATTGCTGTACCTGCCCATGCATTCCCGTCCCTCCCTTCAGTCCATCCTGGAGATGCTTTCTTTTCGAAAGCAAATGCCCCAAATATGCAGCTAGCTTCGCTTGTATGATGCTGTCGAAACGTCAAACTCCTCGCTGTTATTGAAAGTCCCTGGTGAACCATTGAATCAAAAAAAACTAAACTCCCATGTTGGTATCGTACAGCCAGCGCTTTGTTTTGGGGCATCTCGAGCAATTCAGCGATGATTGCTTTTTGTATGTTGTAGTAGTTGTTTTGTACATCTCCTCCTCTAGTCTCAACGGAATCCACTGAGTTGCACAGCAGTCGATGAGTCCATGTTGCTGCTACTGCCGGCAACGTTGCTTCTAGCTCTCAGTCTTCCGATCGGACCCACCAAGCTCCTCGTCCTGTTTAATCCCACGGCATCCACATTCTTCATCATACTAACTGGTTGCCTCTGCCCTCTCTCTTCTGCAAGCCGGCCAACCACGCTGGTCGTATCCCTTTCAGGAGTCGACCGATCCAGATATCTTCTCTGTAAAGCTAGGGTTTGGATCGTACTCGAAGGCGAAAGATTAGTTGAGAACTGCCTGCGAACTGGCAAATTCGAAATGACCGACGGAGCTCGCTCAGGAACGGCTTGTTGGCTGGTGTATTCCCTGGTAGAATTTCGCACACGGCCAATCTCCGTATTTGCCCTCGATGGCGCCCTGAACCGTGCATCATCGTCATCATCTCGTTCTTCCGTTGCTGCTCGCCGTCGAGTGAGCATCATCGACGTACGCCGACCAGCTATCGAGGACTGAGTCGGCGTTGTGGCTTGGTTGGGGTCGAATCGCGGACTTGGAAGTGCGCTTGTAGCGAGTAAACTGCTCCTTCTTGCCTCTAGTCTGCTGAGTGCCCGGCTTGGGCTCTGCTTTGCCCTCGTCAGTGTATCACCAGGCGCAATGAGTTGTCGTGGAGATGGTTCCGAATTCTCGACTTGGATTTGCAACTCCTTCCCACGGCTCATGGGTCTAACTGCTGCTGAAGGTCCCGATTGCGATTGTGTGACATCGGACAGAGCAATGCATAATTCTGTCAAGCTTCGGCACATGCTGTCCGCTTTTCTCCTGAGTTGCCTGTCCGCAATGCTTCCTGTGCCAGTGCCGATGACAGATTGAGCGCTAGATATAGGAGGCCCTTGTCGCCCGTCGCTGCCGACCATTGAAGCAACTGCAAGAGCATCCGATGCCGCGTTCTCCAAAGCTTTGTATATGTCCGGATTCAAAACCGACTTCGACTTCGCCAAAGCAGCGTGCAATAGAGGATGGGCCTCCCCGGAATACGTAGCATCGCCATTCGCATCAATCGGAGATATGCTAGCTCCACGGCCGCGCCTTGGAGATGTTGACATGGTGGTTGCAGTCGTGGTGGCAGTCGGAGGTCTCTCACCACTCGCATGGGAAACGGCAGCCCCAGAAGTTGCAGGAAGCTTGCCTGTCAACTCTAACTTTCGTATCCTCGATTTTAAGTCGTCCAATTCATCCCAGACCGTTGATGGAGCAGTTGTGGACGTCGTCCCATCATCGGTACTCTCGGCAGCGTTGGGTACTTCGGCAACATTGACAGGCTCCGCCGTTCTAGCGACAATGGGCGAGGAATTGTACATTCGTGGGGTGGAAAAAGATGAGAGATTCGACTGTCGATATGCGTGACCTCGTACTTGCGAACCTGTGGTAGAATCTGGTATAGATGGTCTTCTTCCGGAGGATGAGGGTTGTGTGTCGTACGTCGATTCGCGGGAATTGAAGACTCTCGGAGTTGACGGCGTCGACCTCGTAGCCAACGGTGGGTATCGCGACTTATTGAGATCCAATGGACTCGTTGGGATCGATGTAGCTCGGCCGTTTGTGTACGCAGCGTATTTCTGGAGTTCGGTTTGTTGACCTTGAGCTGGGCTTTCGTTGCCCCGAGAATATGAGGTGGATACGGTCTGGAGGTCGGACCCACGACGAGGCATCGGAGTCGGATAGGAATTAGAGGGCGGTGGGAGCGACGAGCGATTGCTGGGGAGAGCAATGCGAGACTAGATGACTATCAGTTGGGTGCTAGGAAGGATTAAGGCCAAGGCTCGTGCGTTATATTCAAGGAGATAGCGAGACAGGGACTTGAAACGATAATTTCACGCGATTCGTGAGACACGGCACGATATCACCCCAAATAAAACAAGACGTTACTTACTCTGCGTCTTTCTTGAGCAGTAGTTCTTGCTTTATCTCTATCTTCGTTGCTCTCTCGTCGCGACAAGTCGTCAAGGGCAAGGTCGAGGAATAAATCCCCGCTAGTCCTGCCATTGTCGGGAGACTCAATGTGCTCTCGGTCTGCAGAGTATGTACGCCTGCGATCGGTGTATTCTTCATTTGAATGGCCCACCAATGCCCTTAATGTCCGATCGCGATCATCATCATCATCATCATGCTCCTCGGAGCTGTCATATTGGTAGTAAGATCTGGATTCCATGCCGAGCGATGTGCGCGTCGCAGACGAACGAAATGACCGAATGGGGGGTATTCGGGCAGCAGATGTCGGCGTGCCTGCTTGCAGCTGCTCTTCTGGCTTCGTGTTTGTCGTGCCTTGCGGTTCAGCTGTCGCTGGAGAGGATTGAACCTTCTCTAACGCGAGTTGTTGTTGCGCCAAAGCCCACTCCGTCGTCGATTGATTTTGGGGGCGCACCGCCGGCTCAGGTGGAATTGAGCGCTGGGTACTCAAAGCAGGTGGTGGTCTGGCGAATGTTCCGATACCATTGCTGCTGTGCGATGCGGGCGGCTTGCGGCCTCTTCTGCTTTCTTGCCGTTGCGACGGGCTGTTTGAGGGGTAACAGTTGTAAGGATCTGCGAGTGCTGCTCCGGATCCACCTGTCGGTGCAGTAGTCGCTTTCGTAGATGAGGATGATGTGCCGCTGTCAACTGCTCGTGTCGCGATATCCGATGCGCGCTCTTGTCCTGGAAATGGTGATCGTAGTGCCCCTGGCTTCGTCGCGTACGGTGATGTGTCGGGAGTGAAGTCGCTGTCCGAGGCCGGCGTCAGTAGAGCTGAGACCGGTAAACTGTTCGATCGCTGTAAGTCGGCAAATCTGAAGGCGGGCAGCTTGCTCGAGGTATGATCGAGGCGATGAGCGTGGACTTTGATGGTTTTCTCGGGAGTGTGTGCTTCGTCGTCGAGATCCATGGTCCTCGATTCTCACGAAGCAATTATTGGAGGTCCGGGTGTCATATAGGTGCAGTACAGTATGGACGCGCCGATGCGCTGATGCGCTGCTGATGCGGAGGGAAGGCGAGGTACTCAGGCTACTCTACACGTGCGCGGTCGTGCAGCAGTAGGAGCAGCAGCAGCAGCAGGAAGCGCATGCCAGCAGATCAGAGTATATCCGTAATCTAGGCTGCGCTATCAGGATCAGGGCTTTGTTCCTCTCTCTCCTCTCCCATGTCAAACCAATATCGCCAGCGTGATATAGCAGGAACTCGATAGCGGAAACTCGACTGCGAGCGACGGCGAAGAGTGGGCGGGCAAGAGCAGGAGCAGGAGCAGGAGCAGGAGAGATGAGTTTCGGAGGAGGGGAAGACGCGGAAGACAGTCTAGTTTTACATTCACAGTCCAGCGTCCGAGGGTGCGAATTACGGATGATCGATGGTCAATGATCATACGTACGATGATACGGTACTCTACGGAATCAATCAATATTAAGGTACAACACGATATGTACATACTGTACATACGGAGTAGTAAGGATTATCCGTGCGACAGAACTACGGTGGGTGCTACGGTGGGTGCGGATTCTGTCGCACGGATAGGGCCAGAGATGCAGGTGGCATTGTCGCAATCACACTGCTCTAGGTACTGTACTTTTACCTGATCTACCCAAGAACGTACTGTAAGTCTGTAAATATATCCAATGTGCCTACCTGCATACCTAGATACATATCGTATCCATCACAACAACAGAAGCTCCGCATCAAAAGATCGCAGACAGCGTTGTACTCTTAGGCCACTTCTTTGACGGAATCTGGCCATCTGACCGGATGCGAACATGGCGAGTCCTGTAGAAGCTGCTATTATTCTGCTTCCTCTGAGGCCAGGTCAGGGTAGAGTCGAGAGAGAGCTCTACCTTGCCTCGTCTCTCCACTCGCCCCAGCGCTCCTGAGTCCTGACGTGTCATGGCATACCTCTCCATTAATATGTGCTTTGTACCCGACTCGTCCCGACACAAATATACCGTACCAACACATCCCATCGCATCTGCAGAAGAAGGCCCTGAGACCATCTTGCAAGTCCAAATAGCAAGCAGTCCTGCATACAATATATACATATGGGTAGTATGTATGCATGCAGAATATGAAGTCCAACCGCCATAAATCTGTTTCGATTGTGTGTGTCTGCATGCACGACATGGGGGGCCCATAGCGTGGCTTCAGCCGCCAGACGCGGGAAAGGGGGTCAGGGTCAAGGTCAAAGCCACACGCAGGGGCCGGCCATCTCGGCAAATCAATCCTGCCGATCTGATAGAGACACACATACCTATGTATGTACATACTTACGGAGTAAAGAAAGAAGATGGCGGGAAGGAGCACAATGCTCGCACTCTGCTCTACCGGATCCCTGCTGATAATCGTGTGCTTTGAGACAGCCGCTGCACCTTGAAGAGGCGGTGTGCTGTGTTTCCGATCTCTGCCACATATCCTTCTCACTTTCTGGGAATCACTTGCATATACATGCGTCTGGCTTTGTTTGAGAGTCGAACTGCAGATGTAGAACTGCAGATGTAGATCTGAAACGCAGGTTCACCAAAAAAGACAATCGGATTTCACGATATATGTATTCATTCTCGATCATGCTAGCTGCGGCAACGACGCAAATCTCACAAGGGCTAATGGATGAGATCCAAATAGCGATGATGAATGATCAAAATATGCCTGCCAATTGCCAACGCCATTTTCTGTATACCAAGCCGAGGGCGACCATCCTCGGCGATGACCTTTTTACTTCGCAAACGCCTATGATCTTTTTCGGTCATGTCCAAAAATTAATATGCATCCAACCTTGCCAATCTTTTCGACATACTATATAAAGTTAGAACAGGACCATTATGATCGTTTTTGAAAATGGAAAAACTTACAAGTCAAAGAATGCAAATTGGCTAGGCGTGCTGCCAAATTCGTACACGAATCTAGACGCGAGATAGCTACCAAAGATAGCACGGAGGTAATTCTCTGGAACTCTCTCCATGATGGAGTCGAGACCGATCTTGTCGAGCAAAAGCTTTGGCAGAGCATCGCGGAGCACCGACCTTTTAAGAGGTTCGTTGTGCCAGAGCTCCGTGTTCTGAAGCTCTTCGTCGAGTTTGGTGATCGCGACACTCAAGGTATCACTCAGAATTGATCTTGGGACGCCGGTCTGTGCGTTCTCTCTCCAGATGGCCTCAAATTCGAGTCTAGCATTACGCTTGATGGTTTCCTGGACTTCCTTGACGTAGGCATTGTAGAACGCAGGAGCTTCGCCGTCCTGACCCACACACATGTGCTTGAGGAAGCCTTCGTCATCGAATGAAAGAGAGGCAAGAACCTCCAAAGAAGAAGAGGTCACGCCGCCTTTATTAGCAGATGCATCCTTGAAAACAATGCATCCAGCTTTTTCCAAACGGAGTTTGGCATCTTGCGTAAGGAATAAGTTTGCTCCTTCGACAATATAAGGAATCAAACTCTTTCCGTCCTCGATAAGCTTGTTGCAGGTGAGGAGGTCGATGGATTCAGGACGACCGCCACAAGGAACGAAAATGTCCGTCAAGCCGGTGTGTCGGAGATGGAAAGTGTTTCTGAAGACCGTGCCATTGGTGATCACCTCGCCGCTTGGGAGAGTAACAGTAGTATCATCAAGAAGGACACGATATCCATCCTTCGAGAGCTTCGAGACATCAAACTCTGAGATCGTAACTCTCTTCTTGGCAAGTCGTACCAGCTCATCGTGATCAATTCCGTTAGGATCCACAAGAACACCGGCACCGTCCACAATGGAAGTATACTTCTCGTTGCTAAGGAGAATTTCGTTCGATCCAAGGTCACCGTCAGGGCCACCAGTCTGCATCTTTCGAACGGTCGATGGATCAAGCTTGAGCTTGCGATAGATGCCTGTGACATACTCGCGAACTGAAAGAGTGGTCATGCCATAGTGGTCGTGAGGGATACCGCCAAGCTTGGGGCTCTTGCCTGTGAAGAACGACTTCCACCATGGTGCGCCTCTCGTTCGGGCATGCTCTGTCGCCCAATCAACAAGCTCTGCGGTGTTCTCATCAGGGCCCAAAAACAATATCTCTTGCTTGCCATAAAGGTCTACAATTGGATCTTTGATTCCTGGACTCGTAGGTGGCAGCAACAGATCCAAGATAGAATCAATATACTTCTCGAAGGCTACGCTGCCCTTGTCTTGTTGTTGAGGATCGAGAAGGATCACACCCTTTGAGCCACCTTCCGGAATATCCTTGTTCTTTCTCTGCTGAGTGTTTGCAAGGCCATAGTTCTCATCAAACATTCTTCGTGCATTAATGGAGAATGCTTCGCGATTTCTGGACTTTACGATGCGGATACCGCCACGAGCAATGTCACGGAATCTCAGATGGAAACCTCTAGCTTCGGAGCTGATGACAAGGAACATGCCGAACAGTGGTTGAGGATACTCAATGCTTGGCAAGAAAGATGGATCCATCCGGAAGCTGAGGGCGACTTTGGTCGGGGTGAAGAAATTTGTCTTCAGAATGGAGTTATTAAAGGTGCGGAAGGCATCCATGACCAACTGTTCATGCTCATTGTTCACGGTCTTCACAATGAGGTCCTTGAGTTCTTCGTCGTTAAGAACATCGGCTGGCGTCGTTGGAGCTGAATCATCAGCACTGAGTGCAGCGTGGAAATGCGTGCTGGCAAAACTCAGATAGAGCGACCGAACAAGGTCTGGATATTGACTGATGATTTCCAGGATATAGGCAGGTGTGAAAGTCTCTGTGCGGAGACGACGCTTGATGTTGGAGAGAATCTCGGCGTGGGCGCTATTTTCCGAGTCTAAAGCCGAAACTAGGGAAGCATACTCAGAACCAAGTCTGTTCAGGAAATGTTGCACGAAAACCCAGACGCAATGTCCATATATCGTCTCCTGCAAACTTAATCGACCAACAGCAAACAGAGATTGGAATCTATTCTGCGGAATGCAATAAAGCAGCGAGATCTCGCGAGCAATATGGCGGACGGACCTATCAATCGGAGGGTATTTGGTATCGGGTGGGAGATCCGGAGTTGGCTTCAGATATATAGACATGACCGTAATGCCATTCGAGAACTGCTCTACATATTTCCTTGAACTGGTGACACCGTAGTAGTGGTACAGATCACTGAGCGCGCTGAACAGCCCGAGAGCAGTGCGTTGACGGAAAGCGACCACCAATCTCTTCTCATTCGAGGCCTCAATATCGAAGACTTCTATGACAGGGCCATTTCGCTTGACGGCCAGATCGATAATATCTTGATAAACCTGCATGGTGTTCTTCGTCGCCTTGGCCAAAAATCCTCTGTCGCCAATGATGTGTAACCGAGTCTCCGACGGATCAGGCTTTGCATCCACGAACTGGCATTGATAGACGAAGTAACAACGCATTGTCGCAGAAGATGCAGAGTCTAGCTTGCCTGGCGATCTGAACGTCTCGACCCTGAATCTTCTGTTGGGATCTCCACCATCCAGGTATTTTGCCTCAAGTCTCTGCTCATATCTTGGACCGCTTGTGTTGCTGATGCCTGGCTCGCTGGTATCGATATAGATTGCATGATCGGTAGCTTCCATGTCGAGTCTGATTTCTTGGCGCTTGTCTTCGCGAGCAGCAGCAGCTACCTTTGCCGCGTAGAGGGAAGTAATGTGGCTCGTGATGGCTTCAGGCGTCTCGGTTTCGAAATAGACATCGTCAATGCCGAGATCATTGTAGAACCATTCGACTTGGCTATCAATGTGATTTGCTGGGATCCAGGAGGATTTCAGAACGGACTTCTTGACTGCATCATCTATCAGCTTTTAATGCTCAATGCATTGAGCTCAGGAAATCACCTTCGTCCATCTGTGCGTTCTTTCCGTCGAACTTCGGAGCTATGTATCCAACTGTGGCTGAACGAAGGACCTTATGTCCATTGCCACTGCCATTGACTCCATTGATGGCCAAATGAGCTGGCTGTGGAGACGGTATCCGGCCGGGTGTTCTGATTACTTGCTCGATAAGCTTATTTGGCAACGGAGTGTCGTTGAACTGGACAGGCGCCATTCCGTCGGAGCATGGATCGATATATTGGGGGAAAGCTGTCATTGCGAGGTCAGCCTGGAGAGGAGCATAAAACATGGCACACAAGCGTGGTGAGAAAGGTGGGGAGTGCAGGGCAACGCCGAAGCTTCCAGGCCTGTGAATTTGGCTTTTGTGTAGGGTCTACAGATGCAGCCAGGACAAGGAGAAAGCGAAAAGACATACCTTTCTCGGATCTCTGAGGTTGATATAGACCTCGATTCTCACCGTACCACTATCACAATAGCAGTCGATAGTATTGTGTAGATCTAAACAAATAAAACGTTATCTTCAGGCCTCGCTCGAGCTCAGGTTGTACGTGAACAGGTACGTGGGACAAGGAACGGATAAAGGAAGCGAGCTGTAACTCAAGATAAGAGCGATGCAAAAGTTGAAATGTACTCACGAGTAAGAAGAGAATCGGTATGTCTCTTTTCCTCAGCGTCTGGTGAAAGGCGAGGGTTGGAGATAGGAAGGACGGGTTCCTGCGTGTCTGGTGTCGGTTGTCCAGAACAACACTGCGGTAAATCAGTCGGGTTGTGGTGATGTCGTCAATCGATAAGGACTGAGGAACAAGGATATTCCAAGACTCTGCTGCTTCACTGGCTGATGTTTGAGTTTCAATGGACGCAAGAGAGGTAGAGTAGAAGTAGAGTAGAGGTGGAGTAGAGGTGATAATGATCTGAAGGTAAGGATACCTTATGTGATCGGCAATGCAATGGCAGTGCGTACGAGATATATGATTCCAATACTGGATAGGTAACGGGTCTTAGGATCTTATGTATGAAGGAAGGATGAAGGTGAAGGATGAGGGTGAAGTGAAGGTGAAGATAAAGATAAAGAGGCATATACACGATGCGATGCGGGCCCCCAAGGTGTCTTATATGGAGCATGGACCTTGAGAGCTACAGAGTACGGAGGCGCATGGTACCTGTCACGTCACGATTATGAGATTTCTGTGGAGACGCAGTAGTAGTAGGTAGTGAGCTCTGTCTTGTAGTCGCCAGCCCAACAAAAATAATAACCCCTCCTCAAATAATTTGGCAGGTGAGCGTTGCGTCGCAATGATCATTATCACCATAATAATTACGTTAGAGAGCAGCAGAATTGGGCCTTGTGGAATTGTGGAATTTCGAAACTGATCATCGGATCAGATCAAGGATTGTCGAGACGTGGACGAGACTCCACTCTTCCACATTTCACCGATCAATTCATTCATTCTATCAATAGCATCGACGCCTTGCCAGATTCGACATCGCCACATCTCCATATCTCCTTGTACGGATAACGGATAGGTATACGTATGTAGGTACCTGTTTGGTATTTCAAGGGCATCATTTGCGGTATTTGCGGCATTTGAGGTCGATTCAGGGAAGAACGAGCCTTGCGAGGCAACGACCCTGTCTTGCGCTTGCTGTGTAAACGGCTTCCATACGGCGACTTCCATCCGTTCCATCAATCATCCCCTATCCCACTCATGTGCCTGACCACCAGCAACTCCCGCTTGCCGGACCAGGGCGGGGCTGGCTGGCCGGTTGGCTGGGGTTGGCTGGACAGGGCGCAAACAGCGCAGAATGGTCGAGAGTGCGAGAGAATAATAATGATAATGAGAATGAGAATAATAATAATAAAAAGAAGAAGAAGAAGAAGAAGAAGAAAGAGAGCTATGACTGGGAGATGGCTCTCTGCCTCTTCAGATGATCGTAGGCAAGGGCACTCCAGGGCACTCCAGGGCACTCCATTTGCACAATACACGGGCTACAGTACGTAGGTAGAGGTCGCCTCCCCCTCTGAATCCCCCATGTCGTGCCTCTCCAAACGCCCAATTCACGCTTTGCGGCGGCAAGATCGTGTGGAATACAAGCGCGGTACTTATCCGCTGACCTGGTGTGGCCGAGGCGAGTACAGATATGTACGTAGGTACTGTCCAGTCACTCTTCTATGGCCCTCCCTAACAAACAATACATCAACAATACATCATCCATACCGCATCCTCGTGACCCGCGGACCACGACCACAACCACAGCAGTAGTAGTGACTCGTACACAGCGTCACGAGCCGAACTGGAAAGTGGAAAGCTGGTGGCACAGCACAACAAACAGCCTCAGACTACAGACATGGCGCCTTCATTAGTGGTCCATGGTGCTCGATCGAAGATGGAATTCCCCAGGTATTGTACGTAATATGTGATATTACCTTATTGTAACTTTTTGTAACTTTAGTCTTTGCAAGAACAGAGTGCCAACTATCTTACGTACTTGGGCATCCAACCAACCTAAGGAAGGCCATTCTTGTTTCCATACCTTGGACTGAGAACACGAATCTTAGGAGCCAAATGACCAAAATGGCCCAACGGATTGTGCGATGCATGTAGAATAACACAGTGCATAGGTACTAAATAATATTATAATAGGTGATGGAAGACCTGAAAGGTGTAAGTTGTAACTCGCAAGGAATCCCTTACAGCCATTCCAGGAACCATTAACAAGAATGCGTGGTTAAAAGACATGGTTAATGACTAATGCTTCCCCGCAATCCGACGCGTCTGGCCTCTTTCAACATGTGACCTCCTTCTTCCGACCAATGTGGTATGTAAGCTGTTGGCGGACCTTCTGTTTCCAGAACATCAGTGAAATTCGCCATTTCGTTGAGGATGAGTGATGGGCAATAATGATGTGAATGATGAATAATGTGAATGATGTGAAATGAACGGTGAGGTCGCACTTGGGCCCTAAAGCCTGAAAAATGACGCTAGATCCTTGCGCTCATTTGCCATATATGTATCACGAACGTTAGACCATGGCATCTCGACATCACCGCCCCAGACATCCACGTTTCCATTACCCCCAGGAAACCACGACGGCTACCGACGCTCCAGCGACCTTCCTCACACGCCAGTCTGACTGCCTGACTGCCTGACGACTGACAGTGACAGTGACAGCTCGCTCGACCTCTAATTACCTATCTCATTTTTCTTACACAATTGTGCATATCTTCTGAAGTCGTGCTTCTCTTTGTCGTCGTCAGCTGCTGATGAGAGATTTCTCTCCCTCTCTCTCTCTTCACCAGGTCTCGGTCAGTCATCAAGGTGCGGGGAATAACCCCCCTGGCCCCCTGGACCCCCTGGACCCCCTGGTACCCCGCAAAGAGCTAAGAGACATAGCTTAGCTTACTGTAGGCAAAGCCGTTGAAGATGGCAGAAGCAGGAGAAGTGGCTGGTGACGCTGGTGACGCTTCATCCGAGGCGCCACGCATCCCATTCAGCTCGAAGGAGTATGCTCTGCAGCTCGATGAACAGCATCCTCTGGAGCACCTTCACCTCCGCCTTCGAGATGAGTTTCTCATCCCCTCAAAGGCCGACCTCAAGAGTCAGAGTCTCCCAAAACGCGGTGAGTGAGGAACTGTCCATGCGATCCATGTCATGAGCCTGAACCGCCCCATCTCTAACTAATGATGGAAATAGGGGCACATCAGCTGGACGACCGAGACCGCGAGTCACATGATCCGTGCGTCTACCTGTGCGGAAATTCGTTGGGCCTCCAGCCACGCCGAGTCGCGACTCGTCTGAACCAATATCTCACCACGTGGGCGACACAAGGTGTCTTTGGCCATTTCAAACCACTCTCCGATTCTCCGCTGCCGACATGGCTCGATGCGGACGAGAAGGCGTCGAAGGCGATGGCCCCAATTGTCGGCGCCGATCCTAGCGAGATTGCCATTATGGCCACCTTGACCGCCAATTTGCATTTTCTCATGTCTTCCTTCTACCGTCCAGATCCGAATGGACGTCACAAGATTATACTCGAGAGCAAGGCCTTTCCCAGCGATCACGTAAGTCTACGAAGATCTCTTTCGAGGCCCCTTTTCTCACATCAAAAACTAGTATGCCGTGGAGTCTCAAATTCGTCATCACAACCTCGATCCGTCCAAGTCAATGGTCACGATTGAGCCGGTCAAAGATTCTCCTACATATCCTCTCCTTGACACTGAATATATCATCTCGATCATTGATCAACACGCATCAGATACTGCCGTTCTCTTACTTCCCGGCATCCAATTTTACTCTGGTCAGCTGTTTGATATCAAGACCATCACAGCTCATGCTCAATCTCGCGGCATTTTTGTCATCTGGGACCTTGCTCATGCCGTTGGAAATGTGCCACTGCAGCTCCATGACTGGAACGTCGATGCCGCAGCATGGTGCAGTTATAAGTACATCAACGCAGGTCCTGGCGCCATCGGCGGCCTCTTCGTCCATTCTCGCAACTCACAGACTTCTGCACCCGTCTTTCAGAACCGTCTCAGTGGTTGGTGGGGTAGCGAAAAGGCAACTCGCTTTGCGATGACCAACGAATTCAAGCCCACCCCTGGTGCTGCCGGCTTCCAGCTTTCTAATCCGAGTATTATGGACTTGACGTCTCTCTGTGCTAGTCTCGAAGTCTTCGCGCTTTCAGACATGGCCACTCTTCGTGAAAGGAGCATTAGATTGACTGGCTATCTGGAACGCTTGCTGGTCGCTCTTCAAGCAGAGGTTGGTCAATTCACCATCATCACTCCTCGAGATCCGACACAGAGAGGTGCTCAGCTGAGTTTGAAGCTTGAAGACGGGCTCTTGGATGTGGTGATGCAGGAGCTGGAGGAGCGATCCGTTGTTGTGGATGAGCGTAAACCAGACGTCATCCGTGTTGCCCCTGCGCCGTTGTACAACAACTTTGGCGATGTGTGGGTCTTCATCCAGGCGTTCGCTGAGGCCTTGAGGGTAGCTCTGACTGTCAAAGAGAAGAATGCGGTGCTTCCTGGCTCGGATAAATTGTTGCAAACTATTTAGCCCATTGATCCTTTCGCAATCACTTCGGGCTCTACAGATAGGGCGTCAATAACCCTTAACTCGGATTGCTGTACAGACTACAAACTCTACCATAGTCCATAGATAGGCTTTATTGAGGAGGCAAAAAAATACATACCCCCAAGTTTCAGGTCTCTGCGTTGGAGTTGTGGCTGTGATACTGTGGCTGTGCCAACCTCAAAGCCTCACTCAGGCGGGCCAACACTCGATTTTGGCCGTGACGCAATGAAATCACTTAGATACTTTCAACAACGGGCCTGACAGTTCAGTGGTATAATTCTGGCTTTGGGAGCTTCGGTATTCAAAATTGTAAGGATACAATGATTAACTCAACTTTTATAGCCTTACACATATCAACAATAGCCACTGAGATCGCTTCGCGTATATTCCCGCAATACTTATCTGATATTCTTTTTGTTATTCACAGCTACTGCTCTTGTTTGTTCTATTAATCTTTTGTGTAAAGACCTGCTTCTTCAGTCTGAGAAAGTGAGACGCCCATACAAGTAAAATATACCGAAATTTGCTACGCCTTGGCTACGCAAATCCAGCTGGTGGCACATCCGCACCCAATCGATAATATCTTGCTCCCCTCAGGTAAATGCCTGGCTGAAGCCACGATATTCCATGTACCTTTCACATCCCCATCAGTTGTCTTGGGTCCGCAATTGCCATGCTCTCCCCAACCCCAAGCCATGACATCTCCCTCGGTGCTCAGTGCCAGAACATGCTCGCTTCCCACAGCCATCTTCGACACTTCCGGCAGACCTGGAGGAGCACACTGGCCATGGTCATTCCTTCCTGCAGAAAGCATTGCTCCGTTGTCCATAAGCAGGACTACATGACCCCATCCTGCGCCGACATCTTTCCAGCCGCTAATGTGCGCGGGAAGGGAAGATCGGATGTCCCACTTGTCGAAGCCAAGGAGCAGGTGGTCTTCTGTTCCTCGCTTCCCGAGAAGAAAGGTAAAATCACGTCCACACACGGCTCTTGCGACGGGGAAGGAGACATCGCAGATCTTCCGCGGGGAGTTAACTATGGCTTCCGGCAGTCCCAATTCTCCCTTTCGTCCGCTGCCCCAGCCATAGACGTCACCATTGTCAAGGACAACAACGACGTGGCTGACACATGCGGCCAGATCAGTGACTTCGGTGCCTGGCGGAGGAAAGTCCGCGATGAGCTGAGGATTGCCCGTGCGAAAAATGAAATCTCCAAGGCCGAGCTCTCCTCTGTTGCCGGTGCCCAAGCTGTATACTCTTGTTGCACGCCCGTCATCATCTCTAATAACAATTATCGATGCTTCCCAGGTCGCCGCGCAGTGCGTGACTTTGAACTGCCCTTCACCTGTGGGGTCTCCGTTCGTGAGCAACACGGGACTGAAGCACGTATCGGGAAAGTCTCCGGATGATTGAAATTCAGCTCCACGGGCTCCATTCGAGGTGTCCCCTGCACTCAAGAGCTGCCCAGCCGATGTTAATAAAAGGGTGTGGTTTCCACCAGCTCTGATTGTCACGGCTCCGCCACTGATTATGGAGTCGTCGAGAAGGACCTCTTTGGGGACGGAGACGTCGGCTGCATGGCCGATTCCAAGTTGTCCAGACCCGTTTGAGCCGATTGCATACACAGCTGTCATGTCGGAAAGTATGAAGATAATTCCATTGGAAGTTGGTCTGAATATATATATCAATTCAAGAGCTTGAACGTGTCTGGCATGATCTTGAGGTCCATAAACGGTTAGCTCGATATGGCTCGCTTGATCGTCATGCCTGCCTCAGGTTTCAGAACTAGATATGCGCTAAGGGTTTTCGGTTGTTGCGACCCACACAGTTTTTTCAACTACTTCTTCTGTCGAAATCTTTCCAGCTTTACGACACGACACGACAAGATCATCATCACGACAACCGCCAAAATGCCTTCCACGTACGAAACCCTTTCTCCTTCGATAAGCTGATGTCGAATTGTGTTGGGGAACAGATATAGTCGTGGTCCTTTCGCTGTTGCTTTGCGCATCGACTGTCAGCTCCAGAGTGACCGATGTCCATCAACCAGCTCGATATTTCCTGAGCTGCTCCCTCATTGATCCAGGCCCGAAAGGGCTTGTGCTATGAGAGACGCAGTACGGGGTTTTGAGGTTGAAGATGTCAATCTTCTCCTCTAAAAGCATTGCCGCACTTCGTGCCGTAGTACCTGCTTGCAACGCGCGACAGAGAACTGGTGCTGGAACAGGTGCTGTGCATACTTCTCGGACATAGTTCGAGGTCTTGTTGGATGAGAGTCGCATCCAATGCGCGAAGCATTGCTGTGCCCTTTGGGCTCAGGGAGCGTTTCAAACGCTGGGTGTCTCACCGATCAAATACATCTCATCGTCGAGTCAGCCTCTAGTCGAGAATGCCGCGCTATAGCTGCAATTCTTCACTCGGCACTCTCTTCATATATGTATATGAACGTGGACACAGACTAATTAAACATGCAGTACCGTCCCAACTCAGGAGCAGATCCTCGTCCCAGAGACTCTCTTGAAGAAGCGCAAGTCGCAGGAGAAGGCCCGTGAGGAGCGCTCCGCTGAGCTTGAGAAGAAGAAGAAGGTTCGTACACTTTTTTCATACCTATCTATGAGTGGCATGGTGGAGGATTATATGATGCATAACACCATTTTTGCGACTAGGCACAACAGTGTCGATGTTGTCGTCAATATACCATCTTTCGGGTCTGATTTATCGTCAACCATGTCACTCATGTTGGATTTTTCTCTTTGGATCAAAGCTAACTCCAATCAACAGGCCCAGAAGGAGAAGCGTGGCGTCATCTTCAAGCGTGCTGAGAAGTACGTCAAGGAGTACCGTGATGCCGAGCGCGAGAAGATCCGTCTTGCTCGTCTCGCCAAGCAGGATGGTTCCTACTACGTTCCAGCTGAGGACAAGCTTGTCTTTGTTGTCCGTATCAAGGGGTAAGTGATTGTTCTCTACCCTACTTATGGCCTGACTGACCCTTTCACAGTATCAACAAGATTGCTCCAAAGCCCCGCAAGATCCTCCAGCTCCTCCGTCTGCTCCAGATCAACAACGGTGTCTTCGTCCGTCTTACAAAGGCTACTCTCGAGATGCTCAAGGTTGTCGAGCCATGGATCGCTTATGGTTACCCCAACCTGAAGACCGTCCGCGAGCTCATCTACAAGCGCGGATACGGAAAGGTCGAGAAGCAGCGCATTGCTCTTACCGACAACGCCATCATCGAGGCCAACCTTGGCAAGTACGGCATCGTCTGCATGGAGGATCTCATCCACGAGATCTTCACTGTCGGACCAAACTTCAAGCAGGCCGCCAACTTCCTCTGGCCATTCAAGCTGTCCAACCCAACTGGTGGTTTCCGCACCCGCAAGTTCCGCCACTACGTCGAGGGTGGTGACCTTGGTAACCGCGAGGACAAGATCAACGCTCTCATCAGACAGATGAACTAAGTGTTCGCTGCATGGTGTTGGGTGTGTGGGTCATCAAAACGGGATTGGAGTGTTTGCTTGCTTCTTAGCTATTTAGCATGAATGGCGTAACCACGGCAATACTGAATCACGATTCACTTCAGTATAATGACTTATGATACCAAAATAATATTCCATTATTGTGATTCCTGTGCCATACATGTCCCGTCCAATTATGCCATTTGCCTGTTATACATATTCATCGTTCTTCCATCTCGATAGCTATTTAATTGGAACTTGAACCATCGTTGGCATTAGCCTATTAGGTAGGTATGAGTTATCTGAGTCCTTGCCATGTTTCCATGCATGAATGTTCTTCAAGACTCTGCCTCGCCGCTATCCTCTGGGGGGGGGTTATTTTCTAGGCCTTAATATCAAAACTGGTCCCGCATCCACAGCTACTCGTTGCCAACGGGTTATCCACAATTTTGAACTGACTCCCAATCAATTCCATCGTATAATCGACCTTGCTCCCCTTCAACAGCTCCAAGCTCGGCCCATCCATGACCACCTTCGCGCCCTGCTGGCCCTCGAAGACCGTATCGTCCTCGTCGAGCTTCAGTTCCTCCGCTGCTATGCCTTGCGCGGCGGCGTCAGGAGCGAGTGGCTGCGAAGTGCTGGGGTCGATGGGAGGGACGCTGGTGAGGGACATCAGGTATTGGAAGCCGTGGCAGCCGCCCGACTCGACGGTTATGCGCAGGGCGAGGTGGGGGTTTTGGTCTTTGGTCATTATCTGTTTGAGACGCTGGGGTTTGGTGTCAGCACTGCTCGCTCTGGTTTTTCTTATAGCCTCAGAATAGACGAGACGCATAGGGCGCAAGAGGGATGGGGGGCGGTGGGAGAGCGTACATTCGCTGCCCGCGGCGTAATCTCCACGTTCATGTCGTTTCCATCGTCGTCTTTGCGAGGGTTGTAGATTGCGGTGGTTGCGCGGCGCAGGGGCGTCGATGTGAATGTCCGCGACGCCGCTGGCCGTGACGGTAACCGAGAGATCGTTCTGAGCGTATTATGAGAGGTTTGTGGTGGGACGCTGGGGAGAAGGAAATCGAGGACTGGAGTAGTGGAGAGGGAGCGGCAGGAGACGACTTGGAGGAATGCTCGTGCGGGAGCAGCGGTGGGGATGGTTGTGCAGTGCTGTATACAGCGCCGTGATAGAGTTCGTGCTGCCATTGTGTCTTTGGGCGGGTATATGAGAGGAAAGGTAGGTTTGAGAAGTTGGATTACTCACAGGCACTTCTAAAGTGACGGCTTTGCCGTTGGAAGTAATTACTAAGGCATCCTTGTGACAGGCCGATGTGTAGCCGAGCTAGGGATACAAGGCTACGTTTGGGAAGGAGACGAGGCTGAGCATGGTGCGAGAAAGCGTTACTGCAAAACTTAACATTATTATTCAGTTTCATTAATTAAGGTCATGTTTCTATAAAATATAACTAAGCGCCGAACGATTATTTCCCCAAAACACGGTCAAAAACTGCAAGTGTATGCCGCCATGCCAATGTCCCGAATCCATCCTCACGATACTTCGCCAACAACTTTTTATCCGGAAACACCTCGTTATTCCAGTTGGTTCTGTACACTCCGTTTCCTTCCCCGTCCTCAATCACCGTCGGCGTCGCAACTTTCAGGCCGTCGATCAACCCTACCGCTCCTCCTTTATCGCCTTCCTTTGCGGCACCAGCTCGATACTTGCCGCTCGTGCAGTTGAAGAGCTGCCGCTCGCCCGCTTCCTCAGGAGTCAGGTGTAGAACGAAGTAGAAGAGCCAGGGCGCGACTAGCCAGCGGAATGCCGTCGCTGGGTACTTCCACCAACCCTTGGCGGTATCAAGCAGCTTCTGCAGGATATCCGTGTTGACTCCGCCTGGGTACGCATGGCAGAACGTGACAGTTTGGTATTCCTTGGCCAGCTCTTCGAAGCTGAGAGTTGTCATCGTGATGACGGCACTTTGGGCACCTATGCGGGTGAAGTTCTCGTGAAACTCCGACTCGAGATCCTTAGTGGTCAGGACGCCCTCTTTGTTGGCTGCGAAGATGGAGACGACTCGTGGGTGCTCAGATTTCAAGAGCAATGGCAGCAACAAATGGGCGATGAGCAGACGTGAGTAGTACTGCAGTGCCAAATCCGCATCGAGCCCTTCCTCGGTTTCTATCAAATTGTTAGGGTTTATGGTCGAGAGTATTGGATGGAGACTGATGCTGAGATATGCAAACCTTCTATTTGGCTGTTAAAGGTCAAGTACCCTGGGCTCAAACACAGCACATCCACTTTGCTTTCTTTACTCTTAATCTCCTCACACGCTCTCTTGGTCTCATTCAAAGAAGTAATTTGTGCCTCGAGGAATACCCAAGCACCCTCGGGGTTTAATGATTTCAGCTCATCGAGGTGTGGCTGGAACTTCTGGAGCGAGCGTCCGATGATATAGGCTTTGGGCGCGTTGCCATACTTGGCCAGCGTCTTAAGTACGGCAAGACCGATTCCAGAAGTTGCCCCAGCGAAGACAACGGTAAGGCCAGGAGAAGAGGAAAGAAGGGCGTTGGAGGCGCGGACTGTTTTGAGAGATACCATTGCGGTTCTTAGATATTAAGAGTGTGCGTGTGTGCAAGATACCGGTAGATTGTATAGAGTATTGCGTATTGATTTCTAGAGAATAATGAGGAGGAAATGATCTTTTAAATAGAAATTACCACTTTACCATATATGATATAATGATGGATGGCAGAGTCAATCCGTGGAATATTCGAAATGAGAGAGAACTCGATGTCGGCGGAAGTCAATGAAAGCCCGACATACCGAGCGAAGAATAAATGCCGACGACAATTAAACACGAACATGGATGAGCATGTGCATGTGCACGTGCATGCAGCATGCAGGTATTACATCACCAGTATCTACTACTACGGATAACCTGGTGATTGTCATCCTTTGACGTGCGAGATGGAAATAGGAAACCATCTCTTGGCTTTGCAACCCATCAAGGAGCGTTTCCAAGCCAGTCAGCGTGCCCGACAGATGCTGAGGCTTCATTGCGCAACACCCATTCTCATGGAAGACTCTGGTTACAATAAGCCGAACCAGTCCATGATCACCGACCGCGGATATTTCTTGTTCTACCAAACTTTGATGTTATAAAACATATCTCAACAAGATCTCTAGAGAATCGGGCTAGTTAGCGTCTTTTCTATCGTGGATGTGGACGCTATTCACAGAGTCATTCATTTTCGTTGGAATCCGTTGAGCGCAATCTAATTAACAGCAATTGACGTTGGATAGCGAGCCGCATTTCTCAAATCATGATACTCCAACGTGCTACAAGTCCTCGTATGTTAGTTGCTTGTCCTCGGTCGAGAATTCCTTTCGTGGAATTGGACCAACGTTGACGCGTCTATCAGCTTTGTTGAAATACGCCAAGCTCCAGCGTTCTGGTACTTCATCGCCATCCATATCTCTTGACCGCGTTATCCAATGCAGACCTGATCGTATGAGGCTGTTGATCCAGCGTTGAGGAGTCTCCGAGACGATGACTACGACCTCCTCGTCTGATTCATATGGCATAGGAATGAAGGTTCCTCGGTTGCTCCGATCCTCATATTCCAAGCTAGGCGCCATGTCAGGAAACTCTAGGGAGATGATGCCGAAGTCATTATGTGACCAGATATAAAGAGTTTTGGAGCTTGTCCCACGGTGCTGGCTAGGACTTTAAGAAGAGTCAACCAAAGCTCGCCGCAGTAGGAGAAGAAGTCTTCCATGGTCGACTAGTAGCTATGGAGGAATTCCTTCAATGGCCACTTGCTTTGGAACAGCTCATTACAGGGATGCCCACTGTCGAAGTTTCCTGTCGAATGGTAAAAAGCCCTTTTGATCGGTATAATTATTGGTAAGGGATTTTTTTTTACCTTATTATCGCTGAATTGGGGAGCCTCGACGTCACCTATGTTGCTCTCAAGCCACCATGTCTTCTCTTTACCTGTGATACTCCAGCCGCATTGCTGACTCTGTTTAACGCGGATCATTTATGAGGACTTTCTTATGCTCAAATGAGATCTGGAAGAAATGCTTGATCTGTTTATTTGTTAGCAACTTAAACTTCGCCTCATAGCGCGACTTAGTGGGAGGGACATACTTGGTCGAAAACCTCTGCTACAACGGAAGTGGTACACTATGATTGACTAATTTGATAAATCCTTGCTGCATCAAAGCTGTGCAGGAACTTTTGCGGAAAGATGATACTTGGATGTTTGCAGGCTTGAGCACCGTATAACAAGTATAACAACATCTTGTCAATAGTCTTTTGTACGAATCTTTCCGAAGACAGTCCTCATCAGCTGATCGTCAATTGTTCCGGATCTCCACCAGTCCATACCACGGACTGATTAAATGGATCTCATCGTGAGACGGCTGGTGGCACATCTACTGTAACCCCTCCTGTTTACTCTTTTATATACCTAGCTTAAGCCGATGGAAGCGTGTACGCGGTGTCTATGGATATATCAAAAAGTGTTATGAGGTATCTAACAGAGGTGTCAACTCAAATGGGACGGACGCAAGCAAGCAAGCAAGCAAGCGTTCTTCAGCCCTCCCGGCTCGGAAACCCTGCACTTGTCAAGATGCTGGAATTTGGAAGCAAGGGTTGCCCTTCTCAAAAACGCGCTGCGGAGCAGCTCACGTTCTAATGAGGTCTGAAGCAAATCCGATTGCAGAAATGCCAGTGATACTGAATACAGGGACTACATATGCGATTTGGAGATTCCTATCTATCATGCAATGTTCGGAACCTATATCATTTTTATCACTTAACAAGCTCTAGAGTATCCGATAGTAACAGCATTTTTTTTTAGTACGCCGTGTACGAATGCTTTTATGTCAATACAGCACAGAGAATACTCCATTCTCTCACAATTAATACCAACGATTGTTTAGGGAAGTAAAAGCCTCAAATAAATACGAGGCATTTAGATCTCCTTCTTTCGAATACAGAACTTGGCCATCGGAGACTCTTAAACAGGCTCTGAGATGGCTCGCCACATATATTCTCAGAAACGGCAACCAGAGTCTCGCCTGTCCTATAGTAAGTGTTGGCACAGACTTGAGCTCTTGAATCGCTGTACTTTGATATCTACTGTATAGAGACTTATATTACAGTTACACCCTTGGATCACTGCACTTTCTCACACATTTGACAGAGGCTGACATGATTTGGCAACCTTCAGTCGGCAATTGGCAACTGGCAACTGGCAACCTTCAACTTCACCATTAACCATCAACCTCAACCTTCACCCATCAACAACCAACGACAACCACGCCATCAACTAACGACAACAACACCATGGCACCACCTACTAGTAGGTTATCCTCCTAGTCATGCTTTGATTTTTTTTAGGGGGACATTGGCTAACATCACTTGTATTCAGCAAACCAATACCTTGGTCGAGTGCAACGGTTAGTCTAGCATTCTACCCTCAATTCTTTACGCTGGCTGATATAATGAAACAGATACGCATTACGAACGACATGGTTAGACTGACTTTCAGTTGTTGTGAACACATAGGCTAATTGAATTCAGAGGACGAAATCAGGCTGCTGGGCAGCAGGCAACGTTAGTTCAACTGTTCCGCCTTGCGGGCCGATTTTAGCTAACATGTTTTGTATGTGAACAGAGCGCAGCACAAGAATGGGCCTACTTCAAGATCCTCCTCAACCAGCTGTAGGACAACTGTCTGTATACGCTACTGTCTTCTCCTTGACTTCAGTATTTAAAATTCAACTCTTGGACTAAATTGTTCTTAATCCATAACCGAGTTAAGGCGACAAGGTCTAGATCTATCCGCTAGTTGTAGTATGTAAATGCGCTCTGGAGCACCAGCAGATATGTCATAACAGTTCCTGTTGGAACATTCGAATTCTGTGTCATCGTTGATGGGGTATGTGACGATATGTAAAGATTGCCATTTCGTGTATCTGCAATCTAAAACATGAACTGACGTAAAAGAAGCTGATTACCTAGGAAGAAGACCGTTTAGCTTAACGAAGTCCAGATCATCAATGATCAAGCCGGTTGCACTTAGTCTGCATAAATTCACACCAGAATCGCATGGTAGAATCCGTATTCTTCAGCCATCTAAGGACAAGTATTTCTTTTCCGCGGACATCGAAGTCAGTCCGCTCCGTCAGTGGCGCATCCCGCTCCTTTCCTTTCTCAAGCTGCCCTTGGGGAGCTGACCGTTATCCAAGTTTTAAGTGCACACAAGGAACCCGAATGCTGGTGGTTCTGTATTCTACATTCTCCTTCCATAGTAACGTTGCTTTTGCAATTGAATGTTGTGGCCAAAGGTAGCAGGCGACGATCGGCCCCCAATCACTATCAAAAGTGTCATCGGGCATCCATGACGTTTGTGGGGGACTGGGGACCATCTTAGCACAGGGCCGGGCCGGACCGTTGGAATCTGCAACTACTCTGCAGAGGCTCGGGCTTGAAAAGGGGCCGATGTCGCCGCCAGCAACGGGCGCTCTTTTCTTGGCTAGGTACCTAGTAGTAATACCCAGTGGTCAAGACAGGTTCATTGCGACAATCACCAGCAGGAAACCAAGAAGGGATATCTATTTCTGGATCTTCATAGTTGCAGACACTGGTACAGAGCGGGTCAGCGTCCGGAAATATGATTTCCCATACCTCCAAAACGCCAAGTAGCGAATACGGCGGTGATGTGCATGCTTGTTACTCATCGCCAATGTACTGTTCCTTTTCTCATTCATTCACAGAGAAGGCCTACGTCTGGCATTGAGATAAAGCAGTTCGCCATGGCAAGCTCTGACGTCGAACTCACGAGGCATCGTGGGATTTATCCAATCTCCGAAGGTTATTCTGGTTCCAGCCAGTATCCCTCGGGCAATGAAGTCGAACTGGAATCTCCCAACGGACTGCCTCCTCATGAGTTTTCTCTGCCTCCAGTTGATCGCGGCAAAGATGCATGGCTCTTCCTAGCAGCATCATTTGTCGTTGAAGCTCTCGTATGGGGTAAGTCTACGAGAATTTATCGTTGTCCTCCATTCACAGAGCACCAATTCTTTCATGGAATCGGTGCAATTTATCTTTATCCACCCAAAATTTGTTACTAGAGACTCCAAATAAGGTATCTTTGCAATTAGCTGATAGTACGCCAATAGGTTTTCCATTCACCTTTGGTATTTTTCAAGATTACTATAAAACACATGAACCGTTCGCAGGATCAAAAAATATTGCTGTCATTGGAACTTGCGCCATGGTAAGCAACGTCAACTTCCGTCAGAGAAATATTGCCTGCCGATTGCCGATTGCCGATTGCCAATTCTAACGTTTGGAAGGGCATTATGTATCTTGACCTACCCATCGTCTTTGCAGTCTTACAAAGATGGCCGAAATTTCGCCCATTCTGTACAGGCGCTGGCCTCCTAATAATGTGTGTAGCATTGGCTCTCAGCTCCTTTTCAACAACAACTACCCATCTTATTGTGACACAGGGAATCTTCTATGCTATTGGAGGTAGTTTAGCATATTCACCATGCATCATCTATATGGACGAGTGGTTTGTGAAGAAAAAGGGCCTCGCCTTCGGCATTATGTGGGCAAGTAAAGAGCATTCTCCTAACAGTCAGACTCTAACTTTTGTTTCATAGGCAGGCACTGGTCTCGCAGGTGTCATTCTACCAATTGTAATGCAATTTACTCTTCATGAATACGGCTATAAAACGACTCTTCGAGCCTGGGCAGTTGCTCTGTTCGTACTTACAGCACCTCTCCTCTACTTCGTCAAGCCGCGCCTCCCACTTGCCCAAAACACCCAAGTACGCCGTCTCGACTTCAGTTTCCTAGGCACAAAGATCTTTGGCATTCTCCAGGCTTGCAATGTCATTGAAGCACTCGGCTTTTTCCTTCCTTCCATCTACCTGCCCAGTTACGCTCGTTCCCTCGGCGCATCTAGCATGCTCAGCGCTCTCACTGTTGTAATCGTCAACGTCGCTTCTGTATTTGGCTGCATGGCTATGGGCTCCATAGTGGACAAATACCACGTCACGACCTGCATCGTCGTGTCCACCATCGGCTCCACCATCGGCGTCTTTGTCATCTGGGGCTTCGCGGTTTCCCTAGCTCCTCTCTATGTTTTCTGCGTAGTCTATGGCTTTTTTGCCGGCAGCTTCACCAGCACCTGGCCTGGGATCATGCGCGACGTTCAGAAGAAAAAGAAATCTGCTGAGCCGGGAATGGTCTTTGCTTGTCTTGCAGCCGGAAGGGGCATTGGGAATGTGGCTTCTGGCCCCTTGAGTGAAATATTTATTCGAAATATGCCATGGAAGGATACGGCTGGTTTTGCTTATGGCAGTGGATACGGACCGATCATCGCATTTACCGGTGTAACGGCCTTGCTAGGAGGTGCAAGTGTACTTGGGCGACGCGTTGGCTGGCTGTGAGAGCATGATCTCCTTTTGGATGTATGTAACCACGATTATCGATAATTTTTAGTACCGAGTCAGGTAAAGAGACGAAAAGACGGGTTGCATGTTCATATGGAGATAGGCTTTGGGCGTTATGGGCCAGCGGAGCCTGACTTCCAGGTGTACCATTGAGAGGGCTCCTAGATGATATGTTTAACAATGAAAAAACATGGGATTACATGCGGGCTGTCTTCAAATAAGGAAGCACGGATTTGACGAGGATAAAATTCAACTTCAGAGACTAAATTCTCTACAGGATTGCTCAGTTCCTTAGCATCAAATTAACTCTTCCAGACTCTTAGAGATTGAGAGGCTACGGCTACGTACAAAAACGAAGATTCCAGCAAGTGGCCTTCATGCTAAAGTGCTTGGAGAAAATATTCTCCGGTATATCTGCGCCTAGATTCTCATTTTCGTTCTGGCTACCTAGCCTTCGTAGAGTGACTGGTGAGTACAGATTCCAGTCATAAACTCCATCATACCATGCGTGCCCACATGATATCAAACTCCTGAAAACTGGACGCCGGCTCTTCTCCATTTTTAGCTGAGATGCTCTTGAAGGTTTTCACCTCTTAATAATCGTGATAATATCCTCATCAGCCAGCTCGTGGTTAAGACCGACTCTCTGAGGCTGATGTTTCACTGACTTTCCATAAACAACAGCTTGGCGGAAATCGTCGACAATGGTCTTGTGGATAGCGTTACACTGATTATGTTAGCATATTTCAAGTTTCGTGGAGATTACGAAAACTTACAAAGTCCTCCACAGTACACCTATTCGATCGCAGCACAACGGGAGAAGTGTAATCGGGAAGTTTTCCCTTCGGCTTTGTGTAGACTCTCACTAGCTTCAGCTTCTCCCACATTTGCTCCATCAACTCATCCACATTCCAGCCGTGCTCCGAGCTGATTGGACACGCGTTTGGGATTCGGTACAGGAGATCCAGTTCTTCGATCGAGATGGCGTCAATTTTGTTCAACGCATAAATGACGGGGATGTAACTTCTGCTCTTCGCTTCCAGAACGTCAATCAAATCATCGACCGTTGCATCACAGCGGATAGCAATATCAGCACTGCTGATCTTATATTCCGACATGACGGCACGGATCTCATCGTGATCAATATGCGTCAGTGGCACGGTATTTGTGATGCTCAATCCGCCCTTGTCTTTCTTCCTGAAAACGATATTTGGTGGTGACTTATTAACGCGAATACCGAATCCTTCCAATTCAGCCTCGATAACCTTCTTATCCGTAAGTGGCTTGTTGACATCGAGCACGATGAAGATTAGATGGCAAGTTTTGGCCACCGCAATAACCTGTCTACCACGACCTTTGCCATCCTTTGCACCTTCGATAATACCGGGTAAATCGAGCATCTGGATCTTGGCGCCGTTATATATGACCTGCCCAGGCACGGTTGTGAGCGTTGTGAATTCGTATGCTGCTGCTTCAGAGTGTTGTCCAGTGATTCGACTCATAAGTGTACTCTTTCCCACTGAGGGAAATCCTATGAACCCTACGGAGGCGACACCTGTGCGAGCAACGTCGAAACCTGCGCCGCCGCCACCACCACTTGACGAAGGTGTCAAGAGTTCTCTCTTAAGTTTGGCAAGCTTGGCTTTCAATTGACCGAGATGGTAGGAGGTGGCTTTGTTCTTTTGCGTCTTGGACATCTAGTATCTCATTATTAGAATTGACTTTGCCTACGGTTGAGCTCTTATACGAACCTCCTCCTCGACCTGCTTGATCTGTTGTTGGTGTTAGCTATATCCATATCCATAATGCTCGCAGTCTGCCGAAAAGGAAGCGTACCTTATCTACTGTAGTCGACATGATTGCGGTTGTATATGTAGTTTACTGTTTGATTGCAGATATTGTTGTCTCAATTTCTATTCTATATCCTCGTCGTCGCAAAATTGGTTTATCGCTGATCCATCTATGGTGGGGAACAAGATTGGGGCGAATCCCCGCCACCGGTCAATATATTTGCCGCTCCGGACGACCACAAAACCTAGGTCGGCAGGCTGGCAGCTCGTGTACCTATGGCATACTCCAGATGCCAGAATATCAACAATCAGATTCTAATAATGGATATTCAAGGGCTCATCACAGCATTAGAGCATGTTCTAAACCGCCTAAACAAGGATCCTGTACAACTCGTGCGGACATTCTACCTGGTAATCGCAGCAAGTGTTGCCATCGTCAACGCCTTTCCTCCTCTCCAGAGCAGGTTCATCCATTATGGTGCTCGAGCTACAAAGATTAAAGACGAACATGGGAAGCCAGTTGATAATCCCGAATCTAAGGGTTCATTTTCATGGCTCTTGGACCATCTAGTTCTCTTTCAAGTTCCTCATTCATGGTTCATACACTTTTATGTAGTCTCAGTTGCTTCTTCGATATTCTGGGCAATAGAATTGGCTAGGAAGGGACCTGTTTTCAACTTTCTGGCAGAACATCACATGGAGAACTCGAGCAATGAGCCTTCGATGGCATTCAGTCAGGTGGTTTTGGCCTGGATACTCATGACCATCCAAGGTAGTCGGAGACTGTACGAATGCATCACACTTGGTAAACCATCCACATCAAAAATGGCCGGTCCAGCATGGATATTGGGAATATTGTTCTATTTGGCCATGGGAATCACCATCTGGCTGGAAGGAATTCGTAAGAAAGATAATAATCTTGCCATTATTTGCTTAACTAACTGGTCGAAAAGCATCTCTGCTTGGGAATGACCTGTCTGACCTGTCTTCCCAAAGCCTTGGCATCTCCCAGACGCCGTCTCTGAAGACTATCATCGGCGTACTTCTATTTATCCTCGCCTCCAGTGTCCAGCACGACTGCCATAAGTATCTTGCAAGTCTGAAGAAGTACTCTCTGCCGGAGAGAAAGATCTTTCGCAAGATTATATCGCCTCATTATACGAGCGAATGCCTGATATACTTTTCCATTGCTATTGTTGCAGCGCCTGCCGGACAGCCGTTGAACAAGTCCGTTGTCATGGCGCTCTTCTTCGAGACCATTAACTTGGGCATCACGGCGGAGTCCACCAGAGCATGGTACTGCCAGAAGTTTGGTCCAAGAAGTGTTGAGGGTAGATGGAGAATGTTTCCGTACATTTATTGATTGCAAATGACAGCGATATGGAATGATACTCTATCGCTTGAAATTCGAGGGTATATTCGCCAACAAGAAAATACGGTGTTCGCGAAACTCAAAAAGAATTTGAAATTCGAGGATATATTCGCCAACAAGGAGATATGATGTTCGCGGAATTCAAAAGAGAATTTGGAATTCCAGGGTATATCCGCCAATAACAAGATACAACTTTCGAGTCAATTCAAGCACCGGCCAAACAATCCAAGCTTGCTTCCTAGCTTTGAGACTTTCAGTACGTCACGATACGTGAGACTTGTGCGAATCTGGCGCTCGTTCGTGCCGTTTACCACCTGTTCGGGGGACCGTAGCAATGCCCAGTTCTCTACCGTTTCCGAGTTAAGTTCTGTGTCTGCGGTGATGTCGGCAATACCATGGAGATAGTCTGTATACATTTCGCCGGTCGTGATTAACAAACTTCTCGGTTCCTGCAAGATCTTCCATCGCGGTCTGCGCTCTGTGCCACCATCCTCATTGCTGCCATAAGTATCCAGGCAAAGACTTCCGCCGAGGCTAACAGTGCAGACAGCCGGATGATATGCGCTGCCATCCTTGTGTGGCATGATGCCCTGCCCTGGCAGATACTCATTAATTAGAACATGATTCGGTGCTTTATGCGGACTGTCTGAAAAGATGTTGGAGTTTTCGCTATTCGCCACGGTCGGGATTGAAAGAAGTCGCGATATGATGGGATCGACAAGCCAGGAAGGCAGGGCAGATTCGAAGAGAGTGTTGTTTGCCAATACAGAAGGCCATGTCTGTAGTCTACGATGGTTGAGGACCCTCCATCGTGGTTTAGGGGCAGTGGCTATCTGTGTATAGTGAGTCAGCATTGTTCGCAATCGTTGTTCCAGCTCAGGGACCGACACTACCTTCTCAAGGATCGCGATCTCTTCATCTTTAGTTATGAAATCAGCAATATAGTAGACTGAACTGGGTAAAGACTGGACCCTCGCTTCTTCGAGATAGTCTGGCAGTCCTATTAGTAGATCGGTTGATGAAAGCATAGCAAATGTGATATTGGTCGCGTCGATACGGTCGGTCTCAAGCAGTGTATTTTGTGAGGACCAAGAATATATTACCGGTCAGAGCTTACCACCACGAGCAGGCAACGTGGCGACAAAGGGGTGAAGACGGTTAGATGCCCTCACTGCGGAATCTCTCGAAGAACTAACGAACGGTTGCGGTCTGTCACCTGTGGAGGCTCTGGCCAGGACAATAGTCAATAATTAGGTTTGCATCAAGCTTTAAATCGCCAAGTCTTGGCGGCTAACTGTGAGATCAATCGCAATAAGGCGCCAAATCGTTCAAGTACATCTAAGAATCCGTGACCGCGAGAATTGTGGCCATGGATGTCAACAGTAGTGCTGCTGCTGCTGCTGTTGCTGTTGATGATGATGATGATGATGATGATGCCCGCATGGAGAAGGGAGAATTGCCACCTTCGCCAAACAGACAACCGTACTGGATGCTACTGGATGGTACTTGATGTCCGCCAATCACAGGCTGCAGAGCCATTGCCTCCAATGTCTTCAATGGGCAGCTCGAATCAATGAATGAATGAGTCGACAACTACCTACTCTACAATGAACATCATGAACATCGCCCATGTGAAGCCGATCAATCTATAGACGAGACGCATGAACTTAAACGGATCCCGACGGACAGGACACGTTGCTGGAGTTGTAGGGTTCACAGAGGCGACTGAGACGACTGAGACGACTGACTGACGATTGACGACTGACGACCTTTGCGACGCTTGGACAAACCCCCCGAAACTGAACGAGCCACAAAGCCTTGTATCCGTATGATCGAGGACACAACCTCGCTGCCAAGCATTGTCCCAAGCATCGAAGTGATAGACGCTGAAGATGCAGGGCGAGAGCTGGAGGCGGACAAGCTAGATTTGATGGATACCGCGACGGCTCCAGATGTAATCACGATGGACACCGGCCCACCCACTGTGCCCCTTCCTTCTAAAGTCGATGCGCCGGAGGATACGGGGGGCGCAACACCCATAGGCTTCAGATCATCACCTCCCCCCTTGAATGCGCAGGTGCAGACATCGAATCGAGATGCAGAAGACGAGGGCGACTCGATTCGAGGCTCAAAGAGCGACTCGGAAGCGGAGACGGTTGTGCTCCCTGGAGCCGACGGCTACTCCCCGTCAAAGATTCGGAATAAGAGAGAGATAAAACTTGAGGACAAGATTAATGAAAATGGACTCGAGGATAATATGGATGTTGACGCAGAAAGAGATGCGCACAAGGAGCTTACGGACTCGAAGATGGCGGACGATCGAACCTTCAGCGAAGGCGCAACTTCCTTATTGGGAAAGAGGAAACGGTCGAAGCATGGGACTGCGAGGCTCGATGACAACCATACTGGAAACTCGAGCGGCTTAAGCTCTGTACCGACTTCACCTGTTGCTCAGTCACGTTCAAATCTCTCCAAACGAGCCGACTCTGGATCCGACGCTTCCAGATCTCTATCTCCAGGGAAGCCTCGCAGAGAGAAGGGAAACTCAAAGCGTGCGAATTTCGACTCGGAATCTGAACGCGATAAGGAATATCGGCGCGTACATAGACGACGGAGTTCTGTTTTGGATACTTCTGGGAGTAAACAACACAAAGATACCCGAACCAAATTACCAGCAGAGAGTATTCCCGGCCATCGACGTACTCATTCGCCATCGCCTACCAGACATAATACCATATCAGGGCAGCGGTCTGTATCAAGCAGTGCCATGAATGGCTTAAGCCACAAGAAGAAAACCATTCCAGCTCCGTTGCGCACAACCAAGGAGCGCCACTCCACCGACTATCAATCTGACGACTCGTCAACCGGCGAATCTGCATATCCTCGACGCTCAAAGATACGTAACGTAGCAACACCGCCGACCGGTGATTCGTCACATTCCCTCCACAAGATGCCTCCTCATAGGAGGAGACCGGACAGATATGGACGAACGCCCCTTACGGACGCTTGTGAGGATGGCGACTATGATAAAGCAAAGCACCTACTTGCTGAATATCCAGAAGATCTCGACCAGCCTGATGCTGCCGGAAACACACCATTACAATGCGCAAGTCTGAATGGCCACGAAGATATTGTTCGACTACTACTCAAGAATGGCTGCAATATACACTGCAAGAACGACCTCGGCGATTCCCCTCTTCTGGATGCAGTGGAGAATGGCCATTTGGAGGTTGTCAAACTCTTGCTTGACGCAGGTGTCAATCCGCGTGCACGAAACAAGTCAGGCGAAGAGCCTATTATGAAGGTTGATGAAGACGATGATGACGCTGAAGCTATACGAGAGGCACTGATGGCTGCCCGATCTGCATATGCACAAGCTCGCCCATCAGCCGCTAGCCATACCCCGCAAGCCGAAACGAGCGATTCAAGGAACAGAAGAACTCTAAGCCACGGTCGATCCAACAGGACAGGCCAGCATCAACTGTATACCCCACTCACTGTTAGCTCTTTACGAACTGCTGCTGCTAAGGGTGATCTGCAAACTGTGGGCATGATTGCGGCAGTCCTGGAGGAAGGTCTCGACGATGCCGAATCCTTGATTGCTGCAGCAAAAGGAGGCCATGACGAGGTCCTACAGATCCTGCTAGCTGTTGGGAATGCAAATCCCGATCCGCCTCCAATTCAAAGCGCTTCTTCTTGGGAATACGCCACGCCTATGCTCGCAGCAATTGGAGGAGAGAACATCAAAGTCATTGAACTACTCCTTGCAAATGTCGAAGATGGCAGATTTAACCCCACCAAAAGATTCCGGGGCAGAACCTATTATGAAATTGCTAAAGAACGGGCTGGCCCTCTTTGGGCAGAGGAGGAGCGGCTATTGAAGAAGGCCTATGATAACTACAAGTCGCCATCTCGCTCGGCGCAATCCTCCAACAACCAATCAGTATCTCGATCCCACAAGAATAAGCCATCAGATTCAGGAGATCGATGTAATGGAGCAAAAATTAAGAGAGAGGGTGTGGATAATGGCGATAACCATGCAGCAAGACGTGATCAGAGACCCCCGACGGGCGCTGACCTGAGCTCTCCTGTTAGAAGAGGCCCTGGCCGTCCTAAAAAGGAAGGTCCTGAAGCTTTCGAGCAAGAAACTCATGGAATGAATTCTCGTAAAGAGAAGCCATCGTCGAAGAGGCAAGAGTCAGATCGTGCTGTTAGTCCAGCAGAGAGCGAGGCAGCAAAGCCCAGACGAAAGTTAGTCTCAGGAAGAGATCTGAAAGGCGAAAGGGAGAAACATAAATCTAGTAGCTCCATGACTTTTCCACCAACTATTGTCATGACTGGAGCCGATGATGGCGATAAGATGGATATTCCTGGAACTAAGAAAAGCATGCAGCGTCGCGAGTCAAAGGCTGCATCTGACACAGCAATAGATCGTGCGAGATCTATCAAGAGAGATAAATCCAGCGATAGAATGTCGGCAATCCGCGACGAATCGCCTGCAAAGAGACCAAGGCCCAGCTTGACGCCACCATCCGAGTCTCATGAAGGTGCAAATAAGCGTAGACGTCTGGAAACCGAGCCGAAGGGGCAACGTCGAGCGGAGAGCGTGCGAGGCTCATCTCCCGAGCATCGAAAGCTGGTCGCTAGAGCTGAATCATCTGAACATAAAGCCATCTCGTCAAAAGATCACAGCCTAGATGCCAAGCGGCAATATCAGAAGGATTCCGAGAGGAGATCAACCTCAACTGATGGACGCCAGCCTACCTATGAGTCAGCCAAATCATTGCCTCTCCAGGAGCATAAATCTCGAACTGGAGATGATAAGAATGCTAGATCCACTCCAGAAGTTGATCGCAAGGTATCTTCCGCTGAAGATCTTGCTGCAAAAATGCGTGCTCAAAGGGAGGCAAGAGAAGCCCGCGAAAAGGCCGAACTTCAAGCAAAGAAGGAAGCAAAGGAAGCCTGGGAAAAAGCAGAAGCCGAGGCAAAGATCAAACAGGAGGAGAATGATCGTATCGAGAAAGAGCGCGCTGAAGAAGCAAAAGTGCGCGCAGAAGAGGCTCGCTTGGCTCGTGAAGCATCAGAGCAGCGTAGGCTGGAGGAGCAGGCTAAGCGCGAGAAAGAGGAAGCCGAGCTGCTTGAGCGACAGAAGCGTGAGGAGGCAGAAGCCCATCGCAAGGCTGAGGAAGAGAGAAAAAAGCAGCAAGAAGAACTGCAGCGCATCCAGCGTGAAGAAACTGAGCGTAGACGTGCTGCTCACATTGCGGAGCAGCGAGCTGAGCGACTTCGGATCCTTCGGGAGCAGGAAGCTGCACGACTTGCAAAGCTGCCTCCTCTATTGCGCTGGTTTGGTAGGCTTCCCAATCCTGCGACGCCGGAAGTTGCTATTAAGTTCAAGCTCATGCAAGGTGTCCGATATGATACTATCAAGCCTGAGGCAACCGGCGAAGCTGATGGAAGGGAACAGTGGCTTCTCAATACTCAAGTTGCATTGCTTCTGGGCGAGAAGGATCTTCAACTGGGTCGATGTAAGTTTTCACGTTGCATTATTCTTATGTATTGTTACTAACTCGTTAGACACGGGATGGGAACGCATCCCAGCGTCTCTCCTCGCAAAGCAAGGTCTCTGGCGCGTGGAGAGCGACATGTACGCCATGATCCGCTCGGATCTTCGTTACTACAACCCCGACCTCGCCGCGTACAACTGCGACCCCTTCCAGAACATCCCTCCCAACGCCGCCGACAGCCTCCGCGCAGCCGCTGAACCCCTCTTTCTCAACCTCGACCTCTTCTTCGTCAAGGTATCGGACTTCATGTTCATCGTGCCCAAGCACCCGCACCTGGCGAACATCCAGCTGGACGTGCAGTACCACGAGGTGCTGCCTGATCCCAGCTGGCTGTTCCGTCTCGGCGCGCCGGCGAAGTGGAAGGAGGACGAGGATAGCGAGGCGTACATGGGGTTCACGCCGGGCATCAAGAGCTACGTGAATGGGAACCTGGTGGGCGAGGCGAAGGCCAAGACGGCGCTGACGGGGAGGACGCCGTTTGCGGTGGTCAGGGTGCCGAGGGTGGGGCTGACTGAGATCAGGAGTGGAGAGCCGGAGTACGAGGAGGTTGCCAAGCAGCAGGATCTAGAAGGATTGGTGGCGGGGATGGCGAATTGGGATGGAGATGCACGTGCGGTGGCAGTGAATGGCTTTGTGCAGGTTGTGAGAGGCGCGGCGACGGCTGGGGAAGGTGGCGAGGCGGCGCCGGCGACGAATGGTGATGCTCGTGCCAATGCTGGCTTGAGCCGTTTCCAGCCGCTGAATACGGAGGCGACGAACGTGGGTGTGGTGGATGGGATTCCTTGAGCGGATGCAAGTATTGCGTGGCAGGTGGCGAGTAGAGAGGGCGTGTGTCTGCGATGCGTTCTTTGATCAACAATACCAAACAAGTCACAAGTTTCTCAAGGATGTATGTTGGAGTACGAAAGACGAAGAATTCAAGCACGAAAGGGGGTAGTCGCTGCCAGCGAGACTCGCGGGTGCGGAGAGGTGCAGGTGCGAGATACATATGGGCGGGGGAACTCTGAGGCGGGATGAATGGGGCGGATGAGGGGGTTCCCTTCCATCAGGCGTTTTGCTGTTCTGTATGGGTCGTCTAGCGTTGTTGTTTGTCTGACGGGAACTGCTGGGCATTGTGTGCGCCGTCTGGGAATTGACGGATGGGATGGGGTGGGATGGGATGGGTGACGGAATTGTAGAGTAGATACACGTAACGAGCGATATGTTTTTTTCATGATCATGTTAATATGTGCGGCGCGCTCAGTGGGTTTTGTGAGATGTTTCCATTTGCATTTCCGGTTTTGGGTTTTGGGGCTTGAGATGCGCAGATGCACAGATGCACCATTCTCCTAGGCGGAGCCCGAAGTGTATGTGTATGTATATCGCTCTCCTAGTCGGCGTCTAACATGTCCTCGCGGATCTCTGTCGCCAGGGCTCGGAAGCGACGAGGACAGCCACAGTCCTCCAGGAGAGAAGACCAGAGAGAGGTATGTCATTGGCATTGAGGCCGAGCCTGTAGGAGGTGTCTTGCTCCTCGTGTCTTGACGTTGGATATGCGGTCGAGGCGTGGCTGTCGTCGGTGGAGCGCAGCGCAGCGCAGCATCCATGCGTACGGGTTGTTTCGTCGGAAGGGTGCTAGCAAGCAGATGCAGGAAGGCGGAGAGATGAGGAGGGGGGGAAGGAGGGAGAACTCAGAGTGAGAATGAGGAACGAGAGATGGGGCAGGAGGAGGTGTAGAGCAGAGGTTTGCGGCGCCAGCTTCTAGAATCGTCGCGCGGAAGCTGAGGGGGCGTCGGCGGCGGATGAGGAACGCGCTGGGCCTCGGCGAGGCGGGCTTCGTTGGATCTCGGGGCGGATGGATGAGTTCGGGGAAGGGTGGGCGAGCTGCAGCGCACGCGGTGCCTAAAGGGTTCATGGCAAATTGTCTTGTTGGACGTCAGATGATGTTAGTGATTTTTTTTCCTCCAGCGATCATGGATCATCGGAGGCTAACGGTTTTTCTCGTCATGGAATGGCAGGGATGAGGATTGTCAGTTGGAAATGGAGAGTAGTTCCGTCTGTCAGACGGTTGGGGGAGGGCAGGAGAATCCCGTTCGAAGAATAACGGGATCTTCAGCCGAATCAGAAAGCGCGGGTGGTCCTGGGATAATTAGAGGAATGAAAGACTGGATTGGAGAATCGATTTCGATATTCACATGCCACGTCTCGGACCTGAAGGAGTTTTCGGACGGTCGAGGTCGAGGTCGAACGAAGGTCCAAGCCCAGCCTACTCGATAAGTTAGCCTCGTTAGTATAATCCAACATCAGCAACACCTAGCCAGTGATAGCGTCAAAGATGAAAAGACGAAAAGATGAGCGGTCCAAGACAATCCGAAGACACCGCCGAAAATGGCCCTCGATTCTCGTAGACCCGCGGCCATGGGGTTTAGGAAGGAAGAACGGGGTTTGATCTCATGATGTGCTCGAGAGCCGATGACTGGGCATAACTGGGCGTTGAAAGTCCACCGCTCCGCTCCGCACAATGGTCCGCACAACGCTCGCAGCAATCTCACGAATGGAGAGCGAAAGGGCGGGTAATCCGTCGAGAAGACACCCGCTCAGGCGCAGTAGTTCTCAGGTAGTTCTCAGGTAGCTCTCAGACTAATCCCTCAACTACCTACCTCTGAGAACGTCTCCCGCGACATTAGCTCTCAAGCTCTCAAGCTCTCAAGCCCTTTTTCTTTTTCATCTTCCCCTCAAGATCTGCCTGCTCTTGTCGGCGAAAAGTTGCCAAAAATCCAGAGCCAATGGATTTGACCAGATTTGACCGAATTAAGGACCCCCAGACCTCGCTCAGCCACTGGCTTTGGATATTGACCTGTCACAGGCAATTTCGAGGCGCCAGGAGCTCTCATTGGACGGGAAATTGTCGAGATAACGAATTTTTCTGATTCGTCGGGACTTGCCCATTTCTTATTCAAGCTCCGATACGAGCAAGGCACAGCCCGTCGTTCTATGATTATCGTTGTGGAAAATTGGCCTTTTTTGCCGCATGTCCTGGACAATTTGGTGTCTTCGTGTTGGCAGTGAAGAATCTGAACTCATAGGAGCACTCGGCCAGTACTTCGTAGATTGGATTGATAGGTATCGATTGTTGCACCGTCACAAGTCTAGGGAATATGTATATGTACATATGGGCCTGAGAAACAAGCTTCGGCTTTGGCTGAAGATGGTATGCCGAGGATTGACTTGAGTGAGTGACGAGATGTGAAGACTGTCAAGAAGGGAGAAGGGTCCAGCCGCCGCGGCCGCTAACACTCGATTGAACCGTTGTACTATTGACCCCACGCCACGAGCTCTCCAAATGAAGCACTGTATATTCCAATAATTGGGAATGATTATTGGTGACGAGAACGAGAAGGGTGCAGAGTATGCATGGACGACGTTGTCGTCTGAGGCGGATTGGTGGAAGAGAATGCAGAGACATGCCAAGATCTATGTACTGTACATAATATATACATATACATATATACATATATACATTCACATATACATCCATAACACAGATTATGCTCGATCGGGAGAGGCCATGGAGGTTTACGGATGGAACGGGAACGGGGAAAGAGAACGGGGAAAGAGAACGAGGGAAGGCAAAGGAGGAGACAGGCATCTCGAGAAGAACGATGCAGGCCAAGGACTTAAGGAGACGCCTGGACCACTGTGTGCATTGTGTGTGCATTGTGTTGTGGAGAGAGGACGGCGGAGGGGGTTTAGAGGGAGACATCCGTCAGCACGAGCATCACGAGCATCATCACGAGCATCATCATCAGCATGCCCTGTCGACAGGTGGAGTGGAGTGGAGTGGAGTGGAGTACGAGAACAGGCTTGCTCCTAGTCTATAGAGTACAGTACATATTGTGTACTTGCATACATGACCATCGACTGAGTTACGAAGTGAGTGGGAAGGGAAGAGAAGGGAATTCTGAATTTCCAGGCTTCGTTATTAATCTTGAGACGACAAAGTACTGTATGTAGGTAGAATAGTGTATAAAAGAATATAAAAGAATATAAAAGAATATAAAAGAATATAGAATAGAGTATAAAATAGAATATAAAAGAGTATAAAATAAATGAAAAAATAAGAAAATAGAGTATAGAATAGAGGACCCAGGTATGTACATAATCGTTGGTTTTCCACAAACTCTACTTAGGTAGAGTTGGTCCCACCAAGCTGAACGACGTAACCGAGTTTGAACCATCCCAGAAGATAGCATTTGCACTGTGAAATATATGGTGTCGC